>Ga0307514_10001110_pt1 | contig 37540 bp, 34 predicted proteins | sample 16_EM_MG_FD_203088 | JGI IMG/M metagenome (GOLD analysis project Ga0307514, IMG submission 203088) | Populus trichocarpa ectomycorrhiza microbial communities from riparian zone in the Pacific Northwest, United States - 16_EM | ecosystem: Host-associated > Plants > Roots > Unclassified | place... | reverse complement strand
GTGTGACAAGTTCTGTGGTGCTGAGTTGCATATAAATAGCAGTACTTTGGAGATTGTGAGAGTACCATCCTTCAGCCCAGTGGCAACCACCTTCCCACTTCCCATCTACCACACCACAACAACCATGAGCAGAGAAGCCCTCAGACCTCGGAACCTTAATGTCAACTACCTACCCCCACCACTTATACTCTCATCTCCACCATCCTCACCAAAAAATGTCAAAAAACAAAGTGCCAAGCATCGCATCATGGACAATCACTCGGGTCCAAAGCGCCCCTCCTCTCAACCACCACCACAACCTACAGTGGTACAGCATTGACCTGTCATTGTACCTGATGTGTCTTCACTCACTACTGAAGCTCCACCTGCAATGCTCAACCTTGATGATAATTATAGCTCCTCAGATGAGGCATATATTGAGCCAGCTGGGTCGATCACAGCTGGTCACTCGGCCAAGCGGCGCAAGAAAACACACAAAAACCAGATTCAAAATTTGCCAGATCTTCCTATGCTTCCCACATTCGACCCTTTACAACCAGTTGTCCCTCTTCACAAAGCATGGAACCGATTGCCCATCTCATTCTCCAAGCTGGATGCCATTACTTCAATTCAAATCTTCAATCTCTTTCTTACCAACTCCATTATGGGACAGCTTGTAGCCAACACCAATTCCTATGCCCAGCAGCAGCTTCTTGGGCCAGAGAAGGAGTGGCAGCGTTCCTGGCAGCCAGTTACTGCTCAGGATCTTTATCTCTGGCTGGCAATTCAAATTCATATGGGTCTGATTGGAGTTCCTCCTGAGAGGTACTGGATGAAGGATGGAGTTTACCTTCCCAAGGATGGATTACCACCAGCTGCCTACCTTGGCAAGACTCGCTTTCAGGAGATCCGCCGCTTCTTTCATGTTTCACCATACAATTCACCAACTGAAACTCCTGAAGGCCTACCTTGTTGGCATTCAGAGGTGGATATTCTACTGGAGCAACTGCGGTTTTTCTCGCAGCAGTACCGAGTACCTGGCAGCAATGTTACTATTGATGAAGCTATGATTCTATTCACTGGCAGGTCAATTCACATTACAAAGATGCCAAACAAGCCAATTAGTCAAGGATATAAGTTTTTCTGCATGGTAGAGAAGGGCTATGTCTGGGAGTTCCACCCATCATCAAATGCAGTTGGAGGGGATCCTGTTGATGTAGAATCCCATCTGTTACAGCTTACAGACACTGGAAAGATGCTTCACCACTTGATTAGACGTTTGCACTAGAGGCATCGAAAGCTCTCCTTCAATGTATACATGGACAACGTCTTCAAAATACAACCTCAGCTGGCAGAGCTTCGTCAGATGGGGATAGGTATCGGCAAAAGTGCAAATCGACTATAGACTGCGCTACGCGCACACGCGCACACGCGCAGCTCATAGCAAGCTTTCCATGGACCCCTGCGTGACGCGCAGCCTATACTCGTCTATAGTCAATTCATAGAGTTGTGTGCGTGGGCCTATGGAACTATATACAGCTGGCGGCCTGAGATGGACCTATACCAGTCTTCAGCAGTCTTCGCTGCTATACCGGTACTGTATACTATCGCTGAGAGTCCGCTTGAGCGCCTGCTTGAGAGCCTGCTTGAGAGCCTGCTTGAGAGCCTGCTTGAAAGCCTCTTTGCAAGCCTGCTTGAGAGCCTTCTTGAGAGAGCCTCGCATCGGGAGGAGTAGAGTTTCCACTGGAAGCCTTTGGCCGATGGTAAACTCTGAGTTTGTGGAAGCTTTGGCTAATAGAAGCCTCTAAGTCCGTGGAAGATTTGGCTAATGGAAGGCTCTAAGTCTGTAGAAGCTTTGATGCTAACGTTGACGTAGCCAACCTACTTGTCTAAGTGCTTCTGGTACTATGATCACCATCACCGATACCATCGCCATCGCCATCATCACCATCGCCGTCATCACCATCACCATCATCACCATCGCCATCATCACCATCGCATCACCATTAGCCCTAGCCCAAATGCGCACACATACGCCCACAATCTGTGGGAAGCAAGCAGCAGATTCCGCTGGATAATCTGAGTCGGAGATCTGCTCTCCCCAAGATCCAATTGTCTACCATTCCTACAGAATCTAAGACTGCAATTGTCAACACCATGGTCATGAGGCATCGTCAGATTTCGTCTCGGTGGGCGCGCTAAAGATAAGATTCAGATTATGATACAGACCGACGTCATGATTTCGGCCGCCCGCCACCCGCTTCCTGCCACCTGCCACATGCCACACGTCACCTGCCTCACGCCTCCCGGTGCCTGGTGTCTGCAACTCAACAAGTCTCTGGATTGAGAATGTAGAAGCATATTCGGGAGGAGTAGAGTTTTCCACGGGAAGCTTTTGGCTGATGGAAAAGTCTGAGTTTGTGGAAGCTTTGGCTAATAGAAGGATCTAGGTCTGTGGAAGCTTTGGCTAGTAGACGGCTCTAGGTCTGTGGAAGCTTTGGCTAATAGAAGACTCTAAGTCTGTGGAAGTGGGCAGCAGATTCCGCTGGAAAATCTGAGTTGGAGATCTGCTCTCTCCAAGTTCGAATTGTCTGCCGTTCCTGCGGAATCTAAGGCTACAATTGTCAACACCATGACCATGAGGCATCGTGAGATCTTATCACGGTGGGCGCGCTAAAGATATGGTTCAGACTATGCTGTCGACCGACGTCATGATTTCGGCCACCATACGCCGCCCGCCATCTGCCACACACCACACGCCACATGCCTCACGCCTCCCGGTGCCTGGCTTCTGCAACTCAGCAAGTCTCTGGATCGAGCATGCAGGAGCGTACATGGGAGCATATAGTCAAGTGAGATTGGGAGTGTCTTCCCTCTTCAGAGTGTACTTGCGAGCGACTCGGAGGTGTACTTGGGAGCGTACTCGGAGGTGTTCTTGGGAGTGTCTTGAGAGCTTACTTGGGAGCGTATAGTCAAGCAGGCTGGGAGCGTGTCATCGAGCGCAATTGGGAGTGTACTTGAGAGCGTGTCCGGGAGTGTGATTGGAGCGTCTTGAGAGCTTACTTGGGAGCGTATGGTCAAGCAGGCTGGGAGCGTGTCATCGAGTGCAATTGGGAGTGTACTTGAGAGCGTGCCCGGGAGTGTGATTGAGAGCGTCTTGAGAGCTTACTTGGGAGCGTATGGTCAAGCAGGCTGGGAGTGTGCCATCGAGTGCAATTGGGAGTGTACTTGAGAGCATGCTCGGGAGTGGGATTGAGAGCGTCTTGAGAGCTTACTTGGGAGGGTATAGTCAAGCAGGCTGGGAGTGTGCCATCGAGTGCAATTGGGGGTGTACTTGAGAGCATGCCCGGGAGTGGGATTGATAGCGTCTTGAGAGCTTACTTGGGAGTGTACAGTCCAGCAGGCTGGGAGTGTGCCATCAAGTGCAATTGGGAGCGTCCTGGAGAGCATGCCCGGGAGTGTACTTGGGAGCATACTTGGAGTTTACTTGGGAGTGTCTTGAGAGTGTAAGTCAAGCAGGCTGGGAGTGTACAGTCGATTGCAATCAGGAGTGTACTTCAGAGCGTACTTGGGAGTGTGCAAAGAAGTGCATTTGGCAGTTTGATTTCAAGTTTGTTGAATGCAGCATGATACATAGCATCAAGCGCACATAATTGCATGCGTATCATTGTAATCTAGTCTATGCACAGGTCCATAGGACCTTATAGTGCCACACGTCAAATATGCTATGGATCACCGACCCAAAAACAGCTTCTCTATGAGTTATGCGTCGTGTAAGGTCATTTTTCCCGGTCGGAGCATGTGGCACATGCAGGCAGCAGTTTCGAGGATTCCCCAAGGAGCTAAAGGTTGGGAAGAATGCCAAATTGCCATATCATTTTCGAAGTGGAGCTGTTAATAATGGGGTTGCAACCCTGCTATGGATGGACAGTTTGCCTGTTACCATGATGTCTACAATCCACCCTCTAAGTGGTGAGGATTCACTGGTACTGAGAATGAGAAAGCATCCAGGCAACAAGAGTACCAATGCAAGTAAAGCAAATTCCACATTTCTTCCTGGAGAACGCCAGAAAGAGCTTGATATACCAGTTATTGTTGATGCCTCCAACCAGCACAGGGTGGGAGTGGATGTAGCTGACCAGTATCGAACCTATTTTGATACACAGCTCATGTCCAGATGCAATTGGTATCCACTTTTCTATTGGATTCTGGAGACAGCCCTTATCAATAGCCTTATAATCTATCAAGATCTGCCAGCAAACAAAAAGCACACTGTGGATCACTTTGACTTCTGTCTCTCCATTGTACATGGCCTTCTGCAAGCTGGAAGCCCATCAACAATGAAAAGTTCCTCCCGCATTCCAGCTTCACAGAAAATCACTCGGTCGGCTCCCCCCACACAATCTGCCCTGCCCCCACTGCCTACCAGGCAGGTTACCAAGCACACCCCCCTGCCCCTCTGCCAAAAGGTACCAGGAATGCATTTCCCGCTTTGGATGGAGAGTAGAGTAGATTGTTTCCTTTGCAGGTGGAGAAGAAGTCAGGGTGGTAGTGGAGAAGGCATGAAAACCAGCATAAAGTGTGAGGACTGCAATGAGGCTTTATGTTTCACACCCAAACGAAATTGTTTTCATGAATTTCACCATATGTAGAGTATTTCTATTTATTCTGGGGGCATTTGGCTGGATTGTGGTTGTGTGATGTGTATTTTAAAAGCTGGCCCATCTGTGGGCCCAAGCCCGGTTACCGGCAAAGGGATACGTGTTAACATTGACTTCTATCCTCAAGGGATATATCCAAATTTGCAAATACTCATGGTTTAGCACTGGTGGTTGTTTAGAACGGGTATCATCCGTTTCAGTACAAGGGGAATTCCTTGTACATTTGTTGCTTGTCAGAAATTCAACTCCTTTGCACTATACATGAGTATGTATGAGCATATTTGATTTTAATTTTGCTACCTAATGCCTACATACTGAATCCATCTAATTAAACCAGGCTTTAATACACTACCTAGCAACTCGCGAGCTGAGGTCCGTTCAGCGGAATCTTAATATTGTTGAACCTCGGCATGTGTGAGTTATGAAGAATATGCAGTGCTGACGCATAAATTGGAAAAGCCTGACCTAGAGCCTGAGATTGTGACGCTAGTGGAACTGATGAACTTTGGAACTGAAGGACTCCTGCGCGCTGTTTATAAAGTGTTACGCGATAAGAGCTATTGTGTATCGGGTGAAATTATAGTCAGACAATGAGATTCTGTGCTCCATTACTTTCGACGTTATGTAGGATAGACCTATGCGTAACCCATATGACCATGGCCGCGGCAAATTTAATACGGAGCAAGTTGCTGAAGCTTAGGGGTGTTTGCCAGTGATCATGAAGGATGCCATTTGGGACTTGAACAGTATTTTAGTCACGGACTTAAGTAGGCAGCACCTGATTTTAGGGAACAGAAGTCTACCTAACTAGAAGCCAGTCACAAAACAATGACATACGTATGCCACCCACCTGATTCTTCTGGCACAAGTTTCACCTTCAACATAGTTCGACTGAATGCTATTTTGGAACGTAAAAGAGCATTTAAGACATATAAAGAGGTGATGCTTTGCACCCTGATACGGTAACTGCATTTGGGCATCGCGGTTTATATTGCATCCGAGTGAGCCTGATGAGTGATCTCGGATAACTTAACCTACTTTAAGTAGTTTAACTTACTCTAGAGTACTCGGCTGAGCTAAAAAAAAAAAGATGAGGTTCTGTTCTGCGGGTAACTAGAGTTTTTCTTTTTCCTTCTCTTGCCTCCTCTCATCATCCTTCCTGCATGCACTCATCGACTCTCACTCTAATTTAAGTATTGGGTTTTCTCTTTTCTTCTCTTTTCTTCGTGTTGAAGCTTTCCGTATCTGCGGTCTTCTCACAAGCTCAATCAATACAGACGCAATTCAATTCATACTCGGATCAGGCAATGTCAACCCCATTTCTGGAAGAAATTGAGAATTATCAATGCGCTATGCACTAAACTAGGTAAAACGAATGAAACTGTAGATTCGCAGCAATTAAGCCTCCCCCCAGTCAATACCCCCCAGTTACACAGCAAAAACTAACTTCTAGAAATGGGGTGTCCGGATTGACCTTTCCTGACCCGAGTACCTAGAGCCGGGATTAACCTTGGAGGTAGCACCTACTACCTAACCCAAGCTAGCTAAGGAACCACAATATCCGTCGGGACAAACATTCACCCAAGAAGCATCGGTCAAAATTGTGAGCACGATCTAGGCTAAATTTCCCAAACCTAACCCCTCCTGAACGTCGAACGTCCTCCAAGCTAGCTGCCGTGAAAATATTCCGCAATGGCAAGGAAACCCTATAACCCCAGATACTAAGTATATATATAGCTAATCCCATATATCCCCCCCACCTTCCCCTTCCTCCACGCTCTCGACCCGGGCCAGACGCCTGAAACATCCCCGATGTCGGTGGAGTCTCGAGGTTGACAGGGTGGAACTTTGTCAAACGGGAAGCTGCCTCGTAACTTCTGACGCACAAAACCTGGGTGATAAATAATTTTAGCAACTCATCCAAGTGTCACATACAAGCAAAGAACACTTGATTAATATTCTCTAGTAAATAACATAACCATGTCTCTAGCCTCTAGTACCTAGACATATTCTAGGTTCTTTGTCATTCCGGAGCGGGCCAGCAATCTGTGATACCCCCACCAGACCCAGTCTCCTCAACTATAGCTGCAATGACAGAGCCAAAGTCCATAGGGTTTCCTTCGAAGATAACGAAATTTCTCTTCTGTCGCTTGGCATTTAGGGCGTTTTGAAGGCCAAGGATGCTGTCTACGTTCGTTGTCACCAACGCAGCAGCCTCTATATCAGTTAAGTTCCCCCATTTCTGAGCCCAGCCTGCTTCGAACCAGAGGAACCTCGCAAACGCATCGTCTGTTAACAGTACATAAAAGTCAGCCTTGGAGCCGGGAGAAAAATGAAAGACTAATGGTTGCGAGGTTTCATACCGGGCAAACCTATAGCAACATCTACGCTTGCCCTATGAAGGATAGCAATACTACTTTCTGACATTGGGGGACCGGGGAGACTACGAGCAAAAGCAAGTCAGCTAACTCTTTAGGAGTTCTTGTATGGTATGTCATACCAGTTTCTTGTCTCAAACGTTCTTGGTAAGCACCGCCACGGAGACAAAATAACTGGAATCTTTGCCTTCGCAAGTTCATCGGCAAGCTGTACTTTTGTTAGTATTTGGTAGGGCGTACAGTCGTGATAATAAAGCGAGTTTACGCGCAAAAGCACCCTCAAGCATAACTTCACTTTGTACCGCCACTGTACATGTCATCTGTCATCTTGGACGTTTGCGTACCATCCAGGCTTCCTGGCCACCAGCTATGACGATCCGAATCTTTGGGTAGTCCCATTTCACTTTTATAAGGTGCGCAATAATATCCTAGATACTTGAAGATTAAAATCTGTGAACTTTGCGGCCAGGGATACTTACCTTATTTCCACATTCGACAACCAGCGGGAGGTGACCAGAGAGCACTTTTCCGAAGATGTCCGTCTTGCCCTTGTTGGTTGTTGCAAGTAATTTCCGAAGAGTGGAAATTTGGCTCGAAACAGTAGGGGTTTTGGATCCTGAATCTAAGTTAAGATTAAATCTATTTCGGAATTAATACAACTACCTTTACCATCTTGTCCAATTCGTATATGCAATCCGACATCATCTAATTTCCGTCAGGTCTTCATTATGTCCCTCGAGTGTGAAGTTCACACCTTTTAGGATGGCCCCCTTTTCAAGGACTTGTGAAGTTGGCAATGTGTTAGAGTCTTCCGTTAGATATGGTGTGATGGCTTTACCATTACGGGCCCCAGTACGAAAAGCTGCACTGACCCCTCGAAACAAAGACCTCGGTGCGCCAAAAAGCGCTGCACCATTTGGGGCTGTTATTGCCTGGAGAACCCCATATCGTCTCGCAAATTTTAGATGCTTCCCTGAGAATGAAAGCCCATGCTTGGTGTAAAGCAAGTCGGAGAGATCGACCGAGTCGGTTTCGGGAGTCCCATCCTGTGTATTTGGATCATCATCGATATCAGAAAGCCCTAATGCTAAGCCCAATGCAGTGATCCCCTAAACAAAACAACGGAAGTCAGGCGTGACGAATAATTTTTAGACTTGTAGATAACATACCGGAACAATATAACCATCTTTCAAGCTCATAATACTAGCTCCCTTTTTCGTCAATCTTTCCTCTTCCGTAGAGCACTTACCGATGCAAATAATGCGCCCTTTTTCCAGTACAAGCGTATTGTTTCCTTCTCGAACGCGGTGGTCTTCTAAGAATGACTTAGAGATACCCCTCACTACAAGGTTATGAGCTCCAATTTTGCAATTCTCTCTCCCTTCTGCAGATGGCTCGGATTTCCGTTGCTTTGGAGCTCGTAGGGTTTCGAGTATAGGCTTGGCTAGTTTGGAACGGTTGCTTTCTAGAAGACTCGTGCCATCTATCCATACCTGGACTGGTGTAGCCCCAAGACGAAGTGGGTGTTCGTCCCATAGCACCAGGTCAGCGTCATAACCTACTTTGGCATATCCAATTCTGTGTTCCAACCCAAGAGTAGCCGCGGGGACTGCTGTGAGCGATTTAAGGGCGCCGAGTTCAGATTGTCCAAAGTGATGATTTATGGCCGCTTCATACCTAAAAAACATAAGTCATTACTGTTGTTTTCTAAAAATTTAACACTCACGCAAGGTGCTTTGCATTTAGCACAGGATGATCCGAATGCACACTATTCGAAAGTTAGCACGAATACTTAGGTGGTGGAGAGGTGCAGAACGCGACAGGAATCCCATTTTGTTCCAACAGCAAAGCCGCGAACAGAGAAAGTCTATATGCTAGCTAAAATCAGTACTTTATGCCAAGCTCATGGGAACAGCAATCAGTCAATTTACATTCCATAGAATACAGGCCAAATCCAGCAAACAAGGCGATGGTAATGTTGCTGCTTGTATTAGAATATTATATTCTTGAATTGGTTATAGAAGCAGGAGTATTAGAAACCTTGCTGATCCTTTCAGGATATTGGGGATAAGGTGGGCATCGTTTGCGTGGTGGAACGCGTGTACCTTAAAGCCAAACTCATCCGCTAAACGCAGGATAGATTCCATGTCGTGTGGAGTATAGCAATGAAAGTTTGTCCGTACTTGCCCTCGCAATATAGCTGTACATGTCATCAGCAAAGGCCCAAATAAACGCAAAAGCCCAAGAAGTATACTCACCAACAGAACTTTCTAGTTCAAGTGAGAATGGAAAAGCTTCTTGCACGTTCATTGTTCCGGCGGCCGCATGCCAACGATCTTGTTGCATTTTCAGTGTTCGAGCTCGGTCAAAAAGTTCGCGAAGTGCCCAGGCCTTATATTGTCAGCTGGTTCTCCTACGGATTCAGGATAAAACAGTACAATTCCCATCCTTGACTTCGGTCTCTCTGGAAACTTCGCATGAAACTTCTTGGGATTACCTCCGCACGCAAATTTCATATAGCGCTGTGCATTAGTAGCATTGCCTTCAACCAGCATCCCATTAACCGACAGTGATGGAGGCACCCGATTCTTGATTGCATATGCTTCTCCTCCGATTATGTTTGCTGAGCCAGGTAGAACCAACGAGGTGGTTACCCCGCCAGATGCAATAATTGGGATAGATACTAAAGAATTCAGTAGGACATTCATAGTAATCCAATAAATCATAACATACAGTCACCCGTATATATAGCATCGATTGCCCGTACGTAAGGTGTCAGATCAGCTGACAGTTCAAACAAATCGTACAGTCCATCGCTATACGGTAAAGAGTTCACTCCGCTGTGAGAGTGTATATCCACTAGTCCTGGGGTGACAGGACGATGGTGAGCGAATACCTCAGCAACTGACTCTCCTGTAGCCCTAATGTTATGGCCGATATCTTGGATAACCCCTTCCCTAATAAGAATATCAACTGGCCCGTCATGCCACGCATCGCCGTCAAACAATGATGCCTCTCGTATGATGAGTTCCGCAGTTTTATCGCCAGTAAAACGTGGGTTCGATCGCAGTTGTTTATCGCAGGAAGCCAGTATCTCTGTGTGTATTTTAACAGAATGGTCTTTGAGTCGTGAGGTAGGAGGTAAGTCAGGTATGTACGTGTATTGGTTTCGCATTGCAGATATATCCCATAACCGAAAGCACACAGCAGCGCCAAAAGGGCAGTGAAAACGGTTGGGCCTGTGGTAATGCGGAGCCCTGAGCTTCGACTGATGTGGCCTGCAGAGGCAGAGGCCATTGTTTTTGCTGGTTATTGAAATGTCAGGGGGTAGAAGGTGACCGTACGCTCAGGTCAGGGGTTTCACGGCCTATTTCATTTAAAATTTGCTACACTCGAGCTCATCCTTCAACTTAGAATACCAGACGTCTAGAAGGCGTGGCAAATATTTTTAGTCCAGTTTTGCCAAGTTTCATTATCTTAGTGAATACGTTGGCCTCGAATCAGGCTCTCAGTTGTGTACGTGTGCACTAAGATGAAAATGGAAGTGACAAAAAGGGAATAGTGTGGCGAGGGAACGAAGTTGTGAGAGCCTGGAGACCTCGCTCCACACAAAGTTCCCAGGTCAACCCGGTTAAAATTTCAACACCATGGGTTTGAGCTGGGTTTGCATGGAAAGAAAAGTTTAAGGGAAAAGAAATCAACTTTATATGAGGCACTAAGCAAATTGGACAAAATTTGTGGTGTAAAGTGATCAAGAGTGACCGGGTTAAGCTGGTAATGACCCAGATCAGGTTCAGGTTAAGGCTGCAGTGAGTGCAAATGTGGTGGATTTTTTTAAAAGAAGCTCGGCATTGACTCAGGTAGCTGTAAACTAATACCCCCCAAAAGCTCAGCTCTCTGGAGGTAATTTGAATTTTGGTGGAGTGATGTCTCCAGACCCTCCAACCTCACTTTTTTCACAATCTCAATTTGGATCAGACTCATAATTTCGGTTAGTATAAAATCATGTGAGATCAAGGGCCGGGATACGAGGCCACGAATACGTTGAATCTCGTGCTGGAATAATTTATCTCTGGCCAAAAACGGGGCATTCCACAGGTGAATCAGGACAGTGATTGTGTCTCACTCACGTGGCTTAAATCTGCCCTCTGTATAGGCAATCGAGGCCAGGGCGATCACAACGCTCTGGCGGTTGCTGCGCAGGGAGCCATCATGAGAGGGCTGGTGGGAGACAAAGCTTGTTTAATTAAGGAGTGTCTTGGAACGAAATTTTGCCTGGCCGTATAGTAGAATGGGGACCGAGCACACGTCCAACAACATTTTTTCACAGTTTTGTACAGCTTGATTGGTCATGGATGGATCTTCGTTGCTGCGCCGTTGCAACTGCAGTGGGTATTTATTTGTCAGGAAGATAAGTTGTCAGTACATCGCTATACAATTACAAAAGAAGCAGGCTGATCAATGATTGTGACTGTGCTCAAAAACCAGCCGTCTTGACAGGAGAAATTCTGGGAACGAGAGCAGATTGTGACTGCTTTATCCCAATACATACTTGAGTAGGTAACAGGAACAATCCCCAAACTTTGACCTGCATTGGTGCTGGAAAAAAGTTTGAGATGCATGAAGCATATACGGTTGCAATTGTCTCGTGCCCATCCGGTAGCGCCAAGCATCATATTTTTTTCGTCGGCTACCTGGCAGTTAGGGTTAGTCACCCAATCAAATTTGACGGCTCGAGACAACGGCTCAGCAAAGATGAAAACTCCAAACAAATACACAATTTAATACAAATGCTAGAAATAAAGCCCAGGATAGACCCGAACTCACTTTCAGCTCCGTTGGGCGAGTGTCGTATTGCTTGGAATCTTTTCTTGGTGCTCGCAAGCCGCCCTCGGCCGGGTAAATTTTTGTGAGAGTCTGTTATTTGTCGAGAAGGTGTTAACGTTCATAGGCAGTAAAGCATCTACCGAAATTGACTACGTTATTTAATCAGTAAATGACGTTCGTTATAATATAATGCTTATCTCGCCAAGTAGTTATTTGCTGCATGTCGGGGATCTGGATAAGGTCATTAGAATCAGGTTGAAGTGTTGCTACTGTGAGAGCAAAGCTCCACGAACCCTATCAATCGACTGATAGCGCAACTACAAGTTAATAAGATAGTATAATATAAAAAGAGGCTTGCAGAAGGAAAGGCCATGTGTATAAATTGAGTTGTTGGCAAGACACGTGGGAAACAAACCAATCATGCTGGGATTTGTGGCGCTGCAGCTGGAGACTAGACATACTGCAGTACCGTACTTATTTAGTTAAACTCACAATTTTTGTGGTTCGTACTTGTATTGGCTCTACCTTGGTCTCTCTAACTGAAAGACAGCTTGCTAGGTGGACTAATAGAAATGCCTAAACGCATCTTGCGCGAGCTGCGCGAGTATAACTAAATATTACTGTACTACTCAATGTGGTCTGGACGTTAGCAGTTTGAAGGGGTGTCCGTCCGGCAAATTATATGCACTCTACTTGTCGGCATCAGAAGGCTGAATAGAGCTGCACCTCTACTTTCTCATCGTGTTGGATCTTTGCCGACCATAGTTTTGTAGGTGCACATGGACTTCACCTTTTTGAGCTCCATGTAGTGGGTGGCGGCACCTATAGCAACTGTGGTAGGCTGATAGAAGTATTAAACATCCTCACCCATTCACTGATTCAATCTGTAGCACCCTACTGCCGGCCGAAATCCAAGACGCACAGCGAGAAGGTAGCAATTTTGGGGTGGCAGGACTACTCTAATGGTGGCAGTTGTCCCCGCAGGACTACCTTTTTACTCCACACGTTCTAGCTGCACTTCTCAATGTCCAGCACCTCCCGTACCGCTGTCTCCACACAGTACCCTTTTCTCCCAAGATTCACCGCCATCATAACCATATCCAGGTATCCAAAAGCTGTCAATAACAAAAACTGTCCTATAGGAAATTCCCTTTAGCACTTACCGGTGACTGAACCACAATGAGTAGTACAATATAGTATACTTGTTAGAGGTACCTCAATTATGTTAGCGGTGCGCTATGCATAGCATAATTCTGCTACTACCTCAGAGCGGAGTCAAAAACTCAAAATTTACGATTTCGAGATCATAAACTTTTCTATGAGGTCCGCTAACTTAATTGGGTATATACTCTTATATTGTGAGATAGAATGGTGCATAGCTAGTAATAATTACTTAGTACTATGGTTTAGAGTAACAGGCTATGCACTTTGAAGTACCTATCCGCTATCGAAATAAGATACATGGCTTAGGACTATTTAGCTCGCGAATGACAGCCGTTCGGAGGTTTTTTAGTAGCTCGCAATTAACATTTAGAATGATGCCGTCAGTGGTAGACATCACTTTCTCGTATTTACCAATGGGATATCTTTCCGTGTCACATCGTTGTTATCTGTAACTAGCCCTTATCAAGACTTTATACACGATGAACTACTATTAAAACTTAGACATGTGGGGTAGTTTCTCCCTTATCTCCCGCAGTCGCGAACAATGCTGAGCGTTCACAAAAGTGTAAAGTTACTACCCTTAGGTCAGAGCAGCCAATAAAATGGATGTACTAATATCAGTAGCTTCAGTTTAGACTTTGTGAACGAATAGATGTTTGCGACGGTGGGGATCCGGATAGTGATGTGCCTATTCTGATTGAAATATATCCAAAAGAAGTCTAAGTTTTCGGGGAGTGACAACAAGAACACCAGCCCACCAAAATCAAACTAAGGATCCTATCTATTCATGAGAATAAACACCGTTTTCTTCCAGGCCCAACGTTGCGTTATTAAGGAATTTAATTATGCCAACCAGACTAGTTCGTTTCGCAATTGCAAAAGTGACCACTCCCTGCTTCCGGGAGCGGGTATACACATGTTGGTGGGCTATCCGCGCTCATGATAAGGAAGCAAAATATTCTACCTTTTTTTCTGACAGTTAATAGCGTTTGCGATACTTTCAGTTATTCAATTTATTTCCCGCGGCGAGAAATTCGTTTAAATCTTCGGTTGGTATTTAACTAGTAGGGACTTTATAATTTAATTTGCTACGGAAAATAGCTAGCTACATAAAAAAAACCGAATAACAGTTTATTTTAATCGTCTTAGAGAACAGATGCTTGCTCATAATTCACCCGGGCCCTACGCGTAAATTTATGCCAACTCCCATAACGACGTTCCCGATAGACTAATGAACCATGAAGAAGTTCCAAACCTCGTGCTTTCTTGTTAACATTGATCAAAGCAATCCCAAGGTTATTCTGTGCTATGTTTGTTGCCGGATTAAACTTCCCATACAATTTACTTAATTCTTCCAAGCAGAATTCGTATCGACCGCAAGCTTTTTCAAATTCGCCGCGCTGACACAAGAAGTTGGCCATTTTGTGGGAGCCAATAATGTAAAGGGGATTTTGCCGTCCAACAGAAGATTCCAAATTTTCTAGAGCCTTAGTATACTCGCAGAACGCTTGCATGTAATTCCCTTGTCGCGAATAACAGTCGGCTAGTTGAATTTTCGCAACGCCAACTCCACAGACTTCGGGTGAGTAGTCTTGCTGAGTATGCTTGAGACATGCTAAAGTTGTCTGCTCGGCACCTTCGAGGTCCCCAATATGAAGGAGCATCCACGACAATGTGAGTTCCACCCAAGCAAGGCTTGTCGCACAATCTGACCGGTTGAGTAAGACCCGAATGCTTTCACGGCATAGCTCTATCGGTCCTTTCATCGCTTCCTTCTCTTCTAGTTCCACGATTTCCCCAATCACTTCCCCTTTGCCTTCTGGATCCAAGCTGGGCTCGTAGAGATCTCCCGAAACCCCTCCCCTTACATGAGCGTATAACGATATCGCGTAGAAATTTCTGTATACACTAAGGGCCGCAGTGCTTAGTTCTGTGTGTTGACGCTCGTGGTCCACTTGTTTCATAATCTCAAAACTTCGACTGGAGTCTTCAAGGGACTGCCGTATCTCTCCACCGAAGAGATGTATTCGTCCTCGGTTTGATAACACCCAAGAATTATGGGGATGTTTAGGGCCCACAGCTTCTTCCATAAGTTGGACTGCCTGATTTGTCACCTCCAACGCTGTAACTAATCTGCCTTCCCTCATGACCAGCCATCCCAGCCCTCCCAGAACGCTTGCCTTCCGGTGCTTGCACTCTTCGAATTGCGCATAGATGTCGTGAGATTTTTGAAGCATCTGCCTCGCTCCTTCCATATTCGATATATCCATAAAGTAAGATCCCATCCAACTGCAAAGATCTGCAAATCCCGAGTCTTGCAATTCACAGCCAAACTCTTGATTCTTTTGATAGAGGGCCAATATCTGTGGGAGAACATGTCGGACTTCATCCAACGGAGGGCATTCTAACGGAAAAAGCGAATCACAAGAAGGCACAGTGGAAAAGCTGGCTTTGATATATCTTATACCGCGCCGAAAGCTCTCTATACGGTTGTTATGGTCCATCTGATGTACGAGTGTTGTCTGAATTAATCTATGAATAGAAGAGAATCCTTTCGAGCGCACCAGTAGTCCAGTACGGAGTAAGATCGCCATAGCCCCTTCGAACAAGATTGGATCTCCTCCAAAGAGTCCGAAGCTGGGGTTGAGTATATTTTCCGGTATCATATCGGGGTCGAACCACGATAGCATGTCAAGGAGTTCTTGCGCCTTTTGGTTTAAGTCCCCGACAGATTCGTAAGCCAGTTTGAAAGTCGCTCCAACACTCGTTTTGCAGGCATTGTTCATTGCTCCCGGATCTAATAGAGCGGCGCGATATGCACAATCCTTGAATAGGTCTAAATATCTCGGAATCGAACAACGAGTTTCGCAGATGAAGCTCGCAGCTTGGGCAAGCGCCAACGGAAGCGCACCAAGTTTCGACACAAGTTCGGATATAGTATCAGGACTTCTTCTTGCTTCTTGACGCAAGTCGTTCGGCAGAAACTGGAGGAAGCATTCCACCCCGTCGGCATCATCGAATGGTGTGATTTGCTCAGGATGTGCAGCAAAACCGGAAAGTCCAGCATTTCTGGTCGTGACAAGGATGCGTCCTTTTTCGCTATGGGGCCAGAACTCCTCGAGACTTCTGCTATCTGGGGCATTGTCGAACACAAGGAGCCAGTCTTGAGAGGAGCGTTCAAACCATTTTTTTACTTCAGAAATAGCCATCTTTTGATCGGTCAAGCATTTGTCGGGAATCGAATCGACGAGTCTTGCTATCTGCATAAAGCCTTCCGCTAGATTATGACTTTGATCTGCGCTGATCCAGAATATATTGGGGATACAATATCGATGTTTGAGCTTGTATGCGAGAGCAACAGCAATTTGCGTTTTGCCAACTCCCGGCATGCCCCATAAGACAGATGTTCGAGGATGGACAACAGATGTGCCAGAGATACCACCAGCCGGAGTATTTGTGAAATAGCTGTAAACGCGATCTATCGTCTCCTTCCGTCCAAAGAATTGTGGAATCGGGTCGAGAGGTAAGATTATATATCTAGTCATCATTTGTCCACCTCCATGTCCATGATCATCCTTCTCTGGACGGTAGATATCTGAACTCGTGGGATTTCTTGCGGTGTCAGAAATTTTATTTTCTGTGCCGAGGACCCAGCTCATTTTTCGTATAGCATCTAAATAATCAGATTTATTCCCACGACTACGACTCCAGAAACCTGTGGTTTAGGTTAATTGTGCGACACGGCATCAAACTACAGGCACTCACGAGACTTCTTTTTCCCAAAATGGAGCATTGCCTTGCAGCAAATACTCGTCAGACTTGTATAAATCGACACCATTTCGTCTTGCGCTTGGGCAGACTCGAGCAGGGTTGTGGTGCATAACTTGGCTGCCTCGCAGTGATCTAGTTGTTGAGCAACCAAATTTGTCATATGCAACAACTCTTGCTGGGGTGTTTCGCAGACTCGCTTCTGTTGGGCCATTTTGCGGACTTGCTGCAACGGTATTATTGTAAGAATGAACTTACATCTATTGATTTCAATTGAAGCATTCCTACCTCAGTTATGTACTTCAAGCTAGACCACACAATAGAGCTTGGCCTTGGGTTAACTCCAGAAGCACAGTTGTCAATAGCGTTTAAGACTCTAGCCCAGATCTTCAGATAGTTGCGAAATGCCGTGTAGTTGGTTAAAGTGGCATTGAATCCAGAAATCGAGAGAAGCTCCTCAGTACTAGTGTCAGACGTCGAAAACGACCTTGAACTATCTTCTACCGAAAGAGTTCCGCGGAATCTTGCTACTGCCTTGCAAGTCTCCCGTTGCCAGATTCCGCATCTCAAGTTTTCGAAGGAAAGCTCTGGTACGTCGCGCGCAGGTGCCATATTGTGAAATATTCAACGAAGGCTAAAGTGGGCAAAACGTAGTCGATAGATTTGATTGAGAAGTTAAGGCTGGATTTCTTCCGTTATAAAAACAAATCACACATGCATATCATAATATGTGCGAACTTAGCGTTATCTATGTACGGCGACACACATACTCTCGTACTTAGACGAGTGAGCAACGAGAGCAACACACACACAAATATATACTCTACTTATCTACATTATAGGGGTTTTGATAAAAGTTATAACCTTATAAAACTATCCTTTTTGATGGGAGCCTTATGAAAGCCTTATAGAATGTTGTTCTAAGTCCTTAAAAAGAACCCGAATGCTCTTCTAAGAGTTTACGACAATATTTTAATTTTATAAGGCTTACAACTTTATTGATACCCCTATATTGTAGGTATGTATGATTGTGAACCAAATCATCAATGCTCGCACCGAATTCAGGCCAAAATTTCAGCACAAATTTTCCAACTATGCTTTTGTACATTAGTACTTATTCGAGGATCGCACTTACGTACATTTAACAAGTGGTATCTTGATTTCTAAGTTTTGTTTGTAACGTTAACTTGAATTGTTTGCAACGGACCTCTTATCAGAGACTAGTTGATCTACACTGCACATTCGATTGGAGCAGCGCAGGCTCGCTCAACACAAGCCCTCCTCTATCACCTGTGCTCTTATGGGAGATTGGGGCTATAGGCCATCGAATAATTGTCGCGCAGGACGGTGGTGTGCTTCGAGGGTAAACTCTAGCAACTGCTACCAAGGTCCTTGTGTAACAGCCATAACCTGGCGTACTATAGCGAACAAAAGTATTCGGAGGTCGTGCGTCACAGTTGGTGTGTGGTACGCCAAAAATCAAATAATGGGTATGGTCACAGAATGACCATCCGTTCGTTAATGCAGAAGTCTGGAAAAATGTTGGGAAGGTCAGTTTTGGCAGATATGTAGTCTACATGCAATCCCATTCATCTATAGTTATAAGTCCGCAGCCTCTGTCTCAACCTCGAGTCTAAGTCATCACCAACAGAATTAACATCTGTTCCGGTTTTTCACCTTCGAGCCCACTATCTCCTAATTATCAATTGGCAATTGCAGAACAGCCTCCTATTCTTGACCTTGTGTACCCCTATGGATGCGGGGCTTCATGGGATGAGGGCTTAGCAGCTGAGCAACGGACCGTGTGTTCAAATCGTCACATCATGCAATCTTGACACGGCTTGTTAGGTTCTTCTTAGGGTCTATACTGGCCTTCTTTCATTGAAAAAATTGTGCCACAACAGTGTCACACTGGGCTGCGTTCGAGCAAAAATGTAGCTACAAAGAGAGCGCGGCGGATTTTCAGACAAATTTACTAGTACCGCAAATCATGGAGAGTCTGAAGACACGAAATCATACTATTGTCTATGGCCCATGGCCGCAAAACCGTATGCGGGTCCATAGGCAAGTCAGGGAGATATCGGGCCTTATTGAACCGCATGTTTTGTTGCAGTCAATCGTGCGTGCTGCAAATGCACATAACAAGGCTGGTTCAATTCTTGTCTTGCTTCAAGAGCCACGACAACATACACAAGAAGGGCTACAGAAACTTCAGGCATTTCGTTCTGCCAACACACTGCTAGAAGTGCTGCAGAATCCGTTGTCAAAAAATTAGCATGCGCAGATAGGGTCCGAAGGGAACGTCGATTGCGAAAGGGGCAAGCGGAGTCGGTACACCATTGAAGTTTATGCATATTTTAGTCGAGCCTATCTCATACGGAAAGGCTAACCATTTGTCAAAGTAGACATTGCAGCGTACTAACTAACGAAGTTGCTTTTTCATCGATGACGAACCTCGTTTTGACCACTGGTATTCTAGATCCATTCAATCCACGTCAACAATGGTAGGAAAACAAGGCATAACCTTAACCCGCCTAGAGGTTTCCTTCCTAAGAGATTGCGATATCGACAGCAATTAACAGCTTTAAGGACTATGTGCTACAGCCCTCTTCCCATTGCATTTAAATTCTGGTCCACCGCGATAGTGAGGCATACAACATCACAAAATTAGGCAAGATATTCGAATCAATATTCTTACCTTCTGCATTTTCTCCACTTTTTGCCATCTTAGCCACTTCGGAGATTGAAAATTGGTACGACCTACTCAGCTGCTATGGGCAACGAAACCAGCGAAGACTCTACCAACGATCGGGCATCGTTCTTCAGTCGGCCTCACTTGTTTCCATCCAGCTGGGGTCGGCTATTCCAACGTCGTAAGCGGTGCAGCGACGAAGAGCAGTTGAATACAGTCGATGCGTCAGGTCTAGAAGGTAAAATATCTTATCTCCTGTTACCTAGTCAAATGATAACAATGTTTAAATTACAGATCCGTGGAATTGGAGTGTATGGTGGTTCCCCGACAGAGAAAGGACACAGATAATCGAAGCATTATTCAATAAGGATCGTCCTCGGCGTGAACTTTTGTCATATCTCTTATCTCTACAGACTGAGCACCCACATCGAATGGGTGAAAACCCGGTTTTTGACATCAGGGTCTTAGGTTGTGTCGTGGAGCTTACGAAGGTCGGCAATGAGCGTGAGGTCAACAAAGATATATCCATCAGCTGCGTCATTGAAGAGTGTTACAAGCAAGGCGTCTGGGAGAGAGGAGACGAGAACCTGCTCCAAAAACATGAAGAGCGTGTAGCGACTACGCTGGAAATAGCCTCAATGTTGTCTGGACGGAACGTTGATTCGACAGTAAACCGACGTCAGGAGGCCTTTGATTTACTCGGGTATCTCAAACGTTTTCACGATAAAGCCGTGCGGACGCCAATCAAGACGGTATTTGGGGATCTTGGATATCTTCCAGCAATGAGTACCCAAACTCTTGACAGTTTCTGTGGGGTTGATGAAGCCATTGACTGCAAAGATCTGAATGTGGCAATTATTACCACATTCGGTGGCCTAAAAATCGAATGGGTGTCAGACTTTGGCGACCATCTCTTCCTTGACCTGTCGAGGGGGAAACTTAAAGTGTTTTGGCACGCTGCAATTTGCAAAGCAATTGCTGATGGAACTGCCGGGTTCTTCCTGTGAGGGTTATTCCCAAACTTTCCCTTGCTGTGCTACTAACTTTGGACCATTCACAGCCAAGTGGGAATCACACAAGATTTTGCTAAAGAGATCCTCAAAACATATTGGATACTCTTCGGATCGACTAAAGACATGTATCTATCATTGCCAATGCCAAAACACCTTAGGCGGCTTCCAGACGATCATCCATCGCATAGTTTATCAATATTCGACCCTCAGCACTGCAGCTGGCGGCCCTACGACATGTCTTTGCATCTCTGCGAGAACGGAGATTATGGTCGAAAAACATTCAACGCCGTTGACTTTCCTTACTTTGCACAGCGTTTTCTTAAACTCAAGCATTACTTGAAGCGTCGACGACCGAGGACATTAAGGTCACTATGGAAAGACAGAAGAGACATAACTCAGTGGTCTACCTTTTGGGTTGTTGTGATAATTGGTGGCATTGCCCTGTTTATTTCCTTTCTTTCTCTAGTGTGTTCTATCCTGCAGACTGTAGCATCATTAATACTTCTTTATCGTTCTGGCTCTTAAGTGTCAGGAATTTAGGATAGTACTTTTATAGACAGAGTAACGAAATATTGCTTTGAAAGAAAGTATATGATGAAAGACAACGCAGTGAAATTTTGCAGATAATACCGCCCATGGGGGAAGCTGTCGCACTGGAAACCAGTAGTCCGTTCTAGGTACTATTAGCCTTGCTATCTAGGCCCGAATTAACCGGTATATTATAGTGCATGTAGCATCATCGTAGGACAGTTAGAAGTTTGTTCCGTGACGCTGGATACTATACTTGTTCATTGTTAACTACATAAGTACCTAGAGAACAAAAAGAAGCGGATGAAGAGGAAGAACCAGCTGGCCAACAACTCACACAACTATAATGAATACATAGTCTCGCAGCACTAAGCGTTTAGATGGTTGCAGTGGTTATGAAAGGTACCGTAATTATTCACTTCAAAGCAAATGCGGTTAGTGAAGTTGTATTAGATAAAAAGGGAACTATTTTCTCTTTTCGGTCTTTCGGTGGAAATCAAACCAGTGCGTAGACAGACTTTGTATGTGAGTTTTTTGATGCAACATTGCCTGTTTGGGAGGGCGGACGGCGAGCTTGCGTCTGAACATGGACTCCTGAAGAAGGCCAAGCGACTGAGGGCTAATTCTTCATGTCACCGGCTTAGTTGACTATTTATATTGGCTATGCCGGCGCTATTGTAGCATTTTCTCGTAAAGTCACGCGGCGCCTTATCATAGTAACTTTCTTACATCATACATCATGATAGACTCAGAGAATGGGCAGACATTGATAAGCCTGTCACTACGGCAAAAATTGAAGCGAGTGGTACGGACCGGTCACTCTCCGCAGTTGGGTTTCTCATCGACTGCGACCCGCCCTGTGGGAGGCTCGACCACCGCAATTTCTACGAGAGTGGTAGGCCATTTAAAATCAGCAAGCATCAGACGATTTTTTAGGAAGTGGAGATTGTCTCAGTGGGGAAGTTGTGAAGTCTACGCCCCGTAATATTATAATACTCGGTTGTGGCAGGGACCAACTGATGGTACAGTACACTCAGAAACTGAAGATCTTGATGCCAAAATACTCAGAAATTTTACAAACATCTTCTCTTATATTTCCTCTGACTTTAATACAATTATACACAAGTATTTTATGAGGCGGTAGTAGCGCAGCAGGCCGGGGGTGAATCATGAGAAGGGCTGCGCGAGCCAAGAATAGCGATTCCTCGGGCGAGGCTATCATCGACACAGAAGCCTTGCGCGTGAACCGTTTCGTGAAGATGATGGCCCCAATTCGGGTTCATTTGCTCAACGAATGTGTCATACACGTCCCGCCCTACTGCGTCGACTCCAGGCATCGTGAGGTTTGGTACTACACTCTATCACACACTCCCGACGTAGCAGGGTGCTCGTTTTGGGTCGGTAAGGTTATCTGCTTTTAGTTAGTCTCTTGTATCGAGCTCAGGGTCCTAGACTAGCAGCATCTGTTAACACGGGCTCTTCAGGGTTTCTGGAAGGTTGGCGATCGCTAGTGACGAATTTTAGGGTTCGTGCTTAGAGCACAACTACGCTTGATCAACGTTAACTCAGTCCATGTACGGCGAGTATATTGCTCCTACTCAGTCGATACTACGCCACCATTTCCAAGTGCCATACGTTTTGTGATTCTTGTCGGAATCGTACGAGGGTAATCACCGTCAGATCGTGTGGAAACGGCAGCATCACGCCTCTCCCGCACGGACATTTAGCTGTTATTGTCGCAGCATTTGCAGAGGTAGTCAAGATCGAAGTCTTCAACCTAGGGTCGGCTAGTTAAGAATTTGTGGCCGCGAGTGATGAGTGGGAGTCAGTGGTATCGAGTCTCTTTGATGATTTCGGGATATCTGCCACGATTCTGTTTGTTCATGATTGAGGCAATTGGGCGTTTGCATTAGTACGCCCAAACACAATGCGCGGGAACGACAATGGAACATACGATACGTGATATTCTCTTTTGCTAGGATTTATCAGTTGGCTGGTATCCTTATATTTTAATGTTTGAAGGAAAGAAAGTGGTGTTTTCGTCTCTCGATCTTGGGAACAATGGATGGGTGTGAACCGATCGACCAGATCACGAACTGCAAGGGACAGATAGATATCTGCCATACGGTAGCGCTAAAGAAGAGAGAAGACAGGGGAAGAAGGGTAGAGGAAGGGGATCTCCTCCATCTAACCGGCTATCCGTCGGTGGAGGGAGCCATACTCTAGATTGAATGCAGTATGATTAAAATAAAAAAAAAGAAGAGAGAAAGAAGTGTACCTGATGGTGGAGGTCATCGATAGGAAGGTGGCTACTGCGTCGTTTGAATAGGATGTGTGCGACAGAGATATCTAGATTCGAACTAGGTAGAATGATGGAACGCGCAATTATCGTGCGACTCTGGTGGTACATAACTTCAAGGAAGTAGAGTTGAAAAATTTAAAATCAGGTCAGGGGGTTGAAATGCCATTGGTTTCCAACTTTCTCGCCGTGCGTCTTGGATCGATCTTGGCTAATTGAACAGCAGTTGAAGATGTACCTGTTACTTCGTGCGGGGAAAAAAAATGGGTTGCATGAGCCAGATTATGCATACACAGCTATGGGGTTTGGAGTAAAGTGCATGTGCACTTTTGAAGTACCTCGTGGAAATAGACTACATGGCTGTAGCTTATACTGTTGCTCCTCTAACCCAGCACAGAATAGAATGGGTAAAACAGGGTACAGTGACAAAATTATCCATGGAAGTACCTTCCTTAAGCCCCGCTCATCTTGTTTATCACTTTCTACTGTAAACAAGACCAAAACAAGCCGGCGAGCGCTTATAATCCGAGAGCGGGCACTCTTGATCCGAGAGCGGGTGCTTTTAAGTCTTTAGATCGATTCCTATGGAGTAGAATAGTAAAATCGTGATCAATCTTAGTCTATGATCCTATACACCTACTTGCCGTGTCTACATCTCAAAGCCTTTTACTCGTACCGTGTACTCCACATAGCCATGTACTTCAAGTTACGGGTGCTACTCTTTATTAGCTAGCTTAGCATCATCACCAAACGCAGCGGGGACATACTGTACCGACAGATAAACAACAAATATCATTAGTCATTGATTGCTCTGGTACTCGACATAGAAAGTATTTAGAGTTGGTCAGTGTAGTAATAAAATATAAGTGGTTCTACGTCTTCTAAGCTACGTATACCTCTGTCTCGCTAGCTAATTCTTCCGATTGCTCTTCCTCCTGTTTCTCTTCCTCTTCTTGGCCCTCATAATGTAATCTTCATCTTCATCCTCATCCACCGCTTAATCTTCTTCAAATTCCTTGATCTCCTCTGGCAAGACTGTAGGTGGGAACTGCTGCGGTATTGCGTACTGCTTTCAAACCCCCTCAATTATCGGAAGCGGAACATCCTCCTCATCTCAAATATTCACACGCGGCTCTGCCTTCACCTCTGGGCTAAAGGTGTCTGGTGCTAAATGCCACTCGCCTCCATTCGCCCATTCAAACTATGTGTCAATTCTCCGCGGTTTGTTCTCGAAAGCTGTCCTTTTCTCAGTTCTTCCTCTTAATTCGTGCATTCAACAATGGCTGCCTCAGACCGAGCGCGTTCGTTGATCGCTGAAGGTCCCGCCTTCCGGTCCATCCTTTGATTTGGGAATCACGAATCAGTCGGTCCGATTGAACATTGCACTAACAATAGAAATTGGGAAAACAGTTAGAGTTCAGCAATTCGGATCCTTCTTCCCTATCTTCCATATCAGGACGTCATCGAGAGATGTCAACTTCCTCGACCTTCAGTCTCGATACTGTAGCAAGCGCTGAGGCCTAGGGGCTAATGTCAACTATCACCATGGTGTTTGCGTTGCTGTCGACTGGGAGGAAAGTAACACTCGGAAGAGCAAATCAATGCCGCGGAGACGAAACATTCAGCCATCGAACTGATGTTTTCGAAGACGATTCAACACATCTACGTTACGTATATACTCAAATTGCAAGTGACTAGAAAATAATGATTAACAGGTGCCTGGTGATGACGATGGTTCCTACCTTTTTGTTTGCTACAGTATTGTATCGTTACTTTACAGATTGCATTGAATTTGTTGAGTAGTATCCGGGCCAGTATCGGCAGTACGATTCACACTAGGGAAGGCCATCGCTCACCGCAGCGAGACGCTAAAAGGCTCCCCACCCTCGATCACTAACTTCAGCGCTGTGTGCTCCTGCTTTAAGCTTATCTTTCTCTACTAGTTAACTGCGTATCGTTCAGAACTGGCGGTATAATACCTCAGGCTCCGGAAGAAAGTCTTAGCACCAAATCTAGGTGTATAAGTCACGATGTATATTGCAACATCAGGATTTTCGGATGCCAGTGTGGGTAATTTGGGATACTGGAGAGAAATGTGCACGGTGGTAATGATGGGATCAGGGTTAGTAATACCCGCTTATAAACGTGCAGCAATCTGTGTAGCCATTCTAGAGTTATTACTAGTGTTCAAATATTTTCCAGCAAGGTGATAGTCTGTTCGTCAACATGACTTTCCGGGGACCGCAAGCCAGATTCTCAACCACCAACTGGATACGCAATGACAGCCGCTTGGTCATTCATGTGCAGCCCCCCATTGCCAATCATTTGGGTCTCGGAACATTGAGATAATCAGCAATGGACTATTGTTGGGGCTCAATGCTTCGAGTGGGTTTAATCTAGCTGTCCACTTCTATTATGTCGCTAACCGCTGCGTCCCACTTCGACGGGGATTGGAGCCCCTAAGATCGCATCAAAAGGGGATCTGGAGTATCTTAGAGGAGAGCTATACATAGCCCCTCTCAGACCTTCAGGATTTGGTCATGCTAACTTATTGACATCCAGAAGTATTCGGATTTGGGTGCAGCACTATGAACTGTAGTCTAACCCCCTCATGATATATGGATACCTCTTCTCTCAAGTGCACCCTAATCTCACCTCCTCCCTCTCTTGCTAATCCAATCTTCACCTGCCAACTAGCTAAATTCTTCAGCTTCTAGCAGTGGCACCACTTGCGTATCTGCTCGACAGACGGCTGCGGCATCCGCTCAGCATCGCCATCTCCGTGCAGTCTAGGCATCTAAATCTGCTGCAGCATTGTCATCCTTGCCATCTCTAGCAGCAGCAAGCAACTGCACCAGTATGTACAGGGAGGACGAGGCATCTTATAAAAATCTTTGGGTATCCAATATGTACTCAACATAGTTAAATGCAACCTATAATCATTAAGATGATGTCTGTATAATAATATATTAGCTATGTGTATCGTGGGGTTCCCCGTGATTACGAATTGAGGAATACTGTGGCATCCCGGAACGTCCTGGGGGTAGATGGCAGAATAGTTGCATGAGGTTCATCGTGGAGCAGGGATGAAGTTCTTTTACAGATTTCTAAACACTCCCTGGAGCATACAAAGTGATGCTAAGCCCCGAAACTATACGATATTCCTAGAGTATCCTGCAAGGCTAGGTAGGCTACGCCGCAACCCGCGATGCATTGAGACCCTTGCATATGAACGTTTTTGAGGCCGCATTTTGTATCTGTCTCTTGTACTCTACAATTAAATAAACAATGTACTCAAATCATGGAAGATGAGTCCAGACACCTCATTTCTGGAAGAAACTCCCACCAAACGGTGAATTATCATAGCATCATCATGCACTGGACTGGGTAAAACACAGGAAAGTGTAGATTCGCAGCAAATAGACATTGTCGAGCCTCCTCCCCAGTCAATACACAGCAAAAACTGACTTCCAGAAATGGGTGTCGACTCATCTTCCATCACCCGGGTACAACATCTAGCCAACGATCTATGTTTGGGCTTGCCACCCGCTATGAGGACGCGGTAGAGTACAATAAACAACACGAGCGTCCTGCAGAGCGGATGATCGACCGTAGGGCAGTCGGCTAGTCACATCGACGCGGCAACAACCGAGATTACCCACATACTCAGGTACGAAGATAAGTAATCGGACATACCTGTTCTGGTATTGAATTGGCTGTAACAGGGGGTGAATATTAGTTATAGGTTAGACCCGACGCTATTTGGACCTAAATTGCATGTATTCCGATCGCGTCTTGTGTGGTTACTTGGTAGAACAGAGGTCGCCTATCCTCGTACTAGTACTTAGTAACAATGTCAAACAAAAGGAAGTTCTATTTAACCAACCCAAACGGTGCCGGCTCACCAACAGTGCATTTGCACATGTCTAAAGAAGCAACTTAGTCCATGTTACAATACCTAGAGTCTCCTAATAGGGTATTGAAACTTCTGTGTAAACATGCAATTTGCAACTCTTAGAGGAATGAGTGCAACTGGCTGAGCGGAATAGTATGGGAGCTTGGCCTGCCAGCCGAGATCGTATTTTCCGTCATGTCTCTCACTGCCCCCCGCGCTGGTTTTACGATTTTTGCACCTATACCGGGGTATAGTCTCGAAACGGAGATAACATTGAACGGTAACTATGCAATTTGAGTCCGTGGATCCGCTGAGCGTTTCAAAGAGTGGAGCGGCGTGTCAACCCATCATGGCCAAGCGGGTGCGCGCACTCTAGGTGAAGCTTCACCGGCCTTTTGAATCAGCCATGCATACCAACAAGATTGAAATGGTGCACCAATATCTCGCTTAACCAGTTTAATTGACTTTCCCACAAGCCCATTTCCGGATACACGATTCAGGGTGAAGCCGGAGTGGAAGAGGCGGGTGGTGAGCTGAGCGATGAAGCTCTCATGCCGTGACTTCCGCAGAAGTAAATATCGACGGAGAGGTGGGAATTGCAAGGACGAGGTCGTTCCTGGATGATGTTCAAGCGAGCCCAAGCAAGAGCGATTAGCGAGTATGATTAATCTATAACAGATGCAAAAGACTCAACTTCATGGATATGAAGGTGCGGAGAGGGAACTAGCCAACGGAAGCAAATACAATACTGTTGTATGCAGGTAGCTTGAGTCCAAGTTCTAAGGGGACCTCCCGACTCGCTAAAAACGAGAAGTCAATTCCTATGTTAGATTTCTCCCGTGCGGCATATATAAGTAGTGAGCTAATCACTTGTTGGTACTTGGGTATGAAAGGCGAAATCGGGAGTGTAGGGATTTCTGAATCAGAGGAGCGGTGTCTTTGGGGAAGAAGATTTGAAAACAGCTCAGAGCTCCCCTAATTCTACGGCCGTTACACAGATAACTATTCGCGTGAAGTTAACTACGTTCAATTCTCACACTAAATCACTCCCGGTTTCACCTTCCATATCCGAGTACACCGGCAGGTTTAGTGCTTGTGTGTTGGTGAATTGAAGTCTGGTGCATCATGAAATACCACTCGGTACGGGAATCGGAACCAGTGTTGCGATATGGGGAGAACCGTGCGTATCCTTGCTGAGAAATAAAAGTCTCTGGTTACTTGCAATTGTAATGAGACATTGCATAGACCATCAATTGCAATTACCTCACAAGCAAGAGAGTTGGGCTCCTTACCATCAGCCCAGCTTATGGTCAGCTCTATATATGCAAACAATCAGAATATAGTGCCTTGTTTCTAGGAATCAAGATGGTCAGCGCACTATAGTGTGACTTATTAGAATCTCTAAGTATATATACGTATGAGAAATGTTACCTTAGCTGGGCTAAAGATACTCCTGCTTCACCTTCCAATATTATCAATATCAATCCGGATTTCCATTCACACTTCAACATCTATACTATCTCTAGTCGATTTTAGGCTTGACTGCCGAAAAACCAACGATTTGAGTTTGAAGTTCCCCCTCACTCCTATCGGCCGATAATATCTCCGAACTAGAAAGAGAAAGCGACACTTAAAGACGATTCCAGTTCCAAGGGTAGGAAGAAGTAATGGACTTCTCAGGACAGCGATGGATCGATGGTCAAGACGAGAGCACGGGCGTGAAGAATGAGAGAGCTCAAGGAGTTGTCAAAGGCTTGTGATTGTCATGACGTCAAGCTTTCAGCTTCACCGCAAACTGAGCACCAAACTTCATCTCCACCTCCACCTCCACCTCTATCTCTACCGGCCTCGTGGTCGGCATATCCTAACCGTACGAATGCGAATTCCTTGGTATGTTCTCCGAACCTATATGACAGGAACACGGACATACTCACTTCCATTAACAACTCACTGTCAAACTTGTGTCTCTGGACGTACGACGACCATCTCACTACTGTCTATCCCGCTACTTCTTGATCATGAAAATGTCTGACTTTTCACTTAAATTCTAGTTCACAATGCCATCCGCATCCCCACCCACGAGCGTCGTCTTCGACCCCTTGGCCTACATACATGCCGATACTGGTTGTCGGTCCCACGCAGAGATCCTCCCCCACACACTTGTCGAATTCGCATTATGGGTCACAATAAACTCCAAAATATTGCTTGATCACCACCCTTTGACTACCCTTCGACTTTACCGACATTACCCAGAATCAGAGGGGCCATTATATGAAATCGGAGGACGACATCCGCCTGTACTTGGAACCTGCCATTGTGCTGTCCTATTGGCTGATAGTATTGGCGATGACTGATACATATAGGATATCTCAACCTTGATTGGACATTGCATTTGGAGAAGGCTCTGGGCGGCTCTGTTTCCTTCCCCGACCTTTGGACCCTGAAGATGACTGACTGGAAGTGTGAGCTACAACAACCTGAATCCTCCTACACCTGCGATGTCACGTCCCCGTTCACAGTGGCCAGCTCAACTATACTGAGAAATTCCCAGGGCTTATACCGCATTCGTCGATTGCCGCCGCACGAACTGCTCCGTCTTCGACTTCGACTCGCCCTGAGCTGCACCGGACCCGTTGATAGTATCATCCCGAATGTCATGCATGACCTGCAAACTCCCTTTATGCTCAGTTAAGAGGGACATCACGCTTCCACGACCCTCGAGAACTACCGATTCGCTTTTGAGCTGGAATTGTCATGGCAGAAGGTTTATGACTCTTTTGCGTCTAGTAACTAGCGACCCAATAATGAGATGGAGGTCTAGGAGAGACTCGGAAGAGCAACGATCTCTCCCGGAATCTCTCATTGAAAGTCCCATTTCTTTATGATATGTGATTTAATACTGACCACTCCATTAGCTCGTGCGTCTGCCTCGCCTCCCGCTGCTGAAAGGTCCCCAAACACATATCTTTAGGTACCCTACCGCCTACTACGTCGCTAGACCTGCTGGCACTCTGCGGAGACATCGGATGCCACAGGGCGCTCTCACGGCGAAAACGCCCCAACAAGGATTCCGACGCCGGTAGCGTTTAGGTACCATTCACATTCCAGTTTATCGCTGGACCATCCTATTTCGAAAGGCATTTCAGAGAAGGCGGCTGCAACTAGAAACTGTATTGCTGGACTTTTGGCTAAACCCTAAAGTTGTCCAGTCGGACCCATACCCTCCGAGATGTCGAGGGTAAGGCTAGGTTCGAAGGCGGTGACTTCTCTAGATCCGGTCACTTCGAGTTCCCACCCTAAGGAGAGTCTTTCTTAAAAAGACTCAGGTTAGGTTACTTAGATGAAGCGATGGCATTCTCGATATAGAATACTACTTAAATAGTTAATACACAGCAACAGCAGCTCTATTGCATCATACGGTATCACTCACAGTTCCTAGAATTTCCAAGGCCTCCCGAAAAATATCCTTGAATATATCATCTCATGCAACACTAGCATTTGATCGTGACCGAGCATGATGTCATGCTCACAGAACCGAAAGCCCTCAGTTCGCTGGGCGCGCTGCATGCAATATACATTGGCTGACGTTAGATTTACAAACCCCGATATGAAGTTCGACAAAGGTTGCTCTTCGATTAGTCTTTAGGAAATACGACTTTCTATGGGTTGCCTAGGCTTGCGTTGCGGTGCTTCGTTCTGGGATGTTGCTCTCTCGTGTTCTCTCTTTGATTTCATGACGATTGGGATACCCTGCGTTGAGGTGGTACCACAATAAGCGCAGAACTAACATGCGTAAAGCTACCGCGGGAATTTGTAGTTTGCGCAGGAGGATCTATGGTCTGATTACTTCGCTCATAGTTTTAGTTCTGTGTCTATGCCCGAGTAGAGGCGGTATTTATATTGCGCAATTAGCGGGGCGTGCAGGGGTGGGGGCAGATCTGAACTGTGATGTTCTCAATACGTTTAACCTTTCATTCTGTTACATCTATGAGTTAAATCTGTCTATTAGAAGAAACCACAAGCACGAGCTTATGAGCTTGTCTTTTACTTCTACTCCTACTCCTTGCATCGCTTTCCTTGTGTATGTCGTGACAAGGGCGAGAGATGCATGCTGCCTCATAATTTCCGCATACACAGTGTTCCCGGTAGACCAAAGAGCTATGAAGTTAGTCATTCCGTAGGAGATGATGAATGATGAGGATTTTGCCGCGTAAAAGCACCGGGTGAGCGTTTAAGTACTCGCTAGGATCTCCCGAATGACTGGCGGCAAACACCACGCGGTAGTCTTGATGTGAAAGCGCTTGAGAACTTTAGAGTTGTACAATATGAAGGAGGACCTCGACAACGAACCCGACTACTTGGTATCCCCCCTCCTGGCCTCTACTGAAGTGATATCCGCGCAAGCTTCATACAGTCTCACTCGACATTCACGGGAGGTTGTCTTGAATATGGTGGAGAGATCGGAGTGTACATCGCTATGCGAGTTAGACCAAGTGTGCGCGAAGAGAATGGTGTGTTTTACTTACCGTAAGAAGAGGGTAGTCTCGGTGTACCACACTCCGAGACTAAGAAGAGGGAGTGTTGAGACGGTCCTAAAAGCGTCTAATGAGCGAAACAAAATCGCGTTCGTCTTCAAACCACACCCTTTCTTTATACTGCAGGCTGCTCAGGGATCTCTAACAGGTTAGGCCACTCACAGATGCTAGGTTTTGTGGATATCTTTGAGATCCGTGGCTGACCAGAATACCAGAATATGTTCAATCAACAAGAGCTGCTATAAATTATAACATACCCTCGACCACCCCAAACTCTCTGCTTAATGGCATACGCAATCTGTATTTAGTTGTGAACCTTGGGGCATTTTAACAATTGGTTAAACGGATAACATCGCTTCATTTGAAGCAGACAGTTCTAGATAGCCATAAATAGTAGGATAGATAATCCGCACAACCTGTTGTAGAGAAGGCTACCGGTCAAATTTAAAACTTGTGCAACACTTGGTGCTTGTCAGTTACCAGTATTCTTCCCACGTCGCGGAATCAATGCTTCCGGGGAAGCTTTTGCACCATTGCGCAATGCTACCATCCGGCACCACAAACTTACTCCGCCTTCGAAGGATGTCTATTGGGGTCATGATAGTCTCCGCCCTGCTCTGAACTTTACGAACTTCCTATCACCACCCGCCGGTTGCAACGACCTCAAGAACCTTCTGGAACTGAATACTAATCTCACAACGACTGGAGTGTATCAACGTCACTGGTGATCGTCCACTCGTAGTTTCTCCATTATTCCGACCTCTAAAATACAATCCTCGATTCGCTGTCTATAACACCCAGAAATCCCATCAACGGTACCTAACCTTCTGCCCCCCTCTCCCCTCCATCTTTGCCTGCCTCTTACTCTTCCCCGCCGCATCCCCCTCCGTCCCCTCGGGCATCGACATACCGGGCACACTCCCCCCATTCATCTTCTGATACAGCCCCCACGCTAAAAACGCGGCATACGCGGGCACAATCAACCCCGCCCACCACGCCCACTCTCCCAGCAACCCCACAAGCCCCAACACAATCCACGTCACGTAGACAATGTCCCAGAGATACTCTGTGACTCCAGCGGCAGCAAGGTCTTCGCCAGGGCTCTGCAGCTCGCCGGAGACGTAGCGGGGTCGTCCGACTTTGTCGAGGTAGTATTCGATGAATAGACTCGGGAGGGAGAGGAGGATGTATTTGGTTATCGAGCCGCGTCGGAAGAAAAGGCGGTAGAGGATGAAGATGACGTGGAGTGTGAGCGTGGTCAGGTGTGTTCGTTGGAGGGTTGCGACGTTGGTGCGCGCGAGGGATTTGGAGGCTTTCTGGGGGGTGTTAGTGAGTGGGAGGATGGGGGGAGGGGACGGACGTTTGCCATGATGGCGGTGGGAGTGCTGGTGGAAGATGGCGATGGAGCTTGCAAACGGCGGTGAGATCACGGACTAGCGACCACGTGGCTTCTCGGAAACAACCCTAACCCCTGAAAGCATGCCGAGTCCCGAAAGCATGAAGGCTCGGGAGAGAGGACTGGAAAGGGTTCCGAGAGACTGCTATTTCTGTATGATAGAGTTTAAGTTTCTCGGAGCATTTTGTTGCAATACGTGTTGGGGAAGGCCTGTTTCAGCCATGGCGTGACACGATGCAGAAGACCGGCGAGAAAGAAAATTGGACTTGGAAGCGATAGCAGAGCCAATAGTGAAAGAACTGAACAGATGCCACCGAGTTCTCGCGATGCTCAAGTGCAAGGTTTATAAGTGCATTCCGCTCTATCTAACTCCGCCCCCGCCGGGTTACTCGGATTTGATATAGAACAGATCACCACCTTCCCTAGTTGGGAAGCGCCGGATTACTACCACATGTTGCCATCGTGTTCCCCCAAATTTTTCTGACCCGAGTCAGCCAGGCAGCCTCACTCCGCCATATCTGTCCAGACCACCAACATTCTCTGACGGTCCTTCTCGTCCTCCCCCCATCACTCCCGCTGTCGTCGTATTCTCCGGTTCTAGTGAGCTCCCCCTAAAAAGTGAAGTGCAAAACTATGGGCAAGTGAAAGATGTGCTAACCTAAAGAGCCACGTAGTCCACAATGGCCGCCGTAAAGTCCTCCTTCCCCTCCGCTACGAGCAAGAAGCCCGCCGTAACAAAGCCCGAACGTCCCGACGAGGAGGCCTTCCGGAAGGCGGAAGCCGCTGCAAAAAAGGAGTACGAGGATGTGCAGATGCAGCTTGTGAGCTTCCTCCTACACCCTCCCGTCCCCTCGAATCAGCTAACCCTGCAAAGAATGAGGTCAAGGCAAAGCTTGACTCGGCCAGGCCCAGTAGAAACCAGAACCCCCGTCAGCAGGAACTCAAAAACGAGATCGCCGAGATCAATTCCAAGTGGGCCGCCAAGAAGACTGCGAGAGGACAGGCCGAGGACCAGATCAAGGCCCTGCATGACTCCATCAACGTCCGCGTCAAGGAACTCAATGCCAAAAAGGGGAACATGCCGCACAAGACTCTTGCGGATCTGGAGGCGGCGGTGCAGAAGCTCGACCAGAAGGTTGCTACGGGGCAGATGAAGATTGTTGATGAGAGGAAGGCAGTGCAGGAAATCAACCTCCTCAACAGGCGGAAGAAGGACTTTGCCGTCGTCGAAGAAATGCAGAATTCCATCGATGCAGACCGCACCAAGCTGAAAGCGATGAAGGACCAGAAACAGGATCCTGAGTTGAAGGAGTTGAACGACAGATATGATGCGCTGGACAAGGAGTTCAAGGAAATCAAGGCTGAGCAGGATTCTATGTACTTCCCCCTCCCCCTCCCCCTCCCCCTCCCCCTCCCCACAGTCCGGTGCTGTAACTGACAGGTGTACCAAGCTACAAAAGCCTCAATTTTCTCCGCGACGAGCGTACCCGTCTCCAAGCCCTTCAGCAGGAGAAGTGGGCAGCCATGAAGGCGGTCCAAGACGAATTCCACCAGAGCCGTCTTGAATTCCGAGCATACGAACGCGAAGCCCGCAGGATCCGTGACGAACGCCGCGCACAGGAACAGGCCGAATACCATCTCCAGAAGAAGCGCGCTATTGCCGCAGAGCGTATGGAGGCTGCCTCACGACCAGCCTTCGCCTCTGAAATCATCACCTGCGAATCCCTCATCGCCTTCTTTGATCCCTCCTCCGCCGAGGCCGCAAAACAGGCCAAGCAAGATGCGCCTCGTGAGCTTGCAGCCAAGGCAAGCACGGAGGCACGACCTTACGAGGGGAAGAAGAAGGTGAAGGAGCTGGTGAAGGAGGAAGAGGATTACTTCGTCGGCGGTGGAGGAAAGAAGAAGAAGGGCAAGAAGGGCCGTGGTGCTGCTGCCGCGGAGGAGGCCGCCGAGACCCATGCTACTAATAAAAGGTTCGACCTTAACCTTGGAGTTTTGGAGGAACTCAACAAGGTGGATGTCCCGGTGCCCAGCAATCGGGAAGAGGTTCCTCGCGTTCTTGAGAGTCTGAGACAGAAGCTTCAGCACTACAAGGATAACCAGGACAGGGTTACCAAGGAGGTAAGCATGCATGGCTACTTCGACTTCCGGGAAAAAGCTAACAGCGGCATAGAATATCGCAAAGGCAAAGAAGGAGCTCGAGAAGCTGGACAAGGTGGACAAGGAGGGTGAACAGCCTGTCGAAGAGCCTGCTACTGCAAGCGGCACTACAACCCCTGCCGCTGTTGAAGAGACGGAGACAAAGGCGGAAGAGGAACCCGCTGCACCTGCTGCAGAGGAGGAGAAAAAGGAAGAGGCTGAGGTTCCGAGCGAGTGGTAAGAATCTGGTAATGTGTGGGGTGATTATATTGTAGATGATGCATCCCAGAGGTAAATGTGATGATGATTAGCGGCTTTTTTTGGTGTCTTCCCGCTTCCGCTTCTTTCTTGTAGTTAGTTGGGCTAGGTCTGGGTTTATAAAAGCGGGGGTCCTTTTTTGTACTTGCACTTGTGACGCTGTTCTTGTGACGCATTCTTTGTTCCCCCACACATTGCGTGAATATAACATGATTCAATGGGTGGGTGAGAACCTGTGCTGCATGCCCGTGCCCTCATTCTTTGTCCACAACGCAAACATGGGAAGGAGCTTGCGCCCCCGTGTCATTTCCCTGTCTTCTGGTTCGTGGCCGCCAAGTGAGACTTGACTTAAATACCCTCCTTCACCCAGCTGGACTTTCGTTTTCTTTTCTTTCGCTTCGTTACGACAGGCTCTTGTAGCCATCCCACCCTCATGGATCCCCTTGTAAGTCCACCTCCTCATTACTTCAGGCTCTTGTAGCCACCCCCTCGATCTTCTTATGGGACTTCCTCTCTTATTACTTTAGGCTCTTGTAGCCACTGGTGCATTCTATCCCTTCCGTGCTTTCTATCATGGGGTCTGGATGGAATGATAACAGTAGCGCCGTTTCCCGCTTTCCTTACCGGATATTGTCGCATCAAATACGGTAAGAGACGCTGTTTCTTAGCGCTGGTGCTGATGTTATATTGATGCTGGTGTTAATGATTACCAGGCTGAGGCTTCTGCGGAACACTCCGGAGGTTGAGGAGATGGATGATGAGGAGGAAGAAGATTGCCATGCTGATGACGAAAGGGAAGAGGATGAGGTGTATGGCACCCGCTGCGGCTGACCATAAGTCATGGCAATGGCACCGCTTCTCCTACTACGGCTAGGGAGAAGGAAGGCAACCGTTGACAGCCTTTATGGACTTGATTATCTTGGAGTAGATCACGGAACAAGTTACTCATACTCTTTGGAACCCCGATTGTCTCTTTATCTCGACTACCTTCGCGTAAGCTCCATTCTGCGTATTCACAACCTCCCACGCTCATAACTCTAAGAATCCAGAAAGATCAAGGTTAGTGTCTGGACTGTAGGTGATTATTGTTATTGCTGATTTGCTGCTAGAGCAACAATGGCCGACGAGGATTTTCAGGATTTCATTAATACGGTTGCCAAGGTGTTTACTTTGATGGAGAGACTCTTCAGCGTTCACCTTGCTGATAGCCAACTGATAATGTGAGAGGAGCAATTGCGAATCGATAGAGGCGACGTAGATATCGAAATGGGAGAGGACTAAGGCTGCGGCAATTAAGGATGATACAATTTGTTTTTTGTGATTTCAAACAGCTCCCACCTCCTATGCTCACCGATTATAACGACAACCTGAATATGTGATACATTACGGATGTCTGATGGAAGCTCTCGTTCAGATGAAGAGTGGTGTGCTGTGACTACCGTATCTGAGAGATATTGTGTTGTCTACCTCAAAAAGTTTGACCGGCAGACTACACATCTTAACCTCAATGTACACACAGGATTCGAGCAGTGCATGGCAGACGCCATCAGACATCAGACACATCCCCAGATGGCCATTCAACTTCGACAATGACGACATACAGAGATGATGTCCACCAAAATTACTAGAAATTTACAAAACAATGGCATAGCACACGGATTTTGGGAGCTGCTGATACCGCCACTCAGACTGCCATAGAGGGCTGCAACAAATATAGCCTCCGCAATAGCCGCAGCGACACACCTCCGACAACACACCACACCACCTTTTAGTTTTGCCAAGACCGATTTTATCCAATCAAGTTTGACATCGCGAGAAAATTTTTGCTTCGGTTTTCAGCTGAACGACCTTCAGTCACCCAGAAGCTAAGCACGATGAGTCTCTTCGGAGCAAATACCACTTTTAAGAAAGCAGTGGCGAGAATGAAAGCGGCAGAGAAGGCAGGGAGCCAATCTACCGATGCAACAAGCGGTATCGGGGAAGTACTCGATAGACACAATGCGATTAC
>Ga0307514_10001109_pt1 | contig 37550 bp, 44 predicted proteins | sample 16_EM_MG_FD_203088 | JGI IMG/M metagenome (GOLD analysis project Ga0307514, IMG submission 203088) | Populus trichocarpa ectomycorrhiza microbial communities from riparian zone in the Pacific Northwest, United States - 16_EM | ecosystem: Host-associated > Plants > Roots > Unclassified | place... | reverse complement strand
CTCCCATTAAAAGACCGATACAGTGAGAAATATACCCTAACCCTGGACACAGCGCTGGACTGATCCACACCAGTCCAGTCCAGTCCAGTCCTGGTCCAACAGAATTGGGGATTGGTCCGATCCCGGTTCAATGATTCCACCAGTCCAGACGATCCGGTCCGCGGTAGGGCTCAGTCCAGTCCGGTCTAATGGAAAGGTCGGACTGGACCGATCCACAGACTGGCAGTCTTGGACTGGACGGGCTTGGTCTGGACCGATCCATTTACGCATATAATTTTGACATTGCTTTTTAGCCAAGTACTACCGAAAACATGACTCATCCTCACTTTTTATCACCACTCACCCCCGAATACCCACTCTGATCGAAATTATACCACTTCTGTCTGTATATTCAGCTCCATCGAGAAATATTTTCCCCATTAAAAGACTAATAACCGGGAAAGTATACCCTAACCCTGGACACCGTGAAGGATCGGTCCGGACCGAGCCCAGTCCAGTCTGTCAGCATCTGGGATCGGTCCGATCCCAGTCCAAATATTTCTTGGACTGGACCTGGACTGGACTGGACGGTTCCGGTCTGGACTGATCCATTGCTGGACTGGTGGAATCATTGCTCTCAGCCTCAGCCCCCGCCATCCGACTATAGGTTTTCGACAGTCGCGGCCCCTCATCCACCACCGCCTCCTCCACCACCGCCTCCTCCACCACCGCCTCCTCCGACGTCTAGCGGCTACTCTCGTTGATACTAGATCCACGTTTGCGTTTGGGGTATTCATAGCTACTGCATCTACAGTACACCCCCGTTTGCAACTTCGTCTGTTTTTCTTTCTTTATGCAACTGTTGGTATGAATGGATCTACAGACTTGGATGGACTTAGAACAGTCCTGAGCTTTGAATGGGTACTTGAGAGCACAAGGAATAATATTTAAGTACACTTAGAGACGGTACTTGTGTGCTCATAGAGACTACACACGAGTGCAATTAAAGATGCACTTGGAAAACGCACTCGGGCGCACTTTGAGGTGTATATTGTATGTGGAAACCTTAGTTTCCGACTAGAGGACTGGCTGATAGCTGTTTACTATTCTGAATTTAACCTTAGCCCAACGACTGAAAAACCAGCTAAAATAGCAAATGTACTGAGGCATGAATAGGACAGTAATTACGGGCTTTTGATTTTAACCTAGACCATGTAGAGAGTTGTATGCACGCATTGTGGAATTGTAGGTATATTGACGTGCATTGGTAAAAGTTAGTTGTGCAAGCTGCATGCACTACCAAGAGCTGTCAAATCCACGCCTGACATGCAGATATACTCTTCCGCCTGTAGTCACGCCAGTACCGTTTTCTGGGGCTTAATTTCACTTCTGTCATGTGGATATATGAAAGTAACCCTGGACTTGCTTTTTCGGGGTTTGGCTAATTGAATGAAACTATTGAATCAATTGGGGTTGTATGTTCTGTTGATTGATTGATTCTAAGTCTAAATCAAAGAAGTCACGTAGTCTACAAAGAATTTGCAAGTGATCCTCACGGACCCTAGCTCAGCACCACGTAATATCCGTACTCAACTCAGACCTACAGAAATACTGTTGCGAATGTAAAGCGGAAGAAGTTTATTGAACTATCTAAGGGAGAAGCTCTGTCTTTATATACAAGAGAGCATGGAGCGCTGTGGAAGTCTATGGAAGTCCATGATTGGAAATACCAGTGGCGAGTGAAAACTCGTGTATGAGTCCGCAGCTTGTGAGTCAATTTGCCGACTTCCAGTGTATCGGCGACTTCCTTCCAGGCCATATAATAACAAATACGGGAGCAATAATTTTGAGTGATATTGCATGAGCGAGGTCCTCACAGCACAAGTCTGAAATCGATTGATATCTCCGAAGCCCCTTTGAAATTGCCGCAATATTTCCAGTTTTCTGGCAGACAATCATGGCTCATAATTAGGGTCCACATTAGACTGCGGCACGATTCTCCGGAAGCTTACGATTCTCCGGCACAGTAAACTCTGGGTACTCCGGCATGGTTAACTCTAGCAGTATGTTCTCCGGCACGGTAATCTCTAGGTTCTCTAGGGGAGGTTCTGGCTCGGGATACTTCAAGTTCGTACTCACTGGAAGCTTTAGGAATAAACTCTGCGCAACTGATTTCGAGCGAATTCTCTATTTACAAACCCAGTATTCTCTATCTATCTATCTATCGACGGTAACCTTGGGCTGACCAGAAGCTGGCGAAAGACAGAGCTCAAGTGCACTTGGAGACGGGAACTGGAGAACGATGACTCCCGGTACGCCAGGAACTACTGGAGACGATGTGTCGGTGCACCTGGAGATGGGAGCTGGCCGGAGACAGTTGATATAGGCTAGCTGGAGACGTTACCCGGGGGGAATTGGAGACAGGAGCGGGCTGAAGACGGTGCTTAGGTGCATTTAGAGAGATGGTGCTCAGAAGGTGGCTGGAGACCGTAGATCTGAGCTGTTTCTGGCAGGTAGAGACCTTACCGGGAGCTGACCGGAGACGGTTGGTCTGGACGTGCTGGGAGCTGGCTGGAGACAGCGCTCAGGTGGACTTGGAAGTGGACTTGGAGACAGTCCACCTGGAAGCGTATTTAGAGATGGTACTCGGAGGTGCACTTGGAGCCGGCTGGAGATTGTCAATCTGGATGCGCTGGACGCGCTAAGAACTTCGCTGTTGGCAGAAAGATTCGCACAATATGTGACGCTACAAATACCTCGCTTGCTATTGTTTGTACATATGTTTAGCATAACATATAGATTGCACAGCTCGGAGTTCAGGGGTAAACTTAGTGAGAGAGAAGGAGATAGCGAGATGAACATACTGTGAGAGGAGACGTAAGTTGTACTGAGGTAAGAGGTGAATGGTGAAAGTGAAGTCTAAGATAACAGCAAGGAAGTCCTTCACAGTACTGGAACATATGAAACATGAAATAAAAAAGCGCCGACTTGCGGAGACACTCGGTACTTAGAAAACGACGATACGGCAGAGGAGCGGACATAAGTCTCACGGAGGTAAGATGTTCGCACCTATCTACCGCATAAGTGTATAAGTCTACCACGTCCTTTCCACCTCGCAAACCAAATCGATTGCAGTGCGGAGTCAATTCCAGCGATAGGTACGGAGTTGATTGGAGATGGGAACTGGTTAGCATGGGGGTGGACACGCATAGAGGGTTCTCATGATGGGTTGGAGTCGGTTAACTATCGCAACTGGGATCTATGGAGAAGGTTAGTTATCGCAGCAAGGAGCTGGGAGCTGATGGTACGCACGGGATAGCCATGATCTAGACCTGGAAGAGAGAGAGCATTGGAGAGAGAGCGTTAGAGATAAGAGGTTAGAGTAACAGCACTAGAGCACGGTTCCATCTTGAGAAATTGGGGTTGGACCGTAATCTTAAGTACCAGCGGGCACATCGTGCTGCCAAGTCACATCAAAGCTCACCATACCGAAAGCAATCTCTACGACCTTTGGAAACGGTAAGCGAATGCAAAGAGATACTGAGGATAGGCCAGTGTACAACACGTCTCGGAATTGCTTTGGTTGTAGTACCTGAAGCCACATCCTACATTCTTCGTCGACTCCACCTTCGACTCCACCTTCGACTCTACCATCGACTCCACCCCAGACTCCACCTCAGATTCCACTGCATCACAACGCCAACATCAGAGTCGATAACGCTCCCTTCCGCTGGTCTCGATCGTTCACGCTGCACTCGTCGACGCCGTTCTCGTTCCTCCGCACTCATCCTTTTTCCGCGCTGTCCTCGTCCATGCCTCCGCCCTGTTCATACTTCCGTACTCTGTACCCACATCTATGTGTTGGCTATGCCATTCCATTCCTTTGGATATCCCCCTGGCATTGCGTGTACCGTAAGACTCCTCTCGATTGTGCACGTCCCTATCTAAGCCGTTGTCTAAGCCGAGTATTCTCACTGTGCAACCTCTAACTCACTAGTACTATTTATGCTTGCTGATGTCAAGTTTAGGCAGACACTACAGTCACTAGCACCCGCCCGGACCTGACATAAGCACGGAGTTTTTACGGTGTAGGGTGTGGTGAATCAAATAGGTAGCCATCTACCCTTCCGTCGTCTACCCGTATCTCGTCCGCCGTCGTGCCCCCGTCTACTCGTATGTCCTTATTTATTCTGTGCCTTCCTCTATTGCATGCCATCGTCTGTGCACTCTGGCACTATCTACTTTTAGGTGTCATATACCCCATTGCAGCCGTTGTCTTTCCTCCGCTGTCATCTCTCCTCCGCACCATCGTCTATGTTGACCAAGATGATGGCGGTCTAGTTTGCTCGTGGCAGCAGTATGGGCGGAAGCAGTGTACCCGGTAGGACTGAGAATAGACTTTCTACACTTTACACCTTACAATTTGATAGCAACACTTCAGTACCTCATCTTGCCAGCGATCAGCAAGTGGGTGGATCGCACAGGATGTGTCCTCTTCGTGAGCAATTACGTTGAATCCATAATAGGGCCTACGGCGACACGAGATGCGAACACAATAGCTGAACAACGCATTAACGGGGCATGAGTTCGAGTTCGAGATAACAGGGCACATGGACTATACACTGAGATCGATATACAGCATGCTTTTCGGGATGACACCGATGCAGATAATGACGATAATGTGACGGATGTCATTCGGGAACGTATACTGGACTAGGGAGGCTTTAGAGGAGACGTCAGCTAGATGCATAACAAGAAGCCTATCGAGTATGCTGCGGAAGTAGAGGAAAATGGCAGGTTATGTGATACGGGACAGACTTTCTGAGTATACCGACAACTATTCACAAGGAGACTAACACGCAGACTAACACTGACACTAACAACGCCGAGTCCGACTCCTCCGCCTGGTACGTGTCGTCGAGACGATGACGATGATGACGATGGGAATAACGACGCTTCAGCCGTTGGAGCAATACTTTCGATAGAGACTACCGGCCAGTCCGGCACATTTATATATATATTCCGTACGGTACACGACCCGTGCCGACTCGCAACCTGGAGCCAGCACAATCGCAACCCGGAGACGGTTTGCAAACTTGGACTCCCATCTGCGACCCCATATCCTACAAGCTGCAGCACAGGCATCCACCAATAACAAAGCCAGAGTCTCATGCAACTGCAAGAAACCGTGACACGCGGCGCTGTAGATGCTTTAGACATGGTTTCAACTGCCACAAATCAGATGAGCACGATTGCGGCAACTTAAAACCATTCTTAGAGCAAACTGAGATTTTTCTCCTCCCACAAGAATCATGGCAAGATGCAGACTCAGATAGTTCTGACAGCAACATTGGTAAAGAAAATCCATTCACCGCTGAACCTCCGAGGTAGGCATCCACTGTCAGTGAAATATCGGGTTTATGCAGTAGCACCTTATGTCTGACTAGAAGCTCAACTTGTCTAAATACCTCTGCTGAGTAGAAAGATCAGGGCGAATAGATTAGATTAGAAGTACCACTCTGACCCTATGGCGGAAGGAATATGTGAGCGACGCCTTTGAATGCGTCACGGTGCACCTAGAGGCGTGATAAAGGCGTGATTCAATAATTTACATTTTATCATGGCTGCCTCTTCTAGGTTCAATACCCTTCCGTCATCCGCTAGATCATATCCGTCACCCACTCGTCGCTCTCTCGTCATCGCCCATCACCCATCGCCCAACATCTTTTCAACATTTATAGGCATCTGTGCCTCAATCTCCGGGTCACTTTGTCTCAAAAACTACCTTATGGCGGAAGGAAAATGGCACACCTAAAGGCGTAATTCTAACAATCTCAAATCCTCTCTTGTCTTATCTCAATATTGCACTCACACTAACTATGAACCCATTGGTGTTGAGACTGATGAACTCGGAGTACAGCAAATGTGATTTGGCGGCTTTTGACGTCTTCTTGACGTATTTCTTAAAAGCGCCTTTATTTCGTCTTTCTCCTTGCAGGATGTCTTTTCATGACGCCTTTCAAAAGGCGTATCTCATGCTTTCCTTCCGCCATAGGGTGACCCAACATAGGATAGAAGTATGCTGGAACTCGGAGGGTGGTCAATTGTAAACTTTGAAGTCTTTTATATATACATAAAGAAAGGAAGTACTAGTAGTAAGGTCACCGATGGGAGACGGTTTGCAAACGCTCTCCAGTTCGCGAGTGGGACTGTAAATGCCGCGAACTGGCCACTCCAGTTCGCAAACTGTAAGGATCGCCGGTGGTACGGAACATACATTTAAAACAGATCCATATAGCGGGGTACTTTCCCACTTAATCCACCCTTTACCCCATCCATTCTCCCTCCACTTCTTATGACATGCCATGAATTGAGAACTTCTTCCATGCACCGCCATCATTTCCATAACCCTGTCCATCTCTTCTGCAACTGTCAGCACTGGCTGTCCAAAACGATATTGTCTGTCAGCAGCAGACAGTGTCCGAACCTCAGTGGCCGGTACAGTACCATGTCACAGAAAATCGAAAAGCCTTTGAACTAAAACTAAAAGAATAGCATGATGACCATGCCATTTTGCTAGCAGATAAGCTTCTAATGATAATTTCTATGCATCTTACTTGAAGCATCAGTAGCGATAGATAACGTCCGAACCTCATCTGTAAGTACAATGCCCACTAAAATCAGACAAAATGCACTGGAGCCTATCCTAGACCTCTCCCACCACCCAAGGGTGTGGATAGGTCACACGAGATCAGCGCCCGGATTATCATCAGGCCTCGGCATCCGAAAGATCTTTCTCAACATGAATTTCAGCGCTCCCTCCTGTTTTGCTAGTTTCTTCGGGTAGATCAAGTCCTCATCGATTGAGTAATCCGCCAGCTCCCTAACATTCGGGAACCTCTGTAACTCTGGGTCATCGCCGCGCTTGAGGGCCTTCTCGTAATCCCGTAGATCAAAGATGTTGACATGTATTGAGGCCACCTCCATAAAATCATCAGCTAACACTCACCTTCCAGCAGACAGTTCACTTACAGCTTTTCTAGCCTGCGTTTTGCTGCTGGGAACATCGATACCAAGAACTTCGCATAGATACGACCAGTCCGCGAACGTGGTGTTGAATTCCCTCTCGAAAGCGCGGAAGAAACGCCCGTGCGCGTTACGGTACGGTTTCCCGCGCTTGCTCCAGCCACGGTGCTGCGCGAGCCGCTGGAATTCGGCGGTAGGCCGGCCCTGCGGGTTGTATGGAAAGTCGGGGAAGCTGCCGAAGAAGTCGTCGATGGGTGATGTCATAGTGGCGAAAGATTGGTGGGTTTATTCTGAGTGCGCGGCCGAGGGTGAGGAATTGAGGATCAGCCGCACTTTCACGGTAAGTTTCGACGGAGTTGAAGCCCTCCGGCTTGTAGAGGTTATAGTAGTTAAGGTATGGAGAAGCTGGTTCCCCTTCGGCTGCAGCTTTGTATATAACTGGACAAGGTACAAAGATACCAACCATATTCGTCGCCGGTCCTCTGATCGCTATATATAGCAGCCAGTCAACTGAAGAAAGCGGGAGTTTATTATAAATTCCAGAACTATCGATAGTCGTGGCTCAGGAACTCACAGACAAGAAGCTATTTCGTGCATCTGCCTGATTACATGCAGGCTCCCATTCAACGTATGCACATATTGCTAGGATCCGGATGTTGCGGAGTTTTCACGCTGCTCACGGATTAACCATCTGCGAGCGACAACTCGAGCAGGTGTTATGGCAATGCTCTTTATTCTGCGTTTTGATTGCTGTATTTGTATCGTAACCAAAGAGCTATGCTGTTTACGAGAGGCAATATTTCTCTCCCGTTGGATTGGCTTCTTGGTTGTCGTTCGCTTGCCGCCGGATTCGCTTGGTGTCACTCCAGGCTTTTGGTTTCTAGATGTCGCTTCCCTCGATACTCAACGGCGTGTGCATCGTACTGTGCAACGCCTGATTGGCGGGTAAGCGCGCGCACGTGGTGTACAAAGCACCGTGCCCCTGGACACAACAGCTCATGAAGCGTATGTACTTACCTAGGAAAGTAATCAACTGCATCATCTCCCCCGCTCCTCCATCAGCCTCCACCCCTTCAAACTTTCAACTATACAAGTCTACACCTGAAATGCCTCCACCCTACAAACGCACCTACTTCGTTTCCTCCGCCCCTACCTCTGACGCTTCCGCCTCCAAAAAGCCTCGAACACAAACCTCTCCCGCGTCGCCAAAAACGCTCGTGGAGTTTCCTCCCCTCGAATATGTTTCTACTATTCCGATCACATCGATCGAAATTGACCCGCTCGCCGTCTCTCTTGCTCGTAGGATTCTTTCGGACACCTGGGGTTACTCCGCCTTCCGCCTTGCCCAGGAGGATGCAATTTCGCGGCTCATCTGTGGCGGTGGTGCATTAGTGGTGTTTCCGACTGGTGGTGGAAAGAGCTTGGTGTATCAAGTGCCCGCACTTGCGTTTGACGAATATGATCAGCTTTGCGGAAGGCAGGCCGGGAAGGGCGTGACGCTGGTTGTGAGCCCGTTGATCGCGTTAATGAAGGTGCGCTGAAGACTTTACTTGCAGTCGATGGGTTGTTAATGTATGTAGGATCAAACGGAGGCCCTGAAGGCGAGGGGAGTCGCTGCTGCGGCATTGGATAGCACTCAGGATAAGGAAAGTGTGATGGAGATTTATCGGATGCTGCGGACTGAAGAGCTGAAACTATTGTAAGTAGCCCAATACGGTGGTTTGTGGGATTTGGTTAATGGCCTTGGGCAGATACGTTGCTCCCGAACGGCTGAACAATGAAGCGTTCGTGGAGATGATCAAGGGCGTCAAGATACGTATGGTGGCTATCGATGAGGCTCATTGTATCTCAGAGTGGGGCCACGCCTTTCGACCAGACTACAGGAAGGTGGCTCGTTTTGTGGAGGAGGTGAACGCGGAGAGAGTTCTCTGCCTTACTGCCACGGCATGTTCTAGACCAAGATGGATCTGTCGACGTTATTCTTATGGGGTTTAGGCTACTCGCAAGGTTTGCGATGACATCCTGCGAGAGTTTCATATACCGGAAGAGGGTTTATTCCGTACCACGACTTTCCGCCCAAAGTAGGTTCTACTCGGGAACTCTCTATCTAGCATTGAACTGATAATTTGTAGCTTGAAACTGCGGGCGCTTGCTGTTGAGTCAGAATCGGAAAAGATGAAATTACTCAAGGAATTCCTCTCCAAGAATCCCGGCCCAGCAATTGTATACGTCATTACCCACCAGGTTCGCCCATCTAGCTGCTCCAGCATGGAAAAATTCTGTACGACAGCCTCTGACTATCTCACAGCAAGCTGTAGACACCGCAAACGCTCTGAAAAGCGCAGGTTTTAATGCTGCCCCCTATCATGCTGGAATGGCAAATGATGCGCGCTCCATTGTCCAAGAAGAGTTTATGATATCTAGTGATATGATTGTATGTCCTTCGCTCCCTCCCTTCTTCACCGCCATTCTTCTGACCCGCAGATTGCGGCTACAATCGCCTTCGGTATGGGCGTCGACAAGGCCAACATACGCTCGGTAGTCCACTACGCCATACCTAAAACTCTCGAAGGCTACTCCCAAGAAATTGGCCGTGCGGGCCGTGACGGATTGCCGTCAACCTGCCTCGTATTTCTCTCCTCCGCCGACATCCGGCGTCATGAGTCTTTCTCACGCGCGGATGTGCCGTCGCTCCGCTCTGTTCGTGGGTGCCTCACAGCCTTCTTCAGCGAGTTCCCCGGCATTGAAAAGGACCATGTTGTGGAAGCAAGCATGTACTCGCTCGGTCGAGACTGGGATATCAGGGCCAACACCCTTTCACTACTTTTTGCCGAGCTTGAATTACGCTTTGGACTTCTACGTGCGATTACACCGAAATACAGCACGTACAAATACACCCCCACATCATCGTTTACGTCGCGACCTAAGACTGGAATCATAGAGAAAGCCCTGCTCAGCGCGTCCAGAGTGGCGGCAAGGCTAACGCATGTGGATGTTGATGAAGCTGCGCGACTCTGTGAGCGTCCCCGGGAGCTGGTAGTTCGTACACTTCAATTCTGGGAGCAGATCGGCGCCATTGAGCTGAAGCCTAGCGGGGTAGTCAACCGCTTCCGCGTACTCAAACCGTTTCCGACCGCCGCACAGATCGCGGAGCTGGCGCTGAAGGCCCACTCGCAAATGGAAGCCCGCGAAATCGAGAACATTGAGCGCCTCAAATGCGTCGTCGATATGTTGACTGGGTATGAATGTTTTGCTCAAGCTCTGGCTGAGTATTTTGGCGATAACCTGGACGAGGTTTGCGGCAGCTGCGGGTTCTGTGAAAGCCGACCGGTTGAGTTTGAGTGGCCTGGGAAAGATGAGAGCGGGCAGGTGGATATGACGACTATGAAAATGGTCTTGGATACAGTTGGAAAGAGCAACTTGGATGATGCGCGCTTTCTGGCCAGGGTCGGATGGGGCATCACAAGTCCTAGGGCTACGGCGTTGAAATTGAATAAGACCGCCGCTTGGGGCTGTTGTGAGGGCATCCCGTTTGAGAAGCTGGTCAAGGGTTTTCAGATGCACTGCAAGGAGTAGGTTGGAAGACTGGGTGAGGTGAGATGTGCGTTTTTGAAAAGAGGGAAGACAGATGTGTTCAATTTTGGCGTTTTGTAAGCTCTGGATAAATTTCAAAGGCTAGTTTTTTACACGTATCATTTAGCATCAGGGAATCCTAACACTTTCCGGGATGGCATCGCTGAGGATGCCTCTGGCGTGAATCATATCGCAATGCAGTTTGAAGGTGAAGGAAAGGGCTCGAATCTGAGGTGGTTACTCTGAGTAGTGTATGGTACTCTAAATACGAGGTGCTCTAAACCCCAAGGTTCGAAGCCTGTATTTATTCTTGTTCTCTTTGATGCTGGAGAACAAGCCGAATACTCGCCTCTGTATTCGGGTACTTCGAGCCCTAGCCCGAGTAACAGGCTTTCTGCTCTCTGATCGTAGGTTAGAACTCCAAGCATGAAATTTGAGTGGACAACTGACCATCCAAGTAACTCTGCGCTAAGAACGATTAGTTCGATATTCGTGAGTGCCCTGGTGGTTCAGACACAGTGGGTTCAGACGCTTCTTTAACTATAGTTCAACTCGGAAATTTCTACAGACTTCTGTCGGCCAGAATCTATGGGCGACATGCTTTGCAATACAAAGCCATCCTTGGAGCAGGTTGTTTGTACCAGGCAGTGGGTACGTGGAATCACAAGCGGTCACTGTCAGTATTGCTTGTCTGAGAATGATTGAATTGACTTTACGCATCGCCGAGATGCTACCAAGTTCTCTAATACCAAACACCACCTATCACAACCTCAAGATCATGTTGAGAATATTCGACAACCAGCTCGAGTCCTCACCCGCCATTCATCCTGAACCTCCATCCAACACATAATAACCGCCCACACTCGATTTATCTTCCACATAGTGCCCTCTTCAGCAATGCCGCCGGTGCCGCTAACCCCAGCCGACCTCACCACAACCCTCAGGCGCCTCTACACAATCCACCAACGCTACATCCAGATCCTCTCCTCCCTCTCTGAACCTAACATCCCAGGTGACCTCATGAATATACTCGCCTCCTATCGCCAGGAAACATCACAAACAAAATCCAACCTCCGCTACATCGTACCTTCCAACGCCCGTGGACAGGAATTGGTAGACGAGATGACCACAATGGTTGCAACACTGGAAGAACTTGACCTCCGAATTGGTAGAAAACTAAAAGCCCTTACTACCCCAGATCCTAAACCGGATATGCCGAAGGCGATGGCGAAGATGAGGGAGATACATGCAGGGTATTTGTTGGTTATTGCTAGGTTGAAGAGGGATGAGGTGCCGCAGGGGTTAGCGGGGAAGCTGAAGGAGCATAGGAGGGAGAGGAAAATGCAGGAGGGTCTGGTGAAGGGATATGCGGATGGGGAGAGGTTGGCCAGAGAGCTGGAGACGTGTGATTCGGAGATTAGGGGGAGGCTGGAGATGATGGGAATGGGGAAATTGTGGGGGAGTGATGGAGAGTAGGACTGGCTTGTGTTAGGATGGAGTTAGGGTAAGTTGGACGGTTTTGAAACGCTGTAGAGTAAGCGGGGATACACTGTCACTTCGAGGGCTTCATTGGACAGGACCCGGGATATTATCTCCAATTCTGCGAGGTACAGATCGAGCACGATGGTTCGGACGAGATATTTGTTGTGTCAGATTTTATCAATACCGAGTGCCCTAGTCTGAATTCTCTCAACCTAGCAAGTCTCACAACCGAGTTTGCGAGGTTTGAGAGAATGCAGACTACGAATGTCTAAGAGTGGGCGGAATCCTTAATAAAATCTCTTCAGACGGAGCTTTTGTGACGTGTGACGTCTGAACCATTATGCTTGGTACAGTACGTTGGATAAACATTGCTCGTCATCTCTTCTCAATCTAACATCCATTACTGCAATCAAAAACGTCCAACGTATCCGGGTATACCCACACTCTATCATTACAACCACCCCCCTAAAACTTCCCAACTTTCAATTGCCCGACCGTGTTGACACCAGTCAACCACACCGTCTTCCACAGGTTCGCAAAATCGAGAGTGCTTGTGAACGTATCCGCGAAGCCAAAGGGCAGCATACTCGGGATCCAGCCCTGCGCGAGTTCCAGCGCCCAACCGTTAAGCGCATACTGCGTGGCACCCCCTCTGGCCAGATGGTTCTGGTCGCCAGGACGGTAGATAGTCGGCTCGATATCGCCGGGTTCGAAGCACTTTTGCTCCCCGGTGAGGATCGTAAAGTAGTCGTGCGCAAGGTGCACTCCACTGTGGCCCTCAGTTCCGATCGGCGTGCCGAATAGGATCAAGTACTCGGTGATGGACGCATGCAAGATTATCATAGAGCCCATTGCGCCGCCGGCATTGCTGTTTTGCGTTAGCAAAGGATGGAGGGGGCAAGAGAAGGAGGGGACGTACTTGAAGAACCACTTGTCGGTCTCAAGGGCGTTAATGTGCTTTGTACCATACTCCTTTTGTAGTGACTCCACGAGGTGGTGCATGATAGTAGTTGCATTTCCCCTGCCCGCCGCGATGGAGGCTTTGGAGAGCTCTTGTAGCTTTACTGGGTCGAAGATGTAGAACTTTGGTAGGTATGAGTCCAGAACTAGGACTATTGGGACGAAGATAGTGAGACCGAGAAGGAAGAGGGCTCGCATGATGGGCGGTGTGAGGAAAAGGGAGTTGGTTGACACGGCGAGATGAACGAATGAGTTGAAAGAGGCAGCAGAAAAGTTAAATGAACAGAGAACGTGAGGCTTGGCGTGTCCGGCACCTGCAGTTCCGTAAATGGGCCGAGAAAACGTGCATGCGTTAGAGTAGGTTACGCGCAAAAACACGATCTGCACCATTTTGCGGAATTTTGCTGGGAGTTAGGCCCAAACTGCCCCACTTCTCGTCCGAGCGCAGCACCGCGGTGAGAAGCTGACGCGAGTAAGAGATTGTGATAGTACATGAACCGAGAGTACCACGTTACTGGTAAAGGCAAGCAAAGTCTCGGAACGCCTTGTCAGTGTGAGGGAGCCGGGATATATCCGTCGAGTACAGGTGCTGGGCTGTAGGGCAGACACCAATTGTGTGGATCTCATCTCGGTCCTAATCCAGATTTTAGTACTCAGAACGCTTGATCTCTTCTGTGAAGCAACTTCTCTTTGTCATACAGATCACTCAGCTCGTCCTATTATACTCTACCCTGTCCGGGTAATAGTACAGCCCTGATACGAGCCAAATTTGTATCCTTAAACTTGTGTCTCTCTGAACCAGAGGAGGATGATCTCTTCACCGAAGGATTCTGTACTGATAAGTAGAAATGGTTCAGCGTTACGGAGAACCTGGAGTAAAAGCCGAAGTTCTGTTGCCGAGCAGCAAGATCTGCACATCTGACAAGCGCAGGCAACTAGGCCCGGTGAGTCCAGATCGGCCCAGCTTCTATTATTAAAGCTGATAGGTGTCTTATCGATACGTATACCTAGAGATACCTGACAGCACATACAGTTACATGCAGATGTTCGCAGCATTCAAATACCTCTAAACGCCGGCGTTATCTAACGGCTCTTTGATCTATGGGGCAATTAGCCAAACAGGAATTTATCCCCGCCGGCTGGTGCTTATTCTCAATTCCTACAGCTCAGCATCCCTAGTAGGACCCGGAGTATCTACAGCTTTGTATACCGTGGCGGCGCCGGACACACCGTTATATTACAAATCATCCAAACGCTTGCGGTAGATGTCACGAGTTGTCAGGTTATGCCTGCCAGTCGTCGTTCAACACCACGCATGCGGATTCGGTAGGGCAAAGGGTGTAGGTTTAGGCTATTCCAATCAAAGAGCCTCCGCATTTAGAATTGCACTTTCCTCCAATGGTATCTGTGGGAAATCTAGCCCTATACTCTCTCATCCTAAACCGTCTTGGCCGGCACGATATCTTATTGGTAAACTCGATTATCATGAGCCTGAGGACATAACTCCGTATACGAGATTCGAGGTTCCTCTTTCACCGGTGCTGTATTACAGCTTTTATGGGTAGTCTTGGGCGGTTTGAGAGTCCGTCCCACCGCCGAGTAATTTCATGGAAGCACCGTAAGTATCACGGGATGCCTAGGTATAAAATTCTGGCCGGCGCCATCCGATCCACCACATCTAAATATCGGATGCTCCTTCCACCGTTCCTTACAACACTTACTTCCACTATTCATGGATTTTAGACCAAAGAGGATTGCTGTGGTTTGAATTGGATCATTCAATATGGATTTAGTCCGATGAACTGCCTCAAAGAAGACGGGATAGTCGTTTGGATTGGGGCAGATCAGGCTAGCAATCGTACAGCTCACGACTACGTATACATACGCGGTTCTCGAAGAGTCCCTAATTGAGACACTCGACTTTGTGAACTCAGGGCGCTCGTAGCGGCAGTGCTTCTAGTACGAGATGCACCTTATTCTCGTTAGACACGAGTTCTACACGTTTTCGATTATAGCAATGTTGGGAATCCGCTATCACAATACTTCAGCACTTTTAGTTTTAAGCTTATCATCACCTTATGGCTAGATACTTGTAGGTGCTGTCATGGGACTATCGATTTTGAGACTTGAGTCTGTAATAATCGCTCTCTGTGAAGTTTTAGACACGATTATTTCTAACTACAGTTGGCTTAGCTATTATGGTTACACTATTTATATACAGGACTTTGGATTTTGCCACTGCCTGGTTACCAAAACCTTTAGACTAGCTATAGAATAGCTCGTTCAGATCTTTTGAAGCAAGTCTATGTTCTACGATACACTCTCATGAAGGCTGTGACTAAAAGTGGACAACCAGATGTGGAGGGTTTGCTGTGTGGGAGGTGAAATTTGGATGCTACTGTGGCTGTCGCAAAATTACTGTGCAGTGCTGACTGGCGGTATTCTGGGAGATGGGGGCTATTTTGTTCTGCGATAGGTATAAGTTCAAATTGTAGTAATACTACTTAAAGTATTGACATTTCCGGCTTTTCTGTCGGAGTGTGCTGCCATACAAGTAGCAAGCACCTGTCACTTGGTTTCAGTTAGTGAAGTCGAAATTATGCACCCTGGTAACAGCCACGCCCCACCGGATCTCGCCAACGCCCAGCGATTGGACGCTCTCTCCGAGAAGTAGCGCAAGTGTGCGTGGGGAAACTAGACGCGTACTATCTCACCCTAATATTTATTCCGCGCGTTTCTTCTCGCGTAGCGCGCAGTTTTTACCCGCAAAACTCGAGATCATCACTCTATAGCTGACCTGCCGGCAACTTTCTCCGTTTCCAATAGTTCCTCTCTTCCGCATATGTACTTAAGTAGCCAGCTATCTATAGGGTATGAGTGTCGGACGTTTGAATGGTTTCCGCTTTATAAGCGTCTGGCTCTGGTCAGCACAGACCAGGCATCTACAAACACGGTCTCGCCCCCAATACCGCGTCCCTAGGGGCACAGAATGGATTCGCTTCCACTGAGCGAACGAGGTACTGGGAATGGAGACTATTAGACTACATTTGCAAATGCGGGCTTGTAAGGTAGGGTGTACTTAAGAAGTACAAGAACGACGACATGCTACCTATTTATTATACTTACATCTGTTTTCATATCCATGATTGGACAGCTGCAAATTGGCGGACACCCGTGTGGTTAATGTGACAAACGCTTATAGCTAGCGTACTTCTAATCATGGCCAGTCTCGTTTGGTATTGCATTCGGCCGCGGAGTGGTTGTGGCTACAAATTCTCTTCCATTCCTCCGCTTTCTATTTCACTGCCACTTCCCTAGAAAACCCGGAAAACCCCCAGAGATCCAAGTTGTGGCTTCCTCAACTACTACTGCCACATAACGGAGGGCTTAATGGGTGTCTTCACTTCGGTACCCTCCAATAATAACAAACCAACTCATCCATATATATTACCCTCCCCCTTCCCCACCGCTCTGCCACTTAAGATAACTCGTACAATGTCCGTCCTCAACCGCCCAGTTTTAACGCCCAAAAAGATCCAGTGTTGAATCTGAGCTCATGAAATTAGGGTAACAAGATAATTGTAACTGCAGAGCCTGCTAAGTCCAAACTATATATGCCGGCCGTAAGCGAACGAAGAAGATAAAAGAGGGAGACAGGGAGAAAGAGAGGAATGGATGGAAGAAGGAAAGCCTCAGGTCGATTCAAACGATAAATGAACAGCTACAGAGTGTCGGGAGATAAGGCACCCCGTACCCTGCGCTTTCTGCCTGACATTGGTGGTACGACTTAAATCTAGCCAATTGTAGTGCATCCCCCAGTAGAGCCTCCAGAACCCATGTATGTCGCTCGTTTAGTGCAAAGCCCCGCACTGGCGGCTAGCACAGTATTTGAAACGTCTCCATCTTCGATAAAACTTATGTTATTTGCATCATTCACAGCTTAACGACTAAAGGAGCAGCTTCGTAGTTCAACCATCATGTCCTTCGGCTTCAGCATTAGCGATATTTTACTCACCTACAAAGCGCTGGAGCGGCTCATGAAGACCCGGAATTCCTGCCAGGAGTATCAAGAACTGAGCGTTTTCCTCCACCGGTGCAGAAACGACATCGAACGTTATGAAGCACTCTTGCCGCATATTTTCTCAGATCCACATCCAGACATCGTCGGCGAAATTAATGACTTCAAGGAGCTCCTCGATAAGCACCAAGAAAGTTTCAGGAAATACGAAAAGCACCTGTCTCGCAACGGCTCTGGAAACGCTTTGAGGAAGATCCAGTGGGGGCTTAGACTGTCACCGAAGATTAAAGCGCTCAAGGATGATCTGGATGCTCGTATCGGACGTGTCAATCAGAGGATTGAGACTCATAGGATAGCATACCAGATGGTTGCGCTGCAAAGGGTCACCAGGGATCTCGGGAATCCGTGGGAAGGCGATCTTGATAGGAACAACACACCTGTAGCACTTCGCAATCCCTTTGACCATGCGTCACTGTTCCCATTTCTGGAGCTGTCTCAATCTCGCGAGGTATGCAGTTGCCCAATTTACGATTGTAGCTACTAAAAATTTCCCAGGCTTTTATCGGCGCAGTGCAAAATGTTATGTTTGGTGATCCCACACTCCCCTGGAGTCGTGCTGTGGCAGCCGGAAACTTTGAGATTAGGGACGACGCGGACGAACTTTTGACGGCCGACAACTGGGATGAAAGAGTGCGTGCAGGCACTAGTCTCCGCATGTTCATCATCCTGCATCTCCCAATTTTCCCTCATTGCACGCCTATCGGCAACTTTTGCCCTTTCTGCCATTACATATGCGACGGCTGGCACCGTCCCGTCACCGAAGACAGCAATGGCAAACAGTACTGGAAGCCTCTCTTCTGGTATGTCAAAATCATTGCACGCTTACAATGCCTAATATACCACTAGTCCTCATTGTAAGTCATATTTCCGGACTGCTTTCCAACGGCGGATAGGGCCTCGGGTTACCGTATTGGATGATGAACCCCAAAACTCGGAATCGACTGTGGATAGGCAGACACTCCCAGTGTTGACTTCACTAGCGGAGGTGAATCAATTCCAGCATTTTCGTCGACTAACTCGCACTCTCGTCTTCGTGGAGACAGAGCTTAGCGACTGGATACGGACAACAGAACAATGGACGAAATCATCACCACCATCCCACGTTGATATACTATATATTATGGAGTGGGTGAGGTATGAGCTACCGGAGGAATCGTTGCGAGAGTTTGTAGAAGTTGCTAGGGGATTAACTGTAGGAGAGTATGTATATACCCCCCAAAAAGCGAAGGCCGAGTGACTTGTGCCAATAACATGATTTCAGGACGAATTTGGCTTGGGTGATGGGAACTATCATAAGACTGTTTTCTGGGCATGATGACCTTTTTCAAGTTTTTATGCAACTGGCAGGTTTGTTCGGTGTGAACCTTATGAGCCAGTTGATGCCGCCAACTATGGACAGCGTTCCAACGGATTATTTCGTAAATTGGATCGTCGAGGGGTGAGGTAGGGAGTTTTGCAGTGGCACGTGGGCATGCCGCATCTACGACTACTTATTCTGGTGGTAAATCTTGGAGAATTGTTGACACAATTAAGCTCGCATAAGATTTTATTCTATCAGTTACAAATTTCGTTTATATCTGTTCTGACCCTATTAGCAAGTAATTCACTTTGCTAAGAGATCGGTCTACTTAGTAAGAGGGCTGCTTTCTAACGGGATTATCTACTCGTCCCACTTGCAAAGTAATAGGCTCTCAACCTGGGCCTGATCAAACTGGAAGTGGTGATGCCCAGGCAAGCGTCAGATGTCGCGTAGGTGATAAGATCGATCAATTACCTCCACCGCAAGCAGCATCGCTACTAGCTAGAATCATCAACAAAAACACGGGGATTCCGAGGTTTCTGACGTTTCTGAACTGCAATTTGCTCTCTAACATCTCTGGCCGCTCTCTGAGCTCGCTGGACTTACCCCTGAGCCAAGACCTCTCTGAGCTCAGTGAGATTTGCTCGTCGGAAGGAGTCTCATCGAAGTCTCTGAACATTCTGACGTTTTCTCCGGCATAAGTGCGAATTCACTATACACTGCGCGGCGCGCAACTCATATTAAGTTTTCTGTGGACCCTTCCACGACGCGGAATCTATAATGGCCACCCCATTAGAAAGCTTTGAGCTGTAGGAGCTCTAGACCTAAGGAAGATTTCGCCTGCTACACAGGCCGGGCTTTAGAGTCTCCGCTAAAGAAGGCTTTGGGTTTTTTAATCGCAGGAAGCTTTGGGTCTACGAAGTGACCTACTTGTCTAAGTTGTTCACACCGTCACTAGTCCTATCATCATCGTCGCTACCGTCGTTACCGCAGTGCAGGTTAAAGTTAATTACAGCATGAGTCTGACGGACTAAAGTTGTGTTAGTGCGCCTACATACTTCCGAACTGGCAGGGACTTAGGTTACAGGTTCCTGTGGAAGATCTGAGTCCGAGATCTGTTATTCCCAAGACCTGATTCTCCACCGCTGCCGAGGGACAGGTGGATGGAAATGTCAATACCGTATCTAGACATTATGAGATTTGGCAGTGGAAAGGGCGGCAACCATGACGCCAGTGATGGTAGAGATAGGATTTGGGCCGTGGCGGTCTTGTAAATAAGGCTTGAGCCAACAGGCCATTTCTCAGGAGTTATGACATCCTCCAGTGCCCACCGCCAACCTAGCCCTCCAAGAGTAAATACTATGACCGCGTTCCAAGTAGGACAGTGATTTCAACACACTTTGTTGCAATATGAGGAGAACGGAGTGCGTACAGACTATGATACAGAGAGAAGAGATATGGAGAAAGACTCTAGATACTTATATATAAGAGAGTTGTGTGTCTAGTGTATTACCTGGTGCCTGACAATTAGCTTAGCTTATGGTTAGCTTGGTCAGGTCTATATATGCACAGCACACTTCGTCACTCAGTGCCAACGTGATGGAGTGTGAAGATTGAACCCTACTCGCCGGGTTTCAGGTTTCACATAAGCACCCTTAGCGATACATCGAAACTTTGGTAACTACATATGTACATAGATACCTATGCATTAAAGTTGTATGACTGCTTATATTTAACAACAATCTTATTAAGAGTCCAGAGTCATCTAATCATTGACAGGGTCTAGGAGTGTCGTTATTGGAGCCCAGGGTAGATGTATTCGTATTCATCATAGATTTCAGAACTATGAGATTCATGATGTGCCAAAAACACAGGAGGCTACCCTAGGTCAACTTGGTAAATGGGCTGGACTCTTGATAAGAAATATATATATATACTTGATAACAGGGTCCGATTATAACTAAATGAATCTTATTGTATGAATGATCAGCCTCTTAACAAATCTAGCAACACGTCTGTCTCGTTTGGATGGATCGTATAGAGTTTTCTAAAGTAGTCGTTCCAGTAGCTCTCAAATGAAAGAAGCTGGCGGAATTATTAGAAAATCTAAAACAAGTAAATTACAAAATGCCCGTGTCCTACCACTGCTGTAATCAAGCTTCCGAGTTTGTGCACCACTATTTACATCATAGACAGTACCGCTACGGCTAAACAATTAGCACGATAGTGGTATTAATCGATTACGTTCAACACATGCTGTAACTTGATTTCAATTCTTTTCCACGAGAGTAGATAGCAATAAGATAAGACAGCCGAAACTAATTATAAACTTTCTTCAAAGAAACAGATACCCTAAACCAAACCTGCCTGAAATCGAATGAATGATTGAAAACAACAGCGAAGGTAAGAAGCAACAGCGGAATAGCTACAGCAAAATAAATCCAGAAACGTGGCCCTCCAGGAGCAATACCTTCTGTCATACTAAACAAACTCGAGCAAAAGGAAAGAGGTACAAAGACCAGCGCCAAATATGTCAGGCGGGTTAGGTTAGTGGTTTCCTGATAAGATCGTCGGGTGTCAAGAATCTGCACCATAGCCGTCACCACGGGGAGGACGCCTTCCACCCGTTGGTGGAATCTAGATAGACGAGCTGAGAGCTCTCGGAAATCGAGTTCCATGGCTGCTACAAATCCGGCGTCTGCGCCCAGATACAAATGCGATTTGAATATCGCGATAGTGGCATCAATGTTGCCGCCGAAAGTATTAAAACGTCTCTTCATCTTCTGGAGACTTGCGAGGTTGTTCTCCATCCGCTTGTGGTCGTCTTCTTCAGTGTGTTCCCCCTCCAGTGACCTTTCAAAGGTCTCAATGGTATCCTGGGTCAATGATAGGAAGCACAGCCATTCACGGGTAACTATCCGAAGTCCAAAATAGGAAATAGTGAACATGTCGGGATCGCTGGTGTTGAATTGAAACGGTAGCTGTTGTGAAGTCCAAAAATACACCAGATCATCCAAAAGGGAAACACGTTGAGGTCCGATGACGGTTTGGGCTAGAACTTGGGCAGGAACAGAAGGTCGAGTAGGAATCGCAGAGATATCCGAGTAGCCTCCTCGAAGAAGACTCTTTTCAGGAGAGTAGTATGGGATCAAAGTTTTAGAGTCCCCATAGTCAAGAAAAAACGCGTTACCCACTGGTGGGTCTAGCAACATAATAACTACAGCTGGTCAGCTTTGGATCGGGGTTATATATCATGAAACAACTCAGCCATAGCAGATTGATGACATACATAACCATCTTCCGTGCTCTCTAGGTACTTTCAACACAGAGAAGGCTCTTCTGGCGTGTCCAACAAATTCGCTCGGTGATGTCGTCCTTATCAAGCTGACTTTGCGAAGCACATTCGACTGACATATAAGCCGCCTCGGGAACTCTTGGCGACTGTTCTTGAAAACCAGAGACTGTTCGTATTCAATCATGAAATGAGAGGCCCTCTTTGCATCGGATGGAAGCATTTGTGGAAGACCGGAGGAGATCCTGCTGCCGCCGCCGATTCCAGCTCGTGGCTCTCGTAGGTGGTGCGCAAAAAAGCGGGGATCTACGCCAAAACGTTGACCTAGGATTTCGATTGAGACCCTGGTGAGATCCTCCACTAGTAGAATATGCCCCACAATACCATCAGTGTCACAACCCCGGATGAGACACTGCAGCTCCTTGGGGTGAGTTATCTTGTTGTCCGACACCTGTCCGGAGCTGAAGAAGTTAAGAATTGTCATGCGTCCGAGCCCTGTATCTGTATTGTGTTGCAAAAATGATGAAAGGTGTCTCAATTCTGGGTATCTATTCGTCAAGGAAAATACAAAGTTTTCGTAAGGGTTTTCGTAAGGGCCTCGTTGGCAGTGTAGTGGATATTGTTGATCGGCCGTCATGTTTGAACTTACCTTCTAACCATGCAAGACGAATCTCGTCCTCTTATAAAGCCAAAAATTCTGTGTCAGGTTATTGCTATCTGGGTGTTGGTAGCACTGAAGTACAGCCTACAGCCTCACTTTCAAGTTAAGGCTAAAGAATCTTATCGGTCACACCAGACAGCCCTGGCAGAACTCCTCCCCCCATTAATCTTATGCATGACGTCAATGGCTTTTCCTCACCTACAGTAGAAAAGCATGTGAACAATGATCAGTGCAACCAACAACCTAAGCCACTATAATGCTAACATGCTTATATAGCCATAATACATTTATTTAAAGCCTGGCTGTGTAGCTATGTAGCCCTGCTGCACGCAACCAGCCAGTTGCTTATCTTTACGTTGAGCGAGGCGAGGTTGTCATAGCTTCCGCTTATCAGCCCAGTGCCCTCAACCCTAACCTATTTTGACTATAATGAATACAAGGCGCTTATCAGAACAGTTATAGGGCTTAGGAATGCTAGTATGCGTACATAGCTCGCAGTGTAACCCCCCACGAAGAGTAGCTAAGTAGTCTACACTTGGAGTAGAAGGTCGGAAATCCGATGCGAGGCAACGATACTGAAACCGCTATACAAATGGGTTGTAGGGATGGAGGCCGTCCAGCTTGCAAATGTCTGCAAAGTGGAAATGTCGTACTCATTATCCAGGTGGATTTATGGTAACTATCAATGGGCGCGGGGATGTGATGACAAGGGTGGGGAATCTCGAATGAGCTGCACACTTGGTAGTGATCTTGCCCGCAAGCAAATAGGGTTCAGCACTGGGTCGTCGTGAAGACTCGTTCTCACAGTATACTGCCCAATTAAAGATAAGAAGGTGCTAGGTAATGTGTAGGATACGTAACCTCTAGCATACGATTCACTAAATACTAATCGTTGCATTAGTTCACCCAGCATAGCGAAAGCCTCAAGCAAGCATTATTACTATTCGACGAATCCATCTCTAAAAAGTGCAAGTTCATCCACAATCTAATCCGGTATCCCATAACTCCATAACTCCACAAACGCACAAATCTCTCCCTACACTTACAATCCTACCGCTCCCCCGTCCTCACCCCCTCCCTCTCCAACCATCTTCTCGCTCCCTCCACATCACCATTAGCAGCCTCAACAGCCCTCACACAAAACTCAACCGGGTAACCGCCCATCCCACCATCATCCAGGACCGTTTCCACCGCCAATCCCTCAGCCAACTCCCTTCGTTTCGACGTAACCTCATCCACACAGAGCAACAACTCCCCCGGCTTCCTCGCCTTCACTAACGGCAGCGCCTCCTTCGTCCCCATCCTCTCCTCCCCCCCACCCAAATTCCTCCGCCCAGTTTTGCACAACGGGCTTTTACACCAGCTCTTTCCGCAGCCCACAAGTAGCTGCCTTAGTAATTTCCGTTCAATACGGTTCTGCAGCTGTGATCCGGCGGGGTCGTAGGTAGATGCGTACAGCGGGCCGAAGCACGCAGCGCAGAGATGGAGTGGATTTTCGGCGGGAGAGCGGCAGCAGAGCGGGTTGGCACAAGTCTCGGGAAGTGGCTTTGCGAGACGCTGGAGTTCGTGCGTTTTAAGGTGTAGTGCGAGGTCGCGGAGACGTGTGCGGCGCGAGCAGATGTTGCATTCGGTTGTTCGGCCGCCGCAGTGTAGCTCGTGTCGTGTTAAGCCGCTGAGGATTTGTTCCGCATTTGGGTTTTGGTCTCCTTCTTGCGGAACGATAAGGTGGCAGAAGCCGCAGAGAATCAGTTTGGCGGGGCATACTGAGGTGCGGTGGGATGCGAGGTCGGTGAGTGAGGTGGCGATGTAGGTGCAATTCGGGCAGGTATGCGGCGTGTGTGTGGTATGGATGTGTTTTTTGTGCGATGAAGGGTGGTTTCCGTGCGCGTTACAGGAGTCGCAGTGCCAGTGGTTCTGTTCGGTGCCGCGCTTGAACACTGTGTTACAGAAGGGGCAGTGTATGTTGTTGCGGAAACAGAAGGATTCGTGGAGGAGCATTGTGCGCGAAGGAATCCATTGGGTGCAGTTTTTGCAGCGTTGGTGGTCAGCACTCGGAGGTTCCGATGAGAGGGCGCCAGTTTTTAAGGGAGAGATGTCGGTTTGTGTGATGAAGAGTGTGTAGCGGCAGGCAGGGGCTTCCATTGAGTTGTTGTCTTCAGGGTCTTTCCAGCCTCGAACACCAACGTGCAGGGTTTTTGCATCCATGAGCTCAATGTTGCTAGGGAAGATTTGTATCCGCTTCGGAAAGACGCTACTTATATCGCCCCAAACATGTTCCTCGAGTCGCGGCTTGTGATGCTGCCGGTTGGTGGTGATAAACAAATCCACATCGTCTCCTTCCTCCAAATCAATCCCGTCTAACTCGATTTCCAATGGTAGCGCATGGTCCCAAGCACCGAGCTCGTAGAAGTGTTCATCCCCCGGCGCAACATCGCCCTCGACTGTTTGCCCCAATGTTAACTTGCCACCGGAGCTCTTCTTCTGTAATCGCCGCTTCAGGGTTTCTCGTGCCTGTTCCTCGTCTAAGGGCTCGATATTGACCTCCAAATCTATTCCCATCAGCCCGAATCTTCCCAGAAGCCGCAATGGAACTCACCAGTATCGACAACACAAACGGCACCATCCGGAAGTGCTTGATCCACCAAAAACCTCCATACTTTGCTCTTTTCAATACCCCGCGGAACCTCTAGCACTATCCCCTCCGAAACTGTCGCAAAACGCTCGCTCATGTACCTCTCCAAGATCGACTTCCAATCCTCGTCGTCGTAACCAGCCTCCAACGGGCGTAATCGCACCTTTGATCCTTTAGGTAGGCTAGCTGCTTCAACATTCACCACCCCGTCGTCTTCCACTCCGCCCAACCCAAGCGCCTTTCGTAGAAACTGCGAAAGTACCACCTCCCCCTCCTCCGCTGAGAACTCCCGGGGAACGGCGAATACACTGACGTTAGTTTTGCGATGCGTGATTTTGACGATAAGAGGATGCGGTAGAAGGTTTTCGGGCGTGGGAAGAGGTTTCGCCCATGGATCGTTTGGTTCTGGGAGAGGCGTTGAGACTTGTGAGGCGGCGGCAAGGAGCTGTTCGAGTGCTGACTGCGGAAGGTAGATTTTGTCGCCAGTGAGGGTTACGGGTGAAGGAGCGGCGGATACAATGAGGCGCGTAGACCATGGCAGGGCTGTTGGTAGTGAAGATAACATTGTTGATATTGATGATGATGGTGGTGATGTGATGAATTGTGGAGGTGGGAAGCTTTTGAAGAAGCCCCGCTGACGAATGCGGCTCTGCGGCGAACCTTCTGGAATTAGCTACAGGTCACGTGCGGTGGCGCTAGGTGATAGAGAGGGGTAAGGAAGAGCTAGAGGAAGAGCGAGAGCGAGACATATTATTTTACATTTGACAGGAAGTTTAAATCTCGCCTTACCAAACAAGAATCCTATGGTTTGAGTTCCCTTGCACTTCTGGTGATGAACGTGTTCCTGTTGCCTCCTGCAGCTGCGTAGACAAACTTCGTATTTGTCAAGGGTCAAATTCTACAGAATTGCCTACTCTGAGTCAGGGTTGAGGATCAAATTGACGGATGGGCTCGAGACTGAGACAAGTTTAGATTTATCCATGATATCGATATCAATACGACCTGCCGAAACCCTCACGCATACGTATACGTTCCTTAGTTTAGACCATTAGACAGATATCATAATTATCGTAAGTATATAAATCACTAGCACTGGTGGCGGCTCTGCCGCCCCCAGAGTGGCAAAGCCGGATGGTGTGGTTGATGGAATCTTCCCCTGAAACTTCTACCACATACCCAGAACAACTTCACAAACATTTGTCCCATAAGGACTGGAAGACCCTGGAAGGTTGTAGGTCTCAAAACTCAAGGTCCTATGGTTAAAGTGGTTGTGGATTCTCAGTTTGGAAAACTGTACTTCACAATCAGACATGGCTCTAAACGGATAGGACAGATAGTTGAGAACCCTCATGTGCTGGATGGTGTGGCCAGATGCAATCTGTACAGAATAGCAGGCTTCAGGCTGGATACAACCTGCATTGTCTGGCAGGACATGATCCAAATGGGTTGGCTGTTGGCTGGTTGGAAATCATTGGCAAAAGTGCAAATCGACTATAGGCTGCGCTATGCACACATGCGTACACGCACAGCTCATAGTGTTAGGGGTTGTCTCTTAGCAGCGATAATGATACTTGAATTACGGTTACAAGATGCATACATATCCGTGATATGCAAAACATCTATGCATGTAATATTCAAGTGGTCAGCAGCAAGCTCTTTAGCGGGAGTTCTTGTTGGTCGCGCGAAGCGTGGGTGCTTCGTTCACACCTGGATACTATGCGGGACATGCGTGGTAATCATGCACGGCAGTTGATAGTCAAACGCGATTAAGAGGACTCTTCTCCCCTACCCGTAACGGGATAGGACTTGGAGCGGCACGTTCCGGTCTAGAGAAAAGTCTCGACCTTAGCATGACGTAACTGAGAGATTAATGACGTAGGCATTTGGCCTAGAGCGAGCACCACTCGTTGGCTCGAGTGGTCTGGATCGCAATGTAACCTCGTATCGTATACGAGCTTACGCGTCAGAAATCTACGTTGGTATAGTATTGATTGGTCGTCGATTAAATCTATGACGCAATTAAATAACTCAACTGCATGAGGGATTTGAGAGGCGATAAGCATCACCATCATGTTGGTGAATGTTCCAACTACCGACTCGTACGATTGTAGAAGATGTCTGAGTAAGGAAAGGATGAGCTGATATCGCGCTATGGATGGCCTGATTGTTATCAGGAGCGTAACGCTTTCAAACCACATTGCATGCGGTACAATTACCTGAGGGTGTTGTGGTAGGTTATCACCGGGCGCTAGTAGAGCGTGGCCGAGATAACTCTGTCGCACCTAAGAGGAGACTGAGGGCTATAAAGAGCCAGCGTTGGTCGAAGGAATTGAGGGACATCAGCGAACACATTAGCTTTCAGAGAACACCGAAGACGATCTTAAAATATTATTAAGAATTCTATCTATTCAAGATTTCCTCTCTCATTCACACACATGACTGGGTCTTATATGCCTGGACATCAATATACACCAGCCGAGTACGCACTACAGAGGGTAGTCGAGAGCTTCGGCAAATTGCTTTCCGAATTGGCCCAGTACCATTTAACCCACACCTATGCTGTGTTGTTTCGTTTTTGCAAACTCGAGAATATCGACTATCTGGTGTTGAGGTATCTCAACACAGGCGCTTTACCCTTCAAGGAATATTCCGAGGAGTGGTTGTTCGACGGGGAAACCTGATATACGTTTATATCGGAGACGGGAATTGGCACCGTTTTGATTTAGTCAGTCTTGAGGACGCGGCTCTAGAGTTAGGGCTCGCAGAACAGATTGCTCTTGCAAGACGGGCAAGAGGTTGAGTCTTTGGACAAGACAAGGAAAGAAAGAGATTAGATAGGCGGCTGTACTTAGATTCAATAAATGTTGTATTAGTTATTGGGATCTAAACACCCCCGTAACACATAGCAAGCTTCCTGTGGACCCCTGCATGACCCCCAGTTTATTGTCATCTATAGTCAATTCATAGAGATGTGCGTGTGGGCCTATGGTACTATATACAACTGCCAGCCAGAGGTGGACTTATATGTGTTGTTAATGCCCACAGTCTTCGTGTTGATGATGGTACTATACACACTATTGCTGCAAGTCCGCATGAGAGGCCTCTGGCGATCGAAAGCCCACTCTATAGGCTGCTTGAAAGCCTGCATGACAGCCTGTTTGATAGCCTGCTTGAGAGAGTTGCGCTTTGAGCGGAGTAGAGTTTTCCACAGAAAGCTTTTGGCCGATAGCAAACTCTGAGTTTGTGGAAGCTTTGGCCAATAGAACGCTCTAAGTCTGTGAAAGCATTGGCTAATAGAACGCTCTAAGTCTGCGGAAGCTTTGATGCGAACGTTGATGTAGCCAACCTACCTGCCTAAGTGCTACTGGTACTGTGATCACCATCACCGACACCATTGCCATCATCACCATTGCCATCATCACCATCACCATCATCACCATTGCCATCATCACCATTGCCATCATCACCATTGCCATCATCACCATTGCCATCATCACCATTGCCATCATCACCATTGCCATCATCACCATTGCCATCATCACCATTGCCATCATCACCATCAGCCTCAGTCCGAATGTGCACTTATATGCCGACAATCGGTGGGAAGTGGACAGCAGGTTCTACTGCAAAATCTGAGTCGGAGATCTGCTCTCCCCAAGCTGCAATTGTCTACATTTACTGCAGAATGGAAGACTGCAATTGTCAACACCATGACTATGAGGCATTGTGAGATCTCGTCACGGTGGTCGAGCAAAACATATGGTTCAGACTATGTTATCGACCGATGGCATGGTTTCAGCTGCCGCCATCTGCCACCTCCCTGCCACTTGAGGCCTCTTGTCACCTGCCATCCGCCTTCTCGTGCCTGGCACCTTCAACTCAGCCAGTCTCTGGATCAAGGACCCAGGAGCATACATGAGAGCATATAGTCAAGTGAGATTGGAAGTGTCTTGCCTCTAGAGAGGGTAATGGACAGCGTGCTTGGGAGTGTACTTGAGAGCATCTTCAGAGCTTACTTGGGAGCGCATAGTCAAGGACGATGGGAGTATGGCATCGAGTACATTTGGGGGTGTATTTGAGAGCGTACACGGAAGTGTGCTTGAGAGCATTTGGAGAGCTTACTTGGAAGCGTATAGTCAAACAGACTGGGAGTGTCATCAAGTGCGATTTGGAGTGTACTTGAGAGCGTGCTCGGGAGTGTGTTTGGGAGTGGCTTGAGAGCTTACTTGGGAGCATGCAAAGAAGTGTATTTGGCAGTTTTGTTGAATGCAGTATGATGTATAGTATCGAGTACACATAATTGAATGCGTATCATAGTAATCTAGTCAACGCGCAGGTTCATAAGTCCTCATACTGCCACATGTCAAATATGCTATGGAATACCGTCCCAGAAACGGCTTCTCTATAAGTTACATGTTGGGTAATGTTACTTTTCCTGGTATAATACATGCAAGCTGAGTTGATAAATTTGCAACCGTCAGTTTACCTCTGATCATGATGTAATGTATACATGAATTGTACCTACTTTGATCCTGTTTTACCTCCACATCTCAGAATAACCATATGATCAAAATTGATAGAGTGGCTGTACAAAAACACTCGAAAATTGCCATCAGATACCAAAAATCGAGCATTTTCCATAATTATGCAAACAATTTCGAAGACATGGTCAATTTGAGACTGCAGGGTGCAAGAGCATTGAATTCTGAACATTTCATGTAAACATTACATTCTGATCAGAGTTGAACTCAAATACTTAATTGGGAGTGGATATTTGAGGATATTTGATGGGGTATGCCAAGCCATCGAAATGATTGAAGCTGTGGGTTGTCAGCCAATAAAAATCCTTCTTAGAGGTACGTACCACAAGTCAACCAATGAGAATGATTCGAGCCGACAAACCATGTGTATATATATTAGATAAGCTCGTGGTATTATAAATCACAATACATGCCCATGGTTGACCATACAACATCAAACAACCCCAAATCCACAACCCAATTCCCATAAGAAGCTCACTACTTACAGACAACCTGCATCTTCTATTCCACTCTAATCCCGACCTGATGAGAACTGAGAACAACAACGTATTGCGCAGGATTGCCCCTTCATATCACTCTTCTATAAATCTAACTTGTCTAGATGATGCCCATCGAAATCTACCCATCCCCCCAGATCTGCCTTAATATCCTTCAACATCAAAGCAGCCGGAGACTCTACTAGAGGAGATGGTAAACACTGCATACTTTTGTTGGGAATGAAGGTACACTCCCGTTCGGTGGCCGTCGAAGCAGGCAGAAACGCCGGTTCCTTCGTTGTCTTGATTTCTGGAGAAAATTCGGGGGCGCCGTTGCAAGGTAGTAGTATTCGACAGAGGTATACCTCACATGCCCCAAAGATTATGTAGAGGTACTCGTCGGTACAGATGAAGGAGCATGGTAGCTCCAGGTATTCACAGACCTTGACTCTCGTGTCGAAACTGTACGACCACAAAAGGCTCAGTCCTTGTCGTCAAACTTTGGAGCAACGTGATGCTCTAGATAGTCCAAAGCCTGGGAAGACAATGCTCCCGAATTGAACGAAACTCGGAAGAACCGTGGAGAATTCCCCGGTGACAGCAAGCCACTGTTACTCGATATTGTAACGAATAAATCTTTAGGTCGTCGTTGCAAAGGAATTGGAACTACCACGTCGCTCAACGGTGAGACAGGCTGATATGCCGTCCGTTTTCCCACCTGAGTAGCATTGGGATTTCGGGCCAAAGTAATGTTCCAATCCATGGCGTCTACCGAGATTGACGTGTCCAGATAGTTAATCGTCAACAACCTAGCTAGGGTATCAGAAGATGACGAAGTAATTTCAATGGCGGGGTAACAATGGGATATTCCCCCTGGTTTTCTCAGTAAAATGGGTCCATATTCTTTTGAAAATGCATTGTAGGTCCGTACTAGCTGTTAGCTTTCATCGTTGACGTGTTCTAATTTCACCGCCTAGTAGATCTAGAACGGGAGAAGACCCTCACAACTGGTTCGTAATTTCGTCGCTGATTCTCTGCAAAGATGCTAATTACGATTACAGAAAGGTTCTATTCTATTGGGAAACCCCTACTTGCAATTATGGGCACTAACCTCGGTCTGTATGCACAGCATTGCGGAACTTTCAGTGTTACTTTGGATGCTTCTTTGACTTGTTGATTGACTTGATTAATCCTCTCTATCTCAAAGGCCCGTATATGTACAATCTCCCGTATGCGTACGCATATGCTCTATCTGACATGAGACGCATCACCCTGGTCCTGATGCATATCCTCATACAACACCATCTTCATACAAGTCTTCATTCTCATACAAGACATCAGACGATGCTGAGACTCACGATCCAAGTACACATGCAACATTCAGAGAGACCGCTTTATCGAGTGACATGCGGTGACATGGGTACCGAGGTTGAGGCAGCTGAGAAGTACCTTGAGTCTATATTATTCTTAGGAAGAAAACGGGGCTGTGGTAAGTTCTCATATATCCTAAGTGCAAGCGGACTGGCGGGCATATTGACCATACAAGTAGTGGATGAGAAGAAAAGCAGCAATGATCGTATTCTGCAGCCCTGCCGTATCTCAGCCGCAATTCAGCCCACTTCATGCCTAGAGCCTATAGATGTTGATTAAATTCAAGAATCTGGCAGCCTAAAATGGATTTGCAAACTGCGCCCTTAGAAAAGGAAAAACAAAAGCCGCAGGGATCTTGTCAGAAGGATGGAGAGTCCGGCAGAGGCTTGCGGTCACGTGGCCAAACACATGACCACACTGCTAGCTTGCGGAAGTGTTCGGGCAGCGTGTTAATGGCCCCAGTGCTTCGGGAGGCAGAGAAATCCGGAAGACCCGGATGCGGAGGTGTCTTGGCGGCAATGAGTTATAACGTTACACATGACGATGAGCGCATTCAAAGCTTCAGCAAAAGTAATGGGAAACAGCTGATATGGAAATTTGGACGAAGCGGACCCGCTAGATGCTTAAGGATGCCTTTAAACTCTCAACCGGCGAAGAGTACTATTACTTATAAAATCGTCTTCTCACAAGATCTAAGACTGGCCACTGCCTAAAGTGAGGTATGCATACGGTGGTGCGGTGCTTCAAGCTCTGACGTCTTGCTAGAGTATGTGTTCGCTAGCTTGCGGCAACTCCCCATTCTCAATATTGCCTGACAACATTTTTTGAACTAGTTTGCCATGAGAAGGTGCGAAAGGTCGACGGTCAGTTAACCATCAACCGTTTATCACCAATCAATCTCTTACTGCAACTGCAGCGACTGCAAGCAATGCGTATAGTAATTGACCTAGGCTTAGTCTGAACGAAGCTAGCAACCTGTTTTGTTTGCCAACTGCTACGATTGGCAAAATCAAGTTCTCTTCTTTCTAGCGTATGGTTGTGGTCACCTCCGAATTCCAACCCAATGGGTTTCCTTGGATCTTCTCATTAATTGTTCACTAACCACGCGAATTTCAGTTAACAGTCGCCTGCGAATTGATTCACAAATGCCCTTTAAGCCTGGCAAGCTCTATGAGTACTTTTGGCGGTTTCTGAGCATCCATTTCAACTGCTCCTGTCAGCACAACTGGTTGGCCTGCAATCACGTTCGTATCATCACTCACGGAAGCCTCTGTGAGCTTTGAAACCGGAGAACAACCGGCTTGTATGCGATATTGTACCAAAACCGGGCTCCTCAAAAAATCCTTACTACAAAATTTCGAAGATTCTTACTTAAAAGCCTATTGTACCCTCTCTGCCGGCCTCAAAGAGTTCAATTGTAACTCACAGATCCCTGCAGTTTTGTCCGGAATATCCAACACCGGTGTCGTCAGTTCAACATCAGGTATCGGGGCGCGTTCAGTACAATGGCAAGCAGATATCCCCGGATTAACGCAGCTGATACTTAGAATAGGAGCACGAGGATTGAAGAAGCTTGCATTGGCTGGTGTTAATGTGCATACTCTCTCCTGTCTGCTGATGATTGGGGAATGCACACCTGCATCAACGGCATGTCGACGCGCCTTACTTCGCTGCCGTAACGCCCAGCGTCGAGAATCTGGTGGCTTCACACAGTGGTGGAAGTCGGTGCGGGTGCAAATTTTGTCGCAGACGGACTCCTCAAGACTAGGGCAGGAGAGAATGTCCTCGCTTTACTTTACCGCCAGTTATACGACGCGCCCGGGCATTTGATATTAACAGGACGAGACTGGATGGACAACACCCAACCACTGTTGCTCTCAGGCTTCAGGCTCGCTAACCCTGAGCTTGGTAGGTACTCGAGCCTGGTCGGTGCTCAATTCTCCAGTAATCTCGGACTTTGGTACTGTACTCGGCTTTCTCGGGCTCAGTATGGTAGTGTGTCCTGGCATGATATGTTTCATGAACACATATGTCTATCTTATTCTCTCTGTACTCTAGACAATTCAACATTGTACTTTCAACAGCCGCCATCATGATAAATCGAGTTATTTTCTATGAGTACAGTCGCGGAAGTACGTAGTGATTAGGAGTTCACGCGTCTGAGTATGGGCCATCAGCAAAAGTGCAAACCGACTATAGACTGCACTACGAGCACACGCATAGCTCATAACAAGCTTCCCGTGGTCAACCACTCCCAGGAGCATACGGTCGAGTGCATCTGGGAGCTTGTCAGCTTGAAGTCGAGTGCATCTGGAGCATGCAATCAAATGTACTTGAGAGCATGGAGTTGAGTACACTTGAGAATGCGGAGTCAAGCGTACTGGTGCTTGTGAGCTTGTAAACGAGTGCGTTTGGGAGCTTGAAGTCAAGTGCACCTGGAGTGGTCGAGCCTGAGGACAAGCGATTGAGATGTAGTGGATGTCACTAGGTTTCTTTATTTGTTTGCAATCGAATTATATTTATTTTGATATGCTACATGTATTTCATTGTTGGAATCGTCGGTTAAATCTCGCTCGCCCTAACTCGTCAGATTTATCTATAATATATACACATGGTTTGTCGGCTCGAAGCATTCTCATTGGTTGATGGTGGTACGTACCATCTTACTGTGGCAAATTACAGAATGCTCATTGGTTGGCAGATGGTCTTTTTCAGCCATGATTAGTGAACTGTGGCGCTTTGCGTGAGTGTGGCTCTCACAAAAGCTATTGGTCAGCAATCCGAGCTGGCTAGACGCAATCTGGGTGGGCTGGCTCTCAACTTGCTGGAAACGATCTAGACGCGTTGGCTGGATGCGATCTGGACCGGCTGGCTCCCGGCTGGCTAGATATGATCTGGACGGGCTGACCTTGGTCAACTGAATATGTTTGGACGGGCTGACTTTTGGCCGGCTGGAGATGATCTAGACAACGCTGACATACTCACTCTGAGATGGTTCTTGGCTAGCTGGATACGATCTGCACAGGCTGGCTCTCAGCTGGCTGGACGCAATCTGGACGGGCTAGCTCTTGGCTGGCTGTACGGGCTGGCTCTCGGCTGGCTGGACGTAATCTGAACGAGCTAACTCTGCGCTGGCTGAACGCAATCTTGATGGGCTGGCTCTCGGCTGGCTGGACGTAATGTGAACCGGCTGAGAGCTGGCTGGATTTCATGGGTTTTGGGGTTTACGATTATTTTTTACCGAAGGGGGCGGCGAAGCCGCTACATACCTAGTTATTCATATAAGCACACGGAATGTGTCTTTTTCGATTCTTATTGGTCAGAATTCTGTGGCTGAGTGGCTGAGTGGCTGATAGTGGCAAGTATAAATCACAAGAACTCAAATTAAAAACAACCCACTAATTTAAGTCTGCAAGTTGCACTCTGACAACAAAGTGTGATATACATGAAATGTGTATAACTCTACCTGCTTTCACATTAGTGTTAACAACGGGTCCAAATTCCCGGTTCGGTTCCGGGTCCGGTTCCGACCCGGAACCGGACCGTTGCAACGGGTTTCCACACAAAACCCGCTCCTCAAAAGTCAACATTTCTTGCTCCAATTAAGTATTTGAGTTCTCATCGTATCGCGACATAATCTATACGTGCAATATGCAGTGTGATACCCTCTTTCATCTTCCGTTTTCCGATTTGCAATCGGATCAATATTGGTTGAGTCACTATGGAAAACCGGTTATTTTGGCGTGATTTTCAGCTTAATTTCACAGCAACTCAACGAATATTGATCCGATCGTAAATCGGAGAACAGGAGATGAAAGAGGGCATTAAACTGCATATTTTACATATAGATTATGTCGCGATACGATGAGAATTGAAATACTTAATTAGAGTGAAAGTTGTAGAACCCGCGAAATGGAACCGTGGTCCGGTTCCAACCCGGCCCCGAACCCGGCGGTTTTGCGTGCGGTCCGGGTATGTTACCCGGACCGGGGCTTCGGTACGGTTCCAAACCCGGACCGCAGCCGGGTAACCCGGAACCGTTGCTAACACTATTTCACATCCCAGGTTGACATTCATGATATTTTTAATATTGGGTGCATAGTTGTGGATTAATACCTTTATGGTACTGTTTTTTTACGGTAGTATGAGGAGAATTTGCAATGGAGTAAATTGGCAACTGGGCAGTGAAATAGGACCTATTTATGGATGTTTCATCCCTAGAACATATTGTGATCAGAGTAAAACTTGGTGACATCATTGGATTTCAAACGATTCAAATAGTTGAACAGATAGCTTCTTTTCACCTGGCAACAATTGATTGAGCCATAGAAATAGTACCAACTTACAGAGAGTTGGAGCGATATACTATTGGGGTTGGGACCTGTACAGTGGGAATACTGTAGAAGTGTAATGGCACGGCTGCACATGACGTGTCCAGGGCTGGCTAATACCCGCTGTATATAGTCGGCTTGCCAAGAGCCTTAGATCTCTAGCGATAATGTTACCTTAAGTTACCTTTATACTACTCTACAATATTGACATCCACATTTGCAATTGTATCTACTGATATTCCTTCCTACGAGGCCATACACGAGCGTATGCCTTTACAAGAAGTTGCAGTTGAGTGTACACAGGGTGGTGGAAAAATCCATATCATATCTCCACTGCTTACATTGGCAGATATAGTCAGCAGGGGGATTGTGGTGCACTGAATTACAGGGATAACAGAGGTGGACTGGGTGATGGGGAGTGAATAAATTTAGGAGAATCTGGGGTAGATAGGTACACCAAAAAAAAAGTCATTACATGCTGCATACCTCATCGAAAAGCAGTTTCTGCGAATGTAATCCATAGCATATTTGACCCATGGCAGTAAGAGCTTCTATGATTCTGCGCGTTGACTACATTACTATTATATACATACAATTTGGTGCGCTAAATACTATACATCATACTGCATTCAACAATACTGCTGAATACACTTCATTGTATACACTCATGTAAGCTCTCAAGATGCTCTTAAGTACACTTCCGAGCATGATCTCAAGTTTGCTTCCAATCACACTGAATAATATATTCTGAGTCTGCTTGACTCTATGCTCCTGGGTAAGCTCTCAAAATGCTTCCAAGTACACTCCAAGCACGTTCCCAGATACACCTCGAAGTATTTTTTCAAGTACTCTTCCGAGCAAGCTCCCAACAACGCTTCTAATCCCACTCGATGGTATACTCACAGCCATATATGCTGCTTTGTGGCATCTCAAGATGCTCTGAAGTACACTCCCAAGCATGCTTACAAGTATGTCATCAATTGCATTTCATGATACACTCCCAGTCTACTTGGCTCTATACTCAGGAGGCGGATGGTGGGTAGTGCGTAGTAGGTGGCATCACCGGGAAAAATGACCTTACGCGATGCGTAACTCATAGCGAAGCTGTTTTTGGGACGGTAATTCATAGCATATTTGACGCGTGGCACTATGAGGTCCTATGGACCTACACGTTGACTAGATTACTATGATACACATGCGATTTTGTGCACTGGATACAATACATCACGCTGCATACAATTTGAAAGCAAGCTGCCAGATGCACTTCATTGCACGTTCCCATATACGCTCTGAAGTACACCTCTGATTTCACTCGATTGCACACTCCCAGCCTGCTTGACTATACGCTCTCAATTGCTCTCGATGGCACACTCCCAGCCTGCTTGACTGTACGCTCTCAAGTAAGCTCTCAAGACGCTCTCAAGCACACTCCCGAGCATGCTCTCAAGTACACTCTCAATTGCACTTGATGACACACTCCCAGCCTGCTTGACTGTACGCTCCCAAGTCTGCTCTCAAGGCACTCCCAAGAACACCTCCAAGTACGCACCCAAGTACACCTCCTAGTCGCTCTCAAGCACACTCCCGAGCACACTCTCAAGTACACTCCCAATTGCACTTGATGACACTCCCAACCTGCTTGACTGTAAGCTCCCAAGTCATCTCTCAAGACACTCCGAAGAACACCTCTCAGTACACACCCAAGTACACCTCCGAGTTACGGGAGTGGCCCCGTAGTGTAGTGGTTTGGTCTTGCCACCACTATGCTCATTGTTACGGGTTCGAATCCCGGCGCCACTCCTCTACCCGAGCAGACTCCTTGTGTCAAGTTGATGTCGCACCACGAGT
>Ga0307514_10001108_pt1 | contig 37572 bp, 35 predicted proteins | sample 16_EM_MG_FD_203088 | JGI IMG/M metagenome (GOLD analysis project Ga0307514, IMG submission 203088) | Populus trichocarpa ectomycorrhiza microbial communities from riparian zone in the Pacific Northwest, United States - 16_EM | ecosystem: Host-associated > Plants > Roots > Unclassified | place... | reverse complement strand
CCAGGCCGCCATGGGACATTCATCGTGAATGCAAGCGCGCCCTCAAGCCGGGCAAAGGCCCGCCGATAACAGGCTCACGCTGCCATCAACCCTGGGCGAGGTCGGCGATCCAAACCCTTTGCGGCCCGCCCGCCGCGCGACTCGAAAGGTCTCACTCATGCACACCCGCCATCGCACCCGCAACCTGCAACCGCTGCGCCTGAACGCCGGCTTCACGCTGATCGAACTGGTGATGGTCATCGTCATCCTGTCGGTGCTGGCCTCGGTCGCGATCCCGAAGTTCATCGACATGGGCACCGATGCCCGCAAGGCCGCCGTCGCGAGCGTGGCTGGCTCGCTGGCTTCGGCCACCGCCATCAACTACGCAGCCCGCAAGGCCAACTCGGCCAACGGCGCCGCTGTCGCGAACTGCACCGACACCGCCACCCTGCTGCAAGGCGGCGCGCTGCCCACCGGCTACACCATCACGGCAGCCGCGATCGCCGCCAACGCGACGGCGTCGTGCACACTGACCTTCACGTCTGGCACGAACACCGAAGTCACGACCTTCCAGGCCATCGGCATCTAAGCCGCAGAGCCGGCCCGCTGCTGACCGCCATGCGACCCGCATCGCGCACCCGCAGCGCCGGCTTCACGCTGATCGAATTGGTGATGGTGATGGTGATCACCGCGGCCCTGGCCGTGGTGGCGCTGCCGAAGTTCCCCGACGTGGGCAACTGGCAGGTCATGGCCTATGCCGACAACGTGGCCAGCGCGCTGCAAAGCGCGCGCCGCGTGGCACTGGCCCAGCGGCGGCCGGTGGTGGCCACGCTCACGGCCACCGGCATCACCGTGGCTTACGTGGCTGGCGGGAGCATTGCCAGTCTCGCGTGCCCAGCTGCGTACAGCCCCTGCATGCTGGAGTCCGGCACCCGCAGCATCACCTTCAACGCCAGCAACAGCGGCGCCTCGGTGAGCTCCACCGGCGGCACGCTGACCATGACCTTCACGCTCGGCAGCGTCACCGCCCGCGTGCTGCAGATCGAGACCGAAACAGGCCTGGTTCGCGTGCTTTCTTGAGGCACTGCCGCAGCGGCTGCCGCCCTAGCATGCTGGCACCGTGCGCTTGCCTGCCCATTCCGCCCTCCGCCATGCCGACCGCCCCGGCCGCCTGCAGCTGCAGACGGGCCAGCGCGGGCTGTCGCTCATCGAGCTGGTGATGCTGATCATGGTGCTGGGCATTGCGCTCACCGCCATCCTGCAGGTCTTCATCCAGGCCACCCGCGCCAGCGCGGACCCGCAACTGCAGCGCCAGGCGCTGGCCGTGGCCGAGTCGCTGATGGAAGAGGTGCAGCTGATGCCCTTCACCTGGTGCGACCCGGACGACGCCAACGTCGACACCGCCACCAGCACCGCCGGCTGCGCCAGCGTGGTCGAAGTCATCGGCCCGGAAGGCGGCGAGCAGCGCTCGGGCACGCCACAGTTCGACAACGTCAACGACTACAACGGCCTCACGCTCAGCGGCATCACCGACATCAGCGGCAACGCCGTGCCCGGGCTGTCCACCTACACCGCGGCAGTGAAGGTGGCCAACGCCGCGCTGGGCAGCGTGGCCAGCAGCGAGGCGCTGCAGATCACCGTCACCGTCACTGGACCGAACGGCGTGCAGGTCACGCTGGACGGCTTCCGCACCCGCCACGCTCCCAATGCCGGCCTTTGAACAATGCCCCCAGGTCCGAGCTGCGCTCGGCCCGCCCCCCGAGGGGGTCAAGGAAGCTTGGGGCGGCCCGGCGCTTCCTTGTGGCCGCACGATCCACCGTCATGCCCAACGTGGCTTTACGCTGATCGAAGCCGTGATGGTCATCGTGCTGAGCGGCATCATCGTCGGCATCGTTGCCAAGTTCATCGCGGTGCCGGTGCTGGGCTACCTCTCGGCGAATGCGCGCGCCAACCTGGCCGACACCGCCGATGGCGCGCTGCGCCGCATCGGCCGCGAGCTGCATGCCTCGCTGCCCAACAGCGTGCGCGTCAACAGCGCTGGCACCGAAGTCGAGCTGATCCCGGTGACGGCCGCCGCGCGCTTCATGACCGAAGGCAGCGGCGCGCTGGAGTTCGGCGTCACCGACACCGACTTCGACCTGATGGGCCCACCCATCACGCTGGCCGCCAACCAGTGGTTCGTGGTCTACAACCTCGGCGCCGGCATCACCGGCTCGGACGCCTACGCCGCCAGCAGCAGCGCCGCCGAACAGGCCGCGTCCAACCGCCGCAGCATCAGCTCCGGCGCCGGCTCTGTCTCGCATCTGACGATTGCCTCGGCGGCCGGCCTGCCGGTGTCCGACTACGCCGCGCCATTCCGCGGGTTCGTCGTCAACGCCCCGGTCACCTTCCGCTGCGATCTTTCCGCCGGCACGCTGACCCGCTACAGCAGCTACGGCTTCAACGCCGCCCAGCCGGACCCTCCCAGCGGCGGCGGCAGCGCGCTGCTGGCCAGCGGCGTCACCGCCTGCCAGTTCAGCATGGACGCGGTGGCCGTGGCCGCCCGCGCGGCGCTGGTCAGCCTGCGCCTGCAACTCAGCACGACCACGACGAGCGGGACCGAAACCGTCTCCCTGCACCATGCCGTCCACATCGACAACCTGCCCTGAGCGCGAACCCGCGCAGCGCGGCTTCACGATGGTCACGATGATCTTCGTGCTGGTGATCCTCGCCGCGCTGGGCACCGCGCTGGCCGCGCTGAGCCAGCGCCAGGCCCTGGGCTCGGCCATGGACCTGAACAGCGCACGGGCCATGCAGGCCGCGCGTGCCGGGCTGGAATGGGGCGCCTGGCAGGTCATGCGCAACCCGGCAGCGCCGGCCGCCGCCCCGGCCTGCCCGGCCACCACCAGCTTCGTGCCCGGCGGCACGCTCTCGGGCTTCACGGTCACCGTCGTCTGCAGCCGCACGCCCACCAGCGGCACTGTGAGCGATGGCGCCACCAACCTGGCCTTCTACCAGCTCACCGCCACCGCCTGCAACCTGCCCAGCGGCGGCGCCTGCCCGGCCACCGGCACGCCGAATGCCGTCTACGTCGAGCGCCAGCTGAGCTGGACGCTGGCCCGGCCCTGAGGACAAGGCATGCCCATGACACCAGGCGGTTTCCTCTTCCTCGCGCGTTGTGGCGGGCTGGCGCGGTGGCTGGCGATGGCCTGGCTTTGCCTGGCGTTGATGCCTGCCCAGGCCGCCACCTACACCTTCAGGAGCGACACCTACAGCTGGGAATCGGCGGCCAACACCATCACCTGGGACAAGAGCTGCACCGGCTATCCCAACGACGACGACAAGGCCACGATCAGCTTCACCGGGGGATTCACTTTCCCCTTCGCCGGCAGCAGCTACGGCAGCGTGCGCGTGCTGGCCAACGGCATGCTGCAGTTCGGCCCGGATGCCGGCCTGCACCGGACCTACACCAACACCACCTTGCCGGTGGCCGCGCCCGCCGCTTACGGTTCCGGCTGCGCCGCTGCCACCCCCACGGCGGTGCTGCTGGTCTACTGGACCGACCTGGACCCCGGCCGCTCCACCAGTGGCGGCGTGACCTGGGAGCTCAAGGGCAGCGCCCCCAACCGCCGGCTGGTGGTCAGCTGGAACAACGTCTACCAGTACAACACCACCACGCCCTACACCTTCCAGGCCGTGCTCTACGAAAGCGGCGAGTTCAAGTACCAGTACGGCAATGCCAACGCCTCGGGCTCGAACGCCACCATCGGCGTGGAAGTGAACAGCAGCGACTACACGCTGTACTCCTTCAACAGCGGCTACAACGCCAACGGCTCGGCCATCCGCTGGTTCCTGCCCTCGGGCACGCCCACCAAGCTGGCCGAGTACCGCATGGACGAAAGCGCCTGGAACGGCACCGCAGGCGAAGTGGCCGACAGCACCGGCCATGGCTACAACGGCGTGCGCGTGGGCAGCGCCACTGCCACCAGCTCGATCGCGCAGGTTTGCCGCTCGCTGGACGTGCCGGCCAACACCAGCAGCACGGTGAACGCGGTGGACACCGCGCTGGACGTGGACAGCGCGGTCGGCGCCAGCGGCAGCATCGCCTTCTGGCTGCGCGAGGACACCGCATGGAACAACGGCACCGCCGCGATGCTGATGGATGCGACCGCCTCCGCCAGCTACCCGTTCTACCTGATGCGCAACGGCACCGGCAGCCTGCGCTTCGCCGTGGCCGATGACGCCGGCACCGCGCTGGTGGCCACCACCGCCACCCGCACCACCGCGGCCAACACCTGGGTGCACGTGGTCATCACCTGGCGCCTGGCCAGCGGCACCAACCAGAGCACGCTGCGCATCTATGTCAACGGCACGCTGGGCGCCACCACCAACGGCACCACCAATGGCAGCCTCTCGACCACGCTGAACTCGCTGTTCATTGGCGACAACCGAAGCACCGCGCTGCCCGCTGGCGCCACCGCGAACTCGGCTGCCGGCCTGATCGACGAGGTGCAGGTCTACAACTACGAGCTGAGTGCGGCCGAGGTGCTGCTCACGATGAACGCCACACACGGCTGCCCGCCGCCGCTGGACCACATCGAGATCACCGCGGGCAGCAGCAGCGGCTCCACCTGCGCGCCGGCCAGCATCACGCTGCGTGCCTGCTCCAACACCAGTTGCAGCGCACTGCTGACCAGCTACACCGGCACCGTCAACCTCAGCAGCAGCAGCAACCGCGGCGACTGGTCGGCCGGCAGCACCAGCCCGCCGCAAGGCACGCTGGCCAACGGCACGGCCAACGACGGCACCGCCAGCTACATGTTCAGCACCGCGGATACCGGCCAGGCCACCCTGCAGTTCAGCCACTCGCTGGCGCAGGACGTGAGCCTGGGCGCGGTGGACAGCACCCTGCCGGCCACCGCCAACAGCGTGGGCCCCATCGCCTTCCGCGACAACGCCTTCGTCTTCGCCGAGGACCTGGCCAACAAGGTGGCCGGCAGCGACGTGGCCGTGGCCCGCCGGCCGCACGACATGACGCTGAGCCTGTTCAAGAAGGACCCCACCACTGGCAGCTGCGGCGTGGCCACCGACTTCAGCGGCAGCCGCAACCTCAAGCTCTGGCGCACCGACAGCGGCACCACCGGCAGCTGGACGGCGCCCAGCATCGTTTCGCCAGCCCTCAGCATCCCTGCCATCCAACCGGCGGCCAGCAACCTCGCACTGAACTTCACCAGCGGCGTGGCCAGCTTCAACCTGGGCAGCACCGACATCGGCCGCTACAGCCTCAACGTGCGCGACGACTCGCTGAGCCATGCCGCCACTGCCATCACCGGCGCCAGCAACATCCTCACCGTGCGGCCCTTCGTGATCCTGGTCTCGGGCCTGGACTACGGCAGCCTGCACAACCCCAATGGCGCCGCGCCAACCGATGCCGTCTTCGCCCCCGCAGGCGCCGCGTTCGCCGCCACCGTGGCCGCCTACGCCTGGGACAGCAGCATGACGGCCAACGGCACCGATGCCGGCAACACCGGCTCGCCCGCCAGCTCGGCCACCCAGGCCCAGCTCACCGCCGGCGGCCGCACCGCCAGCTTTGCCAGCCCGGTCATGCTCAGCCCGGCCGCTGCCAGCCAGACCCCCGCTGGCGGCACGCTGGGCAGCCTCGGCAATGGGGCGCTCGCCGCCGGCAACTTCAGCGGCGGCAGCGCCACCGCCAGCAACCTGCGCTACAGCGAGGTGGGCAGCTTCCTGCTCAACACCGTTGGCGTGGTCACCGGCTTCCTGGGCAGTGCGCTGAACCTCGATGCGGTGGTGGTCAACAACGCGGGCACGCAGAACGCCCGCATCGGCCGCTTCGTGCCCGCCGGCTTTGCCCTCAGCGGCGGCAGCGCGGGCTACCGGCCTGCCGCAGCCTGCAGCCCGGCCGCCGGCTTCAACTACCTGGACGAACCCTTCCGCCTGGGCTTCACCCTCACCGCGCAGAACGCCCAAGGCGCCACCACCGCCAACTACACCGGCAGCTTCGCCAGGCTGGACCCCGGCAGTGCCGGCAGCTGGAACCTGGCCGGCGTGGCCAGCGCCAGCGGTGGCGGCAACAGCGCCGCCTTCGCCACCACCGGCTCGCCGGCACGCCTGAGCGTCTCGGCCGGCAGCGGCAGCTGGAGCAACGGCGTGGCCAGCAACGTGCAGCTGAGCGCCCAGGTCGGCCGCGCCACACCGGCCGATGGCCCGTTCAGCGCCAGCTTCGGCATCGCCCCGGTCGACAGCGACGGCGTGAAGATGCTCGCCTACGACCTGGACACCAACCTACCCGCCGACGGAACCAGCGACCACACGCAGCTGGCCAGCATCGTGCTACGCCACGGCCGATTGAGGCTCCTCAATGCCATTGGCGCGGCAGACCGCGCACTCAGCATGCCGCTGCAGGCCCAGTACTGGAACGGCAGCGCCTGGGCACCGAACACGCTGGACAGCTGCACCAAAGTGCCGGCCACCGCGGTCAACTTCGGCAACTACCGCAAGACCCTCACCGCCGCCGACACCAACCTTGCCGCGACCAGCATCACGCTGTCTGCCGGCCAGGCCAGCCTGGTGCTCAACGCGCCCACCGCCACCCACCGCGGCAGCGTCGACGTGGCCTTGAGCCTGGGCAGCACAGCAGCAGACGTCTCCTGCCTGCAACCCTGGACGCCCGGCACCGGCGACGCCGCCAGCACAGGCGCGAGCCTGGCCTACCTGCGCGGCGCCTGGTGCGGCGCGGGCACCGACAAGGACCCCACCGCACGCGCCAGCTTCGGGCTGTATCGCGGCGCGGACCCGCTGATCTTCTCGCGCGAAAACTACTGAATCGTTCGGCCCGTCTGGTCGAACCATTGCGCCCGCCCCGGCTGCGGCCGCAGGTGGATCAAGGCTGACGGCTCGGGGCTCACCGCCTCGCTGGTCAGCTTGACCGTCACGCCATGGCCGGACGCCAGCGACGCGTGCACGATGACCACGTCGCCCAGGTACTCAACCAGGTCCACGCGTGCCTTCAGGCCGGAGCGCTCGCCACACAGCTGCCAGTGCTCGGCCCGCACGCCGATCTCCGTGGGCGCCATGCCCGCGGGCAGGTCGCTGGCGTCCAGCACCAGCCGCTCGCCATTGGCCAGCGCCAGCTGCCGGCCACCGTCTGCGGTGCGCGAGACCTGGCACGGCAGGAAGTTGATTGCCGGCGAGCCGAGGAACTGCGCGACGAAGCGGTTCACCGGCCGGTCGTAAAGCTCGCGCGGCGTGCCGATCTGCTCCAGCCGGCCTTCGTTGAACACGGCAATGCGGTCGCCCAGCGTCATGGCCTCGACCTGGTCGTGCGTGACGTAGATCATCGTCGTGCCAAGCGCCTGGTGCATGCGCGCCAGCTCCACGCGCATCTGCACGCGCAGCGAAGCGTCCAGGTTGGACAGCGGCTCATCGAACAGGAAGACCTTGGGGTTGCGCACGATGGCGCGGCCGATCGCCACGCGCTGCCGCTGCCCGCCCGAGAGCGCGCCCGGCTTGCGCTGCAGCAGCGAGGTGATGCCCAGCACCTCGGCGGCGCGCTTCACCGCCGCGTCGATCTCCGTCTGCGGGCGCTTGGCCATCTTCAGCGCAAAAGCCATGTTCTCCTGCACCGTCATGTGCGGATACAGCGCGTAGCTCTGGAAGACCATGGCCACGCCGCGCTTGGCCGCCGGCAGCTCGTTGGCCCGTTGGCCGTCAATGCGCAAGGTGCCGCCGCTGATGTCCTCAATGCCGGCAATCATGCGCAGCAGCGTGGACTTGCCGCAGCCCGAAGGGCCGACGAAGACGACGAACTCGCCGTCGCCGACGTTCATGTCCAGCTTGTCGATGACCCGCACCGGCCCGTCATAGGACTTGCTGACGCCGGTGAACTCAAGGCTGGCCATGTGCTTGCTCCTTCGCCCCATGCTTCAACCAGACCTGCATCGCGCCGGCGCGCCGGTTGTTCCACGCGAAATACGGGATCGCGGTCAGCGCGGCCGCTGTCGTCTGCGCCATCTCATCCTCAGCCGGTTCGAGGTACAGCCGGTCTTGCCAACGTGCGCTGGCCGCCTGCACCTGACCCGCCGAATGCAGCACCACCAGGCCACCCAGCAGCTCGGGCTGCCATTGCGGCTGCACCTCGCCGGGCTGGCCCAGCACCATGTCGGCCAGCGCCACGCCGGGGTGGTCGTGCGCCTCGATGCAATACAGCAGCGGCCCGCGCGTGAGCGCCACGCGGCCGGTGTTCTCCAGCACCCGCGGGTGGCTGGCCAGCAGTCTGGGCAGCATCGGCAACTGCAGGCGCAGCGTGTCGCCGGGCTGCCAGTGGCGGGACACCTCGACGAAGGTGCCCGGCACCAGCTCGCCAGGCCACGGCTCGCCGTTGACCGAGAGCTGCGCGCCGCTGCGGCACCACTGCGGAATGCGCAGCATCAACTCGAAGCGGCCGTCGGCCTCCACGGTGATCGCCACGTCGCCGTCCCACGGGTAGCGCGTCTGCTGCTTCAGGCCCACGCGCAGGCCGTCCAGGTCCAGCATGGCTTCGGATTCGGCATACAGCATCACGTGCACGCGGCGGCCGCCGGTGAAGTAGACCGAGCCCGGCAGCGCGGCCACCGTGCGCGCCACGTTCGGCGGGCAGCAGGCGCATTCGTACCAGCGCTGGCGCACATGCTGGCCGTCATTGGCAAGCGGGTTGACATAGAAGTAGCCCAGGCCGTCGGCCGACCAGCCCGGCAGCATCGCGTTGTAGAGTGTGTGCTCGTACAGGTCGGCGAACTTGGCGTCGGCCGTGGCGGCCATCATGCGCTGGCACCACATCATGCTGCCGATGGCGGCGCAGGTCTCGGTATAGGCCTGCTCGTTGGGCAGTTCGTAGTCGGCACCCAGTGCTTCGCCATGGTGGCGCGAGCCCAGGCCGCCGGAGACGTAGAGCTGGTGCGCGGCCATGTGGTCCCACATCTGCTGCAGAGCAACCAAGAGGCGCGGCTCGCCGTCTTCCAGGTAGAAGTCCGCCACGCCGGCATTGAAGTACAGCGCGCGCACCGCATGGCCGACCATCTTCTGCTGTTCGAGGAAGGGCTGGTGGTCCTGGAAGTATTCGATGCCGAACCAGCCGCCCTGCAGCGTGCGCTGCCCGCGGCTGCGGATGAAGTGACCGGCCAGGTTCAGGTAGCGCTTGTGGCCGGTCTCGCGGTAGAGCTCGACGAGGGCCAGCTCGATCAGCTCGTGCCCGTCGATGCCCGGGTTCTTGCCTTCGCTGGCCGGGCCGAAAACCTCGCAGAGCAGGTCCGCGAAGCGCTCGGCCACGCGCAGCAGCCGGCCGCTGCCGGTCCCCCGGTGGTGCGCCACGGCGGCCTGGAACAGGTGGCCGGCGCAATACAGCTCGTGGTTGTCGCGCAGGTTGGTCCAGCGCTCTCCCGCGCGTTCCAGCGCGTAGTAGGTGTTGAGATAGCCGTCCTCGCCTTGCGCCGCCTCGATCAGGCCGATGAAGCCGTCCAGCCGGCTTTGCAGCTCAGCGCTGGGCCGCTGCGCGACGACCCAGCTCGCGGCCTCGATCCACTTGTAGACGTCGGAATCGTTGAACACCTTGCCGCGGAACGGGCCGAGCGAAGCGTCGTGCAGGCGGCGGAAGTTGTCGAGGTTGCCGTATTCCGCCAGGCACAAGGCCTGGGACAGCAGCGCGACACCGGCATTGGTGTCCCAGCGAGCCTTCAGCAGGCCGCCAGTGAATTGGACCGAAGTCGGCGGCACCGGGCCGCAACTGGCATGGGGGCTGGAGACAAGTCGAAGGGCTGCGTCAGGCATGTTGGGTTTCGGGCTTTGATTTCTGGTTTTGAAAGAGACGCCTCAATCACTTCACCGCACCAGCGATCAGGCCGCTGATGTAGAAGCGTTGCAGCGCGAGGAACAGCGCGGCGCAGGGCAGGATGCTGATCGAAATGCCAGCCTGCATCAGCCCCCAGTCGATGCCGCCGAGGAACTGGGACTGCGCGCTTTGCAGCAGCACCGGCAAGGTGAACTTGTTCGGGTCTGACACCAGCACCAGCGCGACCAGCAGCTCGTTCCAGGCGGTGAAAAACGCGAACAGCGCGACCGTGACCATGCCGGGCACCACCACCGGCATCAGGATGCGCCACAGGCAGCCGAGCTGCGAGCAGCCGTCCAGCAGCGCAGCCTCTTCCAGCTCCGGCGGCACGCTGTCGAAGGAGTTGCGCATCATGAAGATCGAGAACGGCAGCTGGAAGGTGGTGTAGATCAGCGCCAGGCCGAACAGCGAATCCTCCAGGTGCAGCCTGCGCAGCAGGATGAACAGCGGCGTGAGGATGGACTGGAACGGAATCATCATGGTCGACAGCACGACCGCGAACAGCAGCTTCTTGCCCGCGAAGCGGAACTTCGAGAAGCCGTAGCCCGCCGGCACCGAGAACAGCAGCACACCGATCACCGTCATGACCGAGACGCAGGTGCTGTTCCACAGGTAGCGACCCAGCCCGGCACCAAAGTGCGCCAGCGAGACGTAGTTCTCCAGCGACAGCCGGCTGGGCCACCAGGTGGGCGGCGAAGCCGAGGCTTCGGTGGCGGTCTTGAACGAGGTCAGCACCGACCAGAGGATGGGGAACAGGAAGCCTGCGGCCAGCAGCACGCCGGCCGTGAGGTAGAGCGCCCTGCGCAGCGGCAGGCGGGGCGGTGGTGCGGGCTCCGCCTGTTCCGGCGTCTCGAAGGTGGCGCTCATGCCGTGGGCGCTCAGCGCGGGTTGGGAAGGATGGTTCATCCGGGTCACCGGTCGTCCGAGCGCAGCAGGTAGAGCTGCAGCGTGCTCATCAGCAGCAGGATCAGCAGCAGCACCACCGACATCGCCGAGGCATAGCCCACGCGGGTGTAGGTGAACGCGGCGCGGTAGATCCAGTAGACGATGCTCACGGTGCCGTTGTTCGGGCCGCCGTGGGTCATGATGTAGAACTGGTCGAAAGCCAGGTATGAGCCGATGACCGAGATGGTGAGCGCCAATGCGAAGGTCTGCCGCATCAGCGGCACGGTGATGTAGCGCAGCTGCTGCCAGGGCGACACGCCGTCGATGTTGGCCGCCTCGTACAGGTCCTTCGGAATGGCCTGCATGCCCACCAGCATCAGCACCATGTTGAAGCCGGTCATCTTCCATGTCACCATCCACACGACAGACAGCAGCGAGGTGGTGCCGGTGTCGAACCACTGCACCGGCTCGTCGACCACATGCAGTTGCATCAGCAACGCGCTGAACAGCCCCACCTGGTCATTGAACAGCCACACCCAAAGCAGGCTGGCGGTGCTCAGGCCGATCACCACCGGCAGGAAATACGCGGTGCGGAAAAAGGCCGACCAGCGGCCCGGCCGCCGCACCAGCAGGGCCAGCACAAACGAGGCGAGGAACAGCGCAGGCGTGACGATCAGCGTGTACTTGGTCGTGAACAGCAGGCTGCGCCAGAAGGACTCGTCATGCAGCAGCTCCGCGTAGTTCTTCAGGCCCACCAGCGTGCTGGTACCGAACAACGGCCAGTCGTGCAGCGACATCCACACCGTCATGCACAAGGGCACGAGGAAGAACACACCGATCAGGCACAGGCTGGGCAGGATCAACAGGTAGCCAATGCCTGCACGCGACAGGCCGAGCGGGCGGTTCAACATCGTCATTTGGCTGCAGTGATGGTCTCGGAGAACTTGGCCTGCGCCTTCTTCACCGCCGCGTCCACGCCGTCACCGAACACGGCCTCCTGGATCATCGAGTTCCACGGACCGTTGCCGTCGTTGATCAGCTGGTTGAACTTCACGCTGTAAGGCGCGCGGCCGTTGGCCATCGCGTCGAACGCAACCTGCAGCCGCGGGTCGCCATTGACGTAGGCGGCCCCCAGGTCCGAGCGCACAGGGATGCTGCCGTTCTTCGCGAAGCTTTCGATCTGCACCGAGTCGCTGAGGCACCAGGCGATGAATTCCCACGCGGCCGCCTTGGCCTTCGAGCCTTTGGGAATGGCGATGGAGTCGCCACCGGCAAAGCTCGCCTGCCCGCCCTTCGCGCCGGGCAGCGGCGTGACGCCGAAGTCGATCTCCGGATGGTCCTTCTTCAGCAGACCGATGGCAAACGCGCCCGTGCCCACCATGCCCACCTTGCCTGTGAAAAAGGCATTGATGAAGTTCTGCCCGGCATCGTTCTTGGCGCCCTGCGGCACCAGCTTGGCGGTCCACATGCGGCGATAGAAGCCCAACGCATCGCGCACCTGCGGCGAGTCGATGCTGGCGGAGCGGCCGTCGGCGCTCAACACGTCACCGCCAGAGGCCCAGATGTAGGGCGCGAAGGTGAAGATGTTGCAGCCGCCACAGGCGCCGGAAAAGTAGAAGCCCTTGTTGCCGTCACCCAAGGCGGTGATGCGCTTGGCATAGGCCTCGATCGAGGCCCAGTCCTTGGGCGGCGCATTGGTGTCGATGCCGGCCTTCTTGAACAGCCCCTTGTTGTAGACCAAGAAGGAGCTCTCCGCGCTGAACGGCACGGCGTAGTGGTGCGCGTCCGTGGTCGCCAAATGCATGTGCGCCTTGGACAGGCTGTTGTAGAACGGCAGCGCCTTGGCCTGCTCGGTGATGTCGCTCAGCTGGCCGGCCTGCGCCAGCTGCGGCACGAAGATCAGGTCCACCGCCAGGATGTCGGGCACCGCGCCGGAAGCGGAGGCGGTGCCGAACTTGGTCATGAAGTCGTCGTTGGGGATCACCGTCAACGCAACCTGAGCCTTGTGCGAGCCGTTCCAGGCCTTCACCAGCGGCGTGGCGATGGCCGCGTCCGATGCGCGAACCCAGAACGACAGCGTGCCGGTGTCCTGCGCCAAAGCGCGGTTCGAGAAGCCCGCCAACGCGCAGGCCAGCGAGGCGAACGACAAGGCGCCCGTGAAAAACCGCTTGTTCATCGATGTCTCCGTTGTGGGGGCGGTCCGGTGCTGCCGCCCTTGTGTGGGGTTGAACTATCTCAGCCGAACAGCCGCGCCACCAGCCGGCAAAACGCGAGATACAGGGACAAAACCGACTTTGTTTCTAGTGGGAAGTACCGGTATGCTGGTCACCCCATGATGGTGATTCCGGTCAATGGCCAGCTGTCCCTGCAGGCCCACAACGGCGGCATGTTTGTCGCGTCGAGTCCGGCCTGGGTGCACCCGAAGCGGGTGCTGAACTCACACGAGCTCATCTTTGTGAAGGAAGGCACGCTGTCCATGTGGGAGGACGAGCAAAGCTTCACTGTGCGCGCTGGCGAAACCCTGCTGCTGCGGCCGGAACATGCGCACGGCGGCGTCTCACCCTGCGGCGGCCCGCTGTGCTTCTACTGGGTGCACTTCTCGCTGGCACCGAGCAAGCCATCGGGCGACAGCCTGGACCTGCGCCAGCACGTGCGCGCACTCCGGCCAGACCACATGACCGCCCTCTTTCGCCGCCTGATCGACGACCAGGAACTGTTTGGCATGCGCTCGCTCAGCCTCAGCCTCTTGGTGATGCTCATGGCCTGCGAGGTCGCGCGCTCATCCACCTCCACTGCCGAGGAGGGCGCTGCGCCATCCCTGTTGGCCGCGAAGGCCCACCTGGTCATCGACACCAAGTTCCACGAGCGCATCTCGTCGTCCTCCATCGCCAGCAAACTGCAGTGCAACGTGGACTACCTCGGCCGCGTGTACCGCACGGTGTATGGCAAGACGCTCACCGAAGCGCTCAACGAACGCCGCATCCGCCACGCCGTCGCCCAGCTCGGCGAGCCCGGCAGCAGCGTCGAAGAAGTCGCCCTGGCCTGCGGCTTCACCGACACCGTCTACTTCCGCCGCATCTTCAAGAAGCTGCAAGGGATGACGCCCAGCGCGCACCGCTCGCTCTACACACGGACGCACATCAATCACAAGTAGTGGTGTGCGTCGCGATGCGATCCGGTGCCGATGAATCGGCCCCAGCTTGACCTCGCACGCGTGCAGGTCGATGTCGGCGTGACTTTCCGTTGAGGCCGCGGGGGCGGGCTGTAGCGCATTCGTTCTACAGGCGCCGGGCAGTCGTTTTCCTAACATCCTTCTTGCCAACGCCGGCCTCTTCATGGCGCCTTGCGCAAGGTCGCCGGGTCCACGAGCCGGAACGGCACGAGCGTCGACTCAGCGCCCGCTGAAGTGCGCCCGGCGCGCCGGTCCAGCCTCGGCGGCCGCCCCCCCGATTTCCTTGTCTCTCCACTCAGAAACCATGCCCGACTTTCGATTCCGTTTGACGACGAGACGCGCGCTGGCGCTGTCCCTGATCGCATGCACGAGCGCGCAGGCCCAGATGCAGTGCGAGCCGCCGCTGCACGACTGCCCGCCGACGGAGGTGCCTCAGCCCAAGTCCGATCCGGCGGGCAAATTTCCGTTGATCGACGACGGCAAGTTCAAGATCGACCTGCGCAGCGTCTCGGACTCGCAGAGCCTGGACAAGGGCACCAAGCGCCATGCCTGGACCTTGAACATGCAGGCCAGCTACGAGTTGGGCTACACGAGCGGCCCGGTCGGCTTCGGCGTTGACGTTGCACCGTTCGTGGCCACCCGCATCAACGGCAGCGACAACGCGGGCAACATGGCCCACGTGCGGCCCGACGGCCACAGCGCTGACGATCGCGCCTGGGCCTATCTCGGCAAGTACGCCGTCAAGGCTCGCGTGGGCGACACCGTCCTCAAGTACGGCCTGCAGCGCGTGAGCAATCCGGTGCTGGAGAGCAAGGACAACCGCGGGCTGCCGCCGACCTTTCGCGGCGCGACCATCACCAGCGCCATCACGTCGTCCCTGAACGTTGAGGCAGGCGAGTTCGATGCGGCAATCGGCCGTGGCCGCTCCACGCTGAAGGGCCTCAGCACCGAATATGGGGGCACGCCGTTCAAGCGCATCGCGTATGCCGGTGCGAACTGGGATTACTCGGAGACGGGCAGCCTGTCGGTCTACGCAAACCAGGCAAGCGACGTGTGGAACCAGTCCTATGCCTCGGTGACGCAGAGCGTGGGCGACCTGGCCACGGTTCAATGGACGGGCGCCGCCAACTTCTACCTGACGCGCAACCAGGGTGCCAGACTGCAGGGGCCGATTGACAGCAAGGCCTACAGCCTGAGCCTGTCGGCGGCGCATGGTCCGCTGACGATCATGGCGGCCTACCAGCACGTGCTCAGCGACCAGTTCTTCGACGACGTCAACGACGCCTGGGGCATCGCGCTGGTCAATGCCGTGGCGGCCGCAGACTACAACGCGCCGCATGAGCAATCCGCCCAATTGCGCGTTGTGGTCGACGGGGCTTCGCTGGGCGTGCCGGGACTCAAGCTGATCTCCTGGATCATGACCGGCTGGGGCACGGATGGCCGCAATGGTGCGGGCCAGCACGCCTCGCCCAGCGATCCACAGCATGCGCTGTACTGGGTCGACGGCCGCCCCGCCGGCGGCAAACATCACGAGATCGGCGCATTCCCGACCTACACCCTGCAGGAGGGGCGCTTCAAGGGCACCAAGATCGGAATCTTCGGATGTGCCTACAAGGTCTCGACGCGCTATCCGGACAGTGGCATCCACGAGTACAAGTTTCAGATCGACATGCCGATCCAGGTCTTCTGAGGACTCCCTCGCATGTGCTTCGCCCGTGGCTCGAAGATCGGCTGCCCAAGTGGCCCACCTCGGCCGTTTACCGCACGGTGCATGGCAAGACCCTCACCTCAGCGCTGAACGAGCGCCGCCAGGACCGCGATGCGACCCCGGCGCCCCTCGCAGCCACCTCACGACCCCGGCTTGGAAATTTTCAGGTGCCCCTCCGGCACCAGCATCAGCGCCGCTGAGGCGTACAGCGCGTGAAACTCCGGGACCATTTCGCCTTTGATCACGACCGGGTCGGTGGCGACCAGGGTCCTGGCTTCTTCGACGGTGGGCACGGCGAAGATGAACATGCCGCGCCAGCCGTCGTCGCCTTCGAAGGGACCCGCGATGGCAAGTTTTCTGGCGTCTGAGAGGCGCTTCATGTTGGCGAAGTGGCCTTTGAACATCTCGTCGCGTTCCGGGCCAGTTGGCACGCGGTTCGGGCCGGTCTTCAGGATCACGAGCACGTACTGGCGCATGCCATTGTCGTTGCCGCCGAGCTTGGCGGCGAGCACCGGGTCGTAGGCTGGCGGTGCAACGGCCGCGGCTGACTGTGCGTGCGCCGAGGCGCCAAGAGTCAGCGTGATGCTGCCGGCCGCCAACCGCAGGAACTTGAGCTTGGACATGGGTTTTCCCCGTGACTGGCAAGGGCTTGATGCTAGCCCCCAAGGCCCGGATCTGCCCGCGTTCGCGCCCCTTTTCAGGGCTTCGCTTTCGCGGCCGGTCCGCAAAATTCCGGGAAAGCAGTACCTCTCGTGCGGCGCCCTGGGCGCGCACTTCCTTCATGCAGTCAACCCGGTCTTCGTGATGCCTGCCTTCCGCGCCCTTTCGGTTTTTCGCCCCGCCCGCTTGCCTTCGACGGCCCGGCCGCGCGCATCCGCGCGCTGGCTGGAATACGCGCTGCAAGCGGCCATCGTCGGCTGGCTGTGCCTGTGGATGATGCCAACGCCTGTGATGGCCGGGGAAGGCCCGGATGGCGGCGCCACGCAACCCCTTTCCACGGACGCGAGCACCTGAGATGAAGCTGCGCTGGCCCTGGCAACGCAACGCCCGCGGAAATCGGCAAGACCGGCTGGTGTTCTGCAGCACGCCTGAAGGCCTGGCCTGGCTGCGCGCAGAGCCGGCAGGCGGCCGGCTGCGCCTGGCTTCGCATGGCGAGCTGGCCCGCGACGGCCAGACCGACGCCGAATGGACCCGCGCGGTGCGCCAGCTGGGCCTGCTGAATGGCTCGCCGGCGACCGCCGTGCTGCCGCTGCAGGCTTACCAGCTGCTGCAGATCGAAGCCCCGGTGGTGCCGGCCGACGAACTGCGCGCAGCCGCCCGCTGGCGCGCCAAGGACATGGTCAACGGCCACATCGACGACGTGACGCTGGACGTCATGCGCCTGGGCCAGCCCGGCAGCCAGGTGCAGGGCCATGAGCAGATGTTCGTGGTGGCCGCGCCGAACAAGGAAGTGGCTGCCGCGGCCGCGCTGGCCACCGGCGCCGGCTGGCGCCTGGCCGTGGTGGACGTGGCCGACAACGCGCAGCGCAACCTGCAGCATGCCGCCGCCACCCAGATGGACTTAGCCGACCGCGCCACCGCCTGCCTGGCGGTGCACGACCACAAGACCTGCCTGCTGACGATCTGCGCCGGGGGCGAGCTGTACTACAGCCGCCGCCTGGAATGGGACCCGGCCCTGCTGGCCCGGGCCGAGCGCGCCGCGGCGCCCGCAGCCACCGCTGCACCGGCCTTGCCAGCGACACCCGACAGCACGGCCCATCACTACATGCTGGGCGACGCGCAAATGGTGGCCGCCGGCAGCGACATCGCAGCCGACCTCCCCCATGACGCCCCGCGCAGCTTCTCGTTCGACGACCCTTTGCTCAGCGCCGACGACGGCCTCGCCGCGTTCGCGCCGGCCGCCACCGCGGCCTACACGCCAGCCAGCGCCGCCATCGAATTCGCGGCCGACGACACGCCGCGCATGGTGATCGAGCTGCAGCGCTCGTTCGACGTGTGGGAACGCTCGTGGCCGCAGTTGCCGCTTTCGCTGCTGATGCTGCAGCCGCCCGGCGAAGCCACCCACGCGGCCAGCGTGGTCGCCGCCAGCTTCCTGCAGGAACAGCTGGGCCTGCGCGTGCTGCCGCTGGACCTGTCTGCCGGCCTGGATCTGGGCGAACGCCCGGCCGGCACGCTGCCGCCCTTGAGCTTGCTGGGCGCGCTGCTGCGCGACCGCCCGGAGGCCTGAGCCATGGTCCAGCAGATCAACCTCTACACCCCCATCCTGCTCAAGCCCAGGCTGCACTTCTCGGCCAGGGCCATGGCCCAGGCGCTGGGCGTGCTGGCCGTTTCACTGGCCGGCTTCTGCGGCTGGGTCGCCTGGCAGACCCAGGCCCGCGAGCACAGCTACGAAGAAAACCGCCGGTGGCTGAGCGCGGAACAACAGCAGCTGGACCAGGCCCTGAGCACGGCCCATGGCCGCAACGACCCGGCGCAGCTGGAACGTGAACTGGCCCGCGTGCAGGCCGACACGCTGCTGCTGCGCCAACAGCTGGCCGCCACCGAAGGCACCTACCTGCGCCCCGGCCAGAGCCACTCTGCCGTGCTGGCCCTGATGGCCCGCACGGTGCCCGGCCCGGCCTGGATCACCCGGCTACAGGTGGCCCCCAGCCAGCTGGAGATCAACGGCCTGACGCTGGACCCGAACGCGCTGCAGGGCTGGATTCGCCGCCTCTCGGCCGAGCCTCTGCTGGCCGGCCAGCCGCTGGCCCAGGTGCGGGTGGAGAAGCTGGCGAATGCGCCGACCGGCGGCGCCACCGGCCTGCAGGCCGGCAACAGCCTGGACGCCGCCACCAGCGCGCTCGCGCCCCTGGGCGGCAGTGCCGACAGCCCGCTGCGCAGCGAGCCGCTGCCCAGCGGCGGCCCGGGCTGGGCTTTCCGCCTGAACGCCTCGCACAACCCGGTGCAAGCCGGAACACCCGCCACCGGAGCCCAGCCATGAAGACGCCCAAGCGCCTGCAAAAGCTGGCCTCGCGCATCGACGCGATGAGCCTGCGCGAGCGGGCCTTCCTGTTCGGCTCGCTGGCAGTGGTGATGATGGCGATTGCCGACCAGGCCGTGATCGCGCCCAGCCTGCAGCAGCAGGCCGGCTGGCGCAGCCAGCTGCAGCGCACCCAGGCCGAGCTGGCCGTGCAGCGCGAGGAACTGGCCCGCCTGAGCCTGCCGCACCTGCCCGGCCAGTTGTCAGGCGCCACCGATGACGCCGGGCGCAAGCTGGCCCAGTTGCAGCGCGCACTGGCGGAAGCCCGCGCCGCGCAGGCCGGCCTCAGCGCCCAGTTGCAGCCGCCTGCAGGCGCCCACACCCGCGTGGCCCTGCCCGAGTTGCTGGCTGAAGTGCTGCAGCACCACCGCGGCGTGACGCTGGTGCGGCTGAACACCCGGCCGAGCAGCGATGGCGCGACCGCCAAACCCGGCGGCCGCAGCCTGGACGCCTCCGCGCTGGTGATGGCCATGTCGCCCAGCGCCTCCGCCGCGCTGGCACCCACCGCCGCTGCGCCGCTGGCGCCTGCCGCCGCCCCTTCCGCGCCCGCAGGCCTGCCAGCCTGGCAGGGCGCCCAGCTGAGCGTGTCAGGCAGCTTTGCCGACCTGCGCGCTTTCCTGATCGAACTTGAACACGAACTGCCCGGCCTGCGCTGGGGCACCCTGATCCTGGACGCCGACACCAGCCCGCCGGTCATGTCCATCCAACTGTGGCTGGCCGGGAGCAACGCATGAGCCACACCAACGAACTGCAACGCCTGCGCCATGTGCATCCGCAACAGGGCCGCCGCGTGGTGCCCAAGCTGTCCAGCCGCTGGGCCTGGGGCTGGGCGATTGCGCTGTCGACGCTGGTGCTGCTGAATGCGCTGGCCAGCCAGCCGCTGCACGCCGAAGAGCTCACCGCCGAACGCGACCCGACCGCAGCGCCCGCCGCCGCCCGCGCACCGGCCGCCCCCGCTTCGGCCAGCACAGATGCCGGCCCCGCCAGCAGCGGCGACCTGATCAGTGCCGCACTCGCCCAGCGCCTGGTGATCAACGACAAGCCCTTCCTGGTGGACCGCGGCTGGCTGCGCGGCGTGGGCGACTACGTCGGCGAGGCCCGCATCGAGAAGATCGAGCCGACGGCGGTGTGGCTGCGCGAAGCCGGCGTGCTGCGCAAGCTGCCGCTGTACCCGCAGGTCCAGGTGCTGCCGGCTTCGCCGGTGAAGACCGCCTCGATCAATGGCCTCAAGGCCGGCCGCAAATCCGCCACCGGCGCGCAAAGCGCACCGGCCGCCGACCCCATGCAAACCCCGCCGGGCACCGCCCTGGAGGAGACCCGATGAAATCGCCCGCCCTGCCCTCGCCCCTGCACCCGGCCAAGGCCAGCCCGCCGCGGCTTGCCGCGCTGCCGCGCCTGCTGGGCCTGGCTGGCTTGATGGCCGAACTGCTGGCCTTTGGCGGCTGCGCCAGCGTGGCCACCGACGGGCCCACCGCCTTGCCACGCACCACGCCGCTCCAGGCGGTGCTGCAGAACCCGGCCAACGAAGCCGCCACCACACCGCGCCCTGCCGCACCGGTGGCCGTCGCACCGGCGCCTGCCGCGCCGGTGGCAGCGCCCCCCGTGGCCGCCGCCCCGAGCGAGCCGCGCTTCGACCTGATCGTCAACAACGCCCCGGCGCGCGACGTCTTCCTGGCCCTGGCCGCGGATGGGCGCTACAACATGCTGACGCACCCGGAGCTGGCCGGCAGCATCTCGGTGACGCTGCGCCGCGTGACCATGCGCGAGGCGCTGGAAGCACTGCGCGATGTGTACGGCTACGACATCAAGGTCGATGGCCGGCGCATCACCGTCTACCCGCCGACCATGCAGTCGAGGGTGTTCGTCGTCAACTACCTGCCGACCCAGCGCAATGGCCGCAGCGAAGTGCGCGTGAGCTCGGGCAGCTCGACCGCGCAGAACAGCGGCAACAACAACAACAACAGCGGCAATGCCAACGGCAACAACGGTTCGAACGGCAACGGCAGCAACAGCAGCACGCAGATGGAAAGCACGCAGCTGACGACCCAGTCGCACAGCGACCTGTGGGGCGAGCTGGGCGATGCCATCAAGACCATGATCGGCACGGCCGGTGGCCGCAGCGTGATCCTCAGCCCGCAGGCCGGCATGGTCGCGGTGCGGGCCATGCCCGACGAACTTCGCCAGGTCGAAACCATGCTGAGCGCCGCGCGCATGGCGATCGAGCGCCAGGTCATGCTGGACGTGAAGATCGTCACCGTCGAGCTGCGCGAGGGCTACCAGAGCGGCATCGACTGGTCGGTGCTGCGCGGCCGCGGTGCGGCAGGCAATACCAGCGGCTACGGCGGCAACCCGCTGCTCGTCAACAACAACGGCCTGCCCACGCTGACCCAGGCCGCCGACCTGGCGACCGACGCGATGGCGCTGCCCGGCGCAGGTGGCGGGCTGTTCGGCCTGTCACTGGCAACCAATGGCTTTGCCGCGGTGCTGGGCTTCCTCGAAACCCATGGCGAGGTGCAGACCCTGTCCAGCCCGCGCCTGGCCACGCTGAACAACCAGAAGGCGGTGCTGAAGGTCGGCACGGACGATTTCTTCGTCACCGGCGTGTCCGGCGGCACGGTCACCACGTCCACCGGCACCAGCGCCGGCCAGACCACGCTGCCCACGCTGACGCTGACGCCCTTCTTCTCCGGCATTGCGCTGGACGTGACGCCGCAGATCGACGCCGGCAACATGATCACGCTGCACGTGCACCCCTCCGTCAGCAGCGTGGCCGAACGCTCCAAGCAGATCGACCTGGGCTCGCTGGGCGCCTACAAGCTGCCGCTGGCCTCCAGCAGCACCAACGAGACCGACACCGTGGTGCGCATTCCGGACGGCCAGATCGTCGCCATCGGCGGCCTGATGCAGATGGAGACCACGCGCCAGACCTCCGGCCTGCCGGGCAGCGCCGAAAACGCGCTGACCGCCACCGTGCTGGGCAACCGCAACAACGCCGGCAAGAAAAAGGAACTGGTGGTGCTGATCAAGCCCAGCATCATCCGCTCGGCCGACGACTGGGCCGAACACACGCAGGCCGCCTGGGCCGCGCTGGACAACCGCGAAGCGCCCAGCCGCGTGATCCGCCTGGACGGCCCGCCGGTGCCCGCCACCCCGGCGAGCAAGGTCGGCACGGCCACCCCGACCGGCGCAGCGCCCACCGCGGCACCCGCAAAGGCAGCCGTCACACCCGGCGCGCTGGCCCTGAGCCTGGACGCCGACGCCCCGGCGGACGCAACGCCAGCAGAACCCGCCAGGACCGGCACCGGCAAGACCGCCACGCGCCACCGCGCCACGGCCAAGCCAACCGTCAAGGACAGCGCGGCCCAGGTCGCCCGCGCTGGCTGAACCGACAAGCCCGCCAGCTAGCTTGCCGCCGCAGGCACAACGGCCAACAGGCCGTCGGCTGCCATCAGCTCGCTGAGCGAGGCTTCCTCCAGCGCGTACACGCCTCGCGCGGCCCGCCACACGAGCGACTTCTCCTGCAGCGCCAGCAAGGCCTGCTGCACACCGGGAACGTCTGCCTTGGCGTCTGCGGGCTGTCCTGTCGCCTGCAGCACGGCCTGGTAGGCGCCAATCGTGTTGGCCTCGAACGGCGCGTAGTCGGTGCCGCGCGCAGCCAGCACCCGCAGCACGGCCGATTGCAGCGGCGTCAGGCTGTGCACCACGCGCAGCAGTTCATGGCTGCTGGCCTCGATCTGCGCCTCCACGGCCTGGGTGAACTGTGCGGACACGTCTGCGGGCTGGAGATCAAAAGCAAAACGCAGCGTGTCTGCGGCTGCGCCCAGCAATTCCGGGCGGAAGGATGCCCGGCTGAACAATTCCAGCACTTTGGCAGCGTCGAGCTCGGCGGGCAGATCGGTACGTTCGCAGAACCACTGCACGTAGTCGGCACCGAGTGCCGGAAAGTTCACCAGTGGCGCGCCAAAGAAGGCCTGGTCACGGCTGTTGCGCAGCATGGCCAGCTTGTCTCGATTGGAACCAGTGGCCACGATGCGAAGACCGTGATGCCGGCTGCTGTTGAGTTCGTCGCGGGCCGCCTTGAGCGCGAACAGGGCATCGTTGCCTTTGTCGCTGGTGATGGCGTGCTGCGCCTCATCGATGATCAGCACGATGGTGCGCTTGCTCTCGTCGGACAGGGCCGCAAACGCGGCCGAGAGCGAAACGCCGTCACCCAGGCCGACGCGATCCAGCGAAAAGGAGACCCCGCCCACCGCCACCTTGTCCATGCCAGCGGCCTTGGCCAGTCGCTTGACGACACCGTCATGCTCGGCCAGCTCGGCCCTGACGGCATGCACGATCACATCGCCCGGGTCGGCCTTGCGGTCTTCCCACAGATCCGCATAGACGACCAGTGCACCCTTGGCTTCCAATTGAGGGCGCAGGTCCTCACGAAGGAAGGTGGACTTGCCCGTGCGACGAGGCGCGGCCAGGAAGAGGCCTGAACTCGATGCCGACGTGGGTGACAAGAACATGACTTTGCCTGCCATGTCCGCGGCCAGTGCCGTACGGTGAAAGATTTCCATTTCGGGCCTCAGCTTTAGAGTCAATTATAGAGCTCTATAGAAAACTATAGGGCTCTATAGCACATCACACTCCGCGCTGATCCAGGCCTCGAAGGCCTGCAGTGCCGCACTGCGCTTGCGCGAACCCAGCCGCGTGAGCCAGTAGCGGCCGCTGTCGATCTGCACGTCGAACAGGCGAACCAGGCGGCCGTTGCGCAGGTCGCGGATGAACAGGTCCACAGGCAGCAGCGCCACGCCAGCGCCCAGCGCCGCCGCTTCGGCGAGCGCCAGTGAAGCGTCGAACACCATGCCGCGCACGACCGGTGGTTCGACGCCTGCGGCGCGGAACCAGGTTTGCCATTCATCGGCCCGGTAGGAACGCAGCAGGGTTTCGCGGCCCAGGTCGCGTGGCGTGCGGATGCGCGTGGCCAGGGCCGGTGCGCACACCGGCGCCAGCGGCGCACGCATCAGCGGCAGCGCCTCGGTGCCATGCCAGTGGCCGTCGCCGAAGCGCACCGCGGCGTCCAACCCTTCGGCGGCCAGGTCCACGCGGTTGTTGTGGGTGGACAGGCGCAGGTCGATGTACGGATGCGCCTGCTGGAAGCCCTGCAGCCGCGGCAGCAGCCAGCCAATGGCAAAGGTGGCCACCACGCCCAGCGCCAGCACCTCGCGCGGGCGGGCTTCGCGCAAAGTGGCCAGCGTGCCGCCAATGCGTTCGAAGGATTCGGCCAGCACCGGCAGCAAGGCCTGGCCTTCTTCGGTCAGTGCCAGCCCGCGCGGCAAGCGGCGAAACAGCACCATGCGGAAGCGCGACTCCAGGTTCTTCACATGCTGGCTCACTGCGGTGGGCGTGAGGTTCAGCTCGCCGGCTGCGCGGGTGAAGCTCAGGTGGCGGGCAGACACCTCGAAGGCGCGCAAGGCGTTCAGCGGCAGGTCCATGAGAGAGCCCCAAGTTTTCCTTGGGTCAGAGCTGCAATATTCGCGATTGTGAGGTGGCGGCCCGGCCCCTATCGTCGCGTCCCATGCACTTCAACCCATTGAGCTCATTGCCCATGAAACGCCGCCACTGTCTGCAAGCCCTGGCCCTCGCCGCCGCCCCTCTGCTCGCCTCCGCGAAAACTTCAGCTTCCGCCCCAACAGGTTCTCTCGACGACTGGGCCAGCTCGCGCTTCCAGGCCATAGAGAAAGCCAGCGGCGGCCTGTTGGGCGTGTTCATCCAGGACACCGCCACCGACCGCAGCTGGGGCCACCGCACCGACGAACGCTTCCTGATGTGCAGCACCTTCAAGCTGCAGGCCACCGCCCGCGTGCTGGACCGCGTGGCCCGCGGCGAGGAGCGGCTGGACCGGGTGATCGCGTTTGGCAAGGCGGACCTCGCCGGCTACTCGCCCATCACCGAGAAGGCTGTCGGCCGCGGCAGCATGACACTGGGCGAGCTGTGCCAGGCCACGATGACCCACAGCGACAACACCGCCGCCAACCTGATCCTGGCAAGCTACGGCGGCCCGGCCTCGCTGACGGCCTGGATGCGCAGCCTGGGCGACGACGTCACCCGCTCCGACCGCACCGAGCCCGCGCTGAACGAGTTCGACGCCACCGGCCAGTTCGACACCACCACGCCGCGCGCCGCCGCCGGCTCGCTGCGGGCGGTGACCCTGGGCAACGCATTGCCACCGCAGCAGCGAGAACTGCTGGTGGGATGGATGCGCGCCAACACCACTGGCGGCCGCCGCCTGAAGGCCGGCCTGCCGGCAGGCTGGACGCTGGGCGACAAGACCGGCACCAGCGACGACTGCACCAACGACATCGCCGTCGTATGGCCGACCGGCGGCCGTGCACCCGTGGTGGTCACGAGCTACATCGGCCGCAGCCGCACCGACAACAAGCTGCGCGAGCAATGCCTGGCGCAGGTGGCCGGCATGCTGCCCAAGCTGCTGGGCTGAAGCTTCAGGACCAGCGCAGCGCCAGCGCGCCCCGCCGCCGCACGAGCTGTTCGACGCGCACGGTCCACAAACGCTCGGCGCCCGGGAAAGCGGCGAGCTGGGGGCCGTCCAGAACCAGTGTGGTGTGGCCGCTGAGTTGCAGCAGTTCACCGGTCTCGAAGTCGATGAACAGCAGGCCGGCGCGCGGGTTCAGCAGCAGGTTGCCCAGGGTGTTGAAGAACAGGTTGCCGGCGAAATCCGGGATGGTCAGCAGGTTGCCCTCGACCTTGACAAAACCGGGCTTGCCGCCCCGGTGAGAGACGTCGACCGAAGGCCTGGGTCGCTGCTGGTCGCCAGGGAAATGGCTGGCGACGAAAAAGGTGTCTGCCGCGGCAATGCGGGCACGGGCCTCGTCGTCCAGCGCCTGCAGGTGCTGGGTGGCAGCGCCCGATGCTGAACCCGGCGCACGCGCAAAACGAAAGCCGCGCTGCTGGATGTGCCGCGGGCAGTTGCCAAAAGACTCCCCGACCGCCAGCGAGAAGCCGCCCGCATGCAGTGCGGCCACGCGGCCGTTGACCCGGTTGCGGCGCCGGGTGTGCAGCTCGATGCCCAGCAGGCCCAGCGGCGCGCCGTCTTCCAGCGCCCCGCGTACCGGGTCACCCTCGGCCGGCAGCGCACCCAGGACCAGGCGCTGGGGCTGCGGCGAACGCAGGAAGCCGGGCTCGCCTTCGATCACGCCGGCCCAGGGACTGCCTTGCGCGTCCACCGCGCCCACCACGATGAACGGCAGCTGGGCGTAGAACTGCCGGTGCTGGTCCGGCATGAAGTCGCGGATCACGCGGGGGCCAACTTCGGCCATGCGTTCGGCCACGCCGACATGGGCTTGCAAGGCCTGTTCGCCGCGGTGCCAGGGCGAGGTGGTGAGGGCGGTGTCCATGACGGTCCTCAGGCGGCGCGCAGGCCAGCGGCGGTGGCCGGCATCGGCACAAAGCCTGGCAAGGCTTCGATGCGGGCCAGCCAGGCGCGCACGTTCGGGTAGTCGGCCAGCGACACATTGCCTTCGGGCGCGTGGGCGATGTAGCTGTAGTTGGCGATGTCGGCAATGCTGGGCTTGGCGCCGATCAGGAAGGGTCTGCCAGCCAGCTCGGCGTCCATGACCTTCAGCAAGCCGTGCGCGCGGGCAATGACTTCTTCCGGCCGGAAGCCGGCACCGAAGACTGTCACCAGCCGGGCCGCCGCCGGGCCGAAGGCCAGCAGACCGGCGGCCACCGACAGCCAGCGCTGCACCGCGGCTTCGCCCGCGGCGTCCGTCGGCAGCCAGTCGGCGTTGCCGTAGCGGCGCGCGAGGTAGACCAGGATGGCGTTCGAATCGGCCAGCACCAAGCCGTTGTCGTCGATCACCGGCACCTGGCCGAACGGGTTCAGCGCCAGGAACTCGGGCCGCTTGTGCTGGCCACCGCGCAGGTCCATCTCGATCAGCTCGACCGGCTGGTTCAGCAGCGACAGCGCCAGTTGCACCCGGTGGGCGTGGCCGGAGAGGGAGAAGGTGTAGAGCTTGATGGCGGACATGTTCGGGCTTTCGTGAAGGGATGACCGAACTGTCACTGATCTGGTCGCCGAACAGAATCCACGTGAATTCCAAGACTCTGTTTCGCTGACTGGAATAATCAGCCGGGTTGCAGCAAGGGATGCGCGCGCAGCCTGTCCATGGCCAGGTCCAGGAAGGCCCGCGCTTTTTGCGAGGCATGCCGGCCTTCGCGGTGCACCAGGTGAATGGGCAGCGGCGGGCCTTCAAAGGCGTTCAGCACGATCTTCAGCCGACCTTCGGCCACCGCCGCGGCCGCCTGGTAGGACATCAGCCGCGTGAGGCCGAAACCGCCCACGGCCGCGGCCAACGCCGATTCGTTGGTGGTGGTCGTCATGCGCGGCTGGACCTTGACCAGGCGCGACTCGCCGTTGTCGTGCAGCCGCCATTCGGAAGTGGAAGCCGCGGTGGAGGCGACGATGCAATGCCGGGCCAGTTCGTCCGGCGTGGCGGGTGTGCCGTGCTGTGCCAGGTAGCTCGGCGCGGCGCAGATCACCCGCCGCACCTGGCCGACCTGGATCGCCTGCAGCGAAGAGTCGGCCAAGTTGCCGATGCGAACCGCGAGGTCGATGCCTTCGTCGACGATGTTGACGACGCGGTCCAGGAACCAGCACTCGGCATTGACCTCGGGGTAACGCTGCAGGTATTCGGTCACGATGGGCGCGACGTAGAGCGCGCCGAACATCACCGGCGCTGTGAGCATGAGCTTGCCGCGTGGCGTGGCGTGCATGCCGCTGACCGACTCATCGGCCTCGGCCAGGTCGGCCAGGATGCGCCGACAGTCTTCCGCATAACGCGCGCCGGCATCGGTCACGCGCACGACCCGCGTGGTGCGGGTCAGGAGGCGAACACCGAGCAGGGTTTCCAGCTCGGTGACGGCGCGCGTGACCGCTGGTGGCGACAGCGCGAGCTTGCGCGCGGCGCCGGCCAGGCTGTGGGTGTCGACCACCGCGACGAACACGCTCATCAGGTGAACACGGTCCAATCATTCCTCCGGATGAAATGCGGCCTTCGAACCGGCGCCGCTTCTAGTCGGCGGTCGAATCAATGTCGGATCAGTTCGCTCACGCTGCGTCATTCACTGCACCACCAGCTCGACCCGGCGGTTCTTCGCGCGCCCTTCTTCCGCCGCATTGCTGGCCACCGGTGCCAGGTTGGCCACGCCTTTGGCGGCCAGGCGCTTGGCGTCCACCTTGTGCTGCGTGACCAGCGCCTGCACCACCGCTTGCGCGCGGGCCTGCGAGAGCGCGAGGTTGGCGTCCAGTGCGCCCTGGCTGTCGGTGTGGCCGACGATGTAGACCTTCAGTGCCGGCTGGGCCTGCAGCAGCTTGGCCATCTCGGCCAGTTGCGGCTGCGACTCTGGCTTGACTTCGGACTTGCCGGTGTCGAAGAACAGGCCATAGAGCGCGATCTTGCCGTCTGCCGCCAGACCTTGCTGCAGCGCCGCCGCGTTGACCTGCACCTGGCCAGTGGCCATCGCCTTGGGCTCGACGATCTGGATGAAGGTGGCCGTGGTGTTGGTCGTCTTGTTGACCGCAGTGGAGGTGTAGACCATCACGTGCACCTCCTGGCCGCCCTTGGACAGGGTGCCGTAGAGAAAGCGGCCGTCGAAGCTCAACGCGCCGTGCTCGATGCTGTAGGTCGAATCGTCTGCGCCAGCCACTTCACCTTCGGCCCATTGCACGCCGCCGTCGAAGTCGATGGTCTTGTCCATCGCGAAGTACAGGTCCTGGCAGGCCTGCTCGCAGCTGAACCTGGGCTTGAAGCCTGCCGCCAACAGCGCCTGCTGGTAGCTGCGATGCACCTCCAGCGGTGTCTTGCCCCGCGGCGCCAGGTAGAACAGGCGCGTCAGGCGGCCTTCCACCGGCACGGTCTGGCTCCAGCGGTCATGGGCCACGCCCATGCCAACCGGGAACTGCGTCTGCTCCCATTCCGCCGTCTTGGCGCCGAACAGCCATGAGCCGGTAAAGCGCTGGATCAGCGGATGATCCTTGGCACCGGGCGCGTCCACCTGAGGCTTGGCTGGCTTGGCCGCCTGGACCGGCGCGGGCGTGGCCAAGGCCAGCAGCAGCGGCGCGCAGGCCGCGGCGCGGGCCGTGGCATGGCCAAAGGAACGGAGCGAGGCGAGCAGGTTCTTCATCATGGGCGCGAGGGTTCAGGGGAAACCGAACGCTACAACGTCGCCATCAACGACAAAGGCCCCGAAGGGCCTTTGTTTGTATCAAGGCGCGACGGGCGCGCCCTGGTTCAAAGCAGCTTCAGTTCAACGCTCGCCGAGCGGCTTCACGGTGCGCGCGGCCGAGCCGACGAACAGCTGGCGCGGGCGGCCGATCTTGTACTCGGGGTCGCCGATCATTTCGTTCAGCTGGGCAATCCAGCCGACCGTGCGGGCCAGCGCGAAGATCGCGGTGAACAGCGGCACCGGAATGCCGATGGCGCGCTGCACGATGCCGGAGTAGAAGTCCACGTTCGGGTAGAGCTTGCGGGCGACGAAGTATTCGTCTTCCAGCGCGATTTTCTCAAGCGACATGGCCAGCTTGAACAGCGGGTCGTCGTGCAGGCCCAGCGCATCCAGCACTTCGTGGCAGGTCTCGCGCATCAGCTTGGCGCGCGGGTCGTAGTTCTTGTAGACGCGGTGGCCAAAGCCCATCAGCTTGACGCCGCTGTTCTTGTCCTTGACCTGCTTGATGAACTCGCCGATCTTCTCGACGCCGCCGTTCTTCTGGATGTCGCCAAGCATGTTCAGCGCCGCCTCGTTGGCACCGCCGTGCGCCGGGCCCCACAGGCAGGCCACGCCCGCAGCGATGGCGGCGAAGGGGTTGGTGCCAGACGAACCGCACAGACGCACTGTCGAGGTTGAAGCGTTCTGCTCGTGGTCGGCATGCAGCGTGAAGATGCGGTCCATCGCGCGCACCAGCACGTCGTTGGGCTTGTACTCCTCGCACGGCGTGGCGAACATCATGCGCATGAAGTTGCCGGCGTACGAGAGGTCGTTCTTCGGGTAGATGTAGGGCTGGCCGATGGTGTACTTGTAGGCCATTGCCACCAGCGTCGGCATCTTGGCGATCAGGCGGATCGCGGCGATGTCCCGGTGCTCGGGGTTATTGATGTCGGTGCTGTCGTGATAAAAGGCCGACAGCGCGCCGACCAGGCCGGTCATGACCGCCATCGGGTGCGCATCGCGGCGGAAGCCGCGCAGGAAGAACTGCATCTGCTCGTTGACCATCGTGTGATTGGTCACGCGGTGCTCGAACTCTTGCTTCTGCGAGGCGTTCGGCAGCTCTCCGTACAGCAGCAGGTAGCAGGTTTCCAGGTAGTCGCAATTGACCGCCAGCTGCTCGATCGGGTAGCCGCGATACAGCAGTTCGCCCTTGTCGCCATCGATGTAGGTGATGGTCGAGTTGCACGAAGCGGTCGACAGGAAACCCGGGTCGTAGGTGAACTTGCCGGTCTGGCCGTAGAGCTTGCGGATGTCGATCACATCGGGCCCGATGGTGCCCTTGTAGATCGGCAGTTCCATGTTGGGGCTGCCATCGGAGAACGACAGCGTGGCTTTCACGTCGGAGGGGGTCATCTCAAGTTCCTTTCGCACGAATCCATCAAGCAGGCAGCCGCATGCGGGCCAGCACATCCCGAACTTCAGGGCAGTTCAGTTCGCCCTCGGGCTCTCGCCGCTTCAGCAGCAGGTCCAGCAGGTCGTTGTCTGACAGGTCCATCAGCGTTTGCAGCCCACGCAACATGAACGGCGTCATCGCAGTCTCGTGGCGTTGGAAGAAGCGCTCGACGAACAAGTCGTTTTCGAGCAAGCCGCGCCGGCAACGCCATTTCAGGCGGTTGATGTCGCCAGCGTCCAGCAGGTCGGTGGTGTCAGCAGTGTCCATGGCTTGGCTTGCTCGGGTCGGTCTGAGGGTAATTCCTCAGACCGCGCGCCGAACCATCAATTCCTTGATCTTGCCGATGGCCTTGGTGGGGTTCAGACCCTTGGGGCAGACATCGACGCAGTTCATGATGGTGTGGCAGCGGAACAGGCGGTACGGGTCCTCGAGGTTGTCGAGGCGGCCCGCGGTGTCCTGGTCGCGGCTGTCGGCAATGAAGCGGTAGGCCTGCAGCAGGCCGGCCGGACCGACGAACTTGTCCGGGTTCCACCAGAAGCTCGGGCAGCTGGTCGAACAGCTCGCGCACAGGATGCACTCGTACAGGCCGTCCAGCTCTTCGCGCTCTTCCGGGCTCTGCAGGCGTTCCTTCTCGGGCGGCCGCTCGTCGTTGACGAGGTAAGGCTTGATCGAGTTGTACTGCTTGAAGAACTGGGTCATGTCGACGATCAGGTCGCGGATGACTGGCAGGCCGGGCAGCGGACGCAGCGTGATCACGCCAGGCAGCGTGAGCATGTTGGTCAGGCAGGCCAGGCCGTTCTTGCCGTTGATGTTCATCGCGTCCGAACCGCAGACGCCTTCGCGGCAGGAGCGGCGGAACGAGATCGTCGGGTCGACGGCCTTCAGCTTGATCAGGGCGTCCAGCAGCATGCGTTCATGGCCATCGAGTTCGATCTCGATGGTCTGCATGTAGGGCTTGGCATCCTTGTCCGGGTCGTAGCGGTAGATCTGAAAAACGCGCTTCATGGGAGGCTCTCGATTCTTTAGAAGGTACGGACCTTGGGCGGCACGGATTCGACCGTCAGCGGCTGCAGGTTCACCGGCTTGTAGTCCAGGCGGTTGCCTTCGGAATACCAAAGCGTGTGCTTCATCCAGTTCTCGTCGTCGCGGTTCGGGAAGTCGTCATGCGCATGCGCGCCACGGCTTTCCGGGCGGGCAGCCGCCGAGATCATGGTCGCCTGGGCGGCTTCGATCAGGTTGTCGACTTCCAGCGCTTCGATGCGGGCGGTGTTGAAGACCTTGGAGCTGTCCTTCAGGCCGATGTTCTTGACCCGCTCGGCGACTTCCCGGATCTTGACCACGCCTTCGTCCATGCTCTTTTGCGTGCGGAACACGCCGGCATGGCGCTGCATGGTGCTACGGATGTCGTTGGCCACGTCCTGCGCGTATTCGCCGTCCTTGGCGCTGTCCAGGCGGGCCAGGCGGGCGAGCGTCTTGTCGGCCGCATCGGCCGGCAGCGGCTTGTGGTTCTTCTGCTTCAGCGCCGAAGCCACGATGTGGTTGCCCGCCGCGCGGCCGAAGACCACCAGGTCCAGCAGCGAGTTGGTGCCCAGGCGGTTGGCGCCGTGCACCGAGACGCAGGAGCATTCGCCTACTGCGTACAGGCCATTGACGACCTCGTTCGGGATGCCGTTCTTCGGAATCACGACCTGGCCGTGCACATTCGTCGGAATGCCACCCATCTGGTAGTGGATGGTCGGCACCACCGGAATCGGTTCCTTGGTGATGTCGACGTTGGCGAAGTTGTGGCCGATCTCCAGCACCGAGGGCAGGCGCTTGGCAATCGTGTCGGCGCCCAGGTGGGTCATGTCCAGCACGACGTAGTCCTTGTTCGGACCACAGCCACGGCCTTCCTTGATCTCCTGGTCCATCGAGCGCGAGACGAAGTCGCGGGGTGCCAGGTCCTTCAGCGTCGGGGCGTAGCGTTCCATGAAGCGTTCGCCATTGGCGTTGCGCAGGATCGCGCCTTCGCCGCGGCAGCCTTCGGTCAGCAGCACGCCGGCACCGGCCACGCCGGTCGGGTGGAACTGCCAGAACTCCATGTCTTCCAGCGGAATGCCGGCACGCGCCGCCATGCCCAGCCCGTCACCGGTGTTGATGAAGGCATTGGTCGAGGCCGCGAAGATGCGGCCGGCGCCGCCGGTGGCCATCAGCACGGTCTTGGCTTCCAGGATGTGCAGGTCGCCGGTTTCCATCTCCAGCGCGGTCACGCCGCAGACGTCGCCGTCCTGGTCGCGGATCAGGTCCAGCGCCATCCATTCGACGAAGAAGTTGGTGCGGGCCTTGACGTTCTGCTGGTACAGCGTGTGCAGCAGCGCGTGGCCGGTGCGGTCGGCCGCGGCGCAGGCGCGCTGCACCGGCTTCTCGCCGTAGTTGGCGGTGTGGCCGCCGAACGGGCGCTGGTAGATCGTGCCGTCGGCATTGCGGTCAAACGGCATGCCGAAATGCTCAAGCTCGTAGACGACCTTGGGCGCTTCGCGGCACATGAACTCGATGGCGTCCTGGTCGCCCAGCCAGTCGGAGCCCTTGATGGTGTCGTAGAAGTGGTAGTGCCAGTTGTCTTCCGACATGTTGCCCAGCGAGGCACCGATGCCGCCCTGCGCCGCCACCGTGTGCGAGCGGGTCGGGAAGACCTTGGACAGCACGGCCACGTTCAGGCCGGCCAGCGAGAGTTGCAGCGAGGCACGCATGCCAGAGCCGCCAGCGCCGACGATGACGACGTCGAACTTGCGCTTGGTAATTTGGTTGGCCACAGCCATTTACAGCCTCCAGAGCACTTGAACAGCCCAGCCGGCACAGCCGACCAGCCAGACGATGGAAAACACCTGCAGTGCCAGGCGCAGGCCGACCGGCTTGATGTAGTCCATCCAGATGTCGCGCACGCCGACCCATGCGTGGTATGCCAGCGAGACGATGACGACGAAGGTCAGGACCTTCATCCATTGGTGCGAGAAGATGCCGGCCCACTTGTCGTAGCCGAGCTCGCCGGGCAGGAGCACCTGTACCAGCACGACGACCGTGAACAACGCCATCAGGATGGCGGTGACGCGCTGGGCCAGCCAGTCGCGGAAACCGTAGTGCGCGCCGACGACGAGGCGCTTGCTGCCGTAGTTGATTGCCATTTGTTGAATTCCTCGCTCAGTACAGGCCGAAGAGCTTGGCGCCCAGCAGCAAGGTCAGCAGCGTGCCCAGCACCAGCGTGACCAGCGCGGAGCTCTTGCCCTGCTCTTTGCTGACGCTGTGCGTCATGTCCATCCACAGGTGGCGCACGCCGGCGATGAAGTGGTGCAGGAAGCCCCAGATCAGGCCCAGGCTGACCAGCTTGATGAACCAGCCCGGCACGAAGCCGATGCCGGCCACGAAGGCGTTGCGGAAGCTCTCGAACGAGACTTCGGAGGTGACGCTGGTGTCGAACAACCAGATGATGAAGGGCAGCAACAGGAACATCAGCAGGCCGCTGATGCGATGCAGGATGGAAACCCAGCCGGCCGGCGGAAGCCGGTAGCCGGCAAGGTCTGTCACATGGATGTTGCGAAACTCTGGACGTGGTTTGAGCGTATCTGCCATGGCTTGTATGTCCTCGTTGTGGGCGCTCTTGGAATGGCTCTGCAAAAGCTCTTCTGAACTCAGGGAAGCGTTCTTGGAAGCAGGGAGGTGGCTAGGCGACACCCTGAGGTGGCTAGGCGTCACCCTGGTTTGTACCCAAGGTGAAACCCGATGATTTTATTGCAATGCAACAGATTTGCGCGGAGGTGATGCGCAAAGCGTTCCCGGCCGCGCACCTAAGCAATCGGGCGCCTCGACTAGTTCAGTTCGTTGCGGTAGTAGTGGCTTTCGGTGTTGTAGAGGCCGCGGCGCAGCTCGACCGGTGCATCGCCATAGGTATGCGCCAGCCGCTCGACGCTCAGCAGCGGAGCGCCTTCGGGCACCTGCAGCAGCACGGCGGTCGCCGCGTCGGCCGCCACGGCGCGGATCTTCTCCTCGGCGCGGATCATGCGCACGCCGAATTCGGTCTCGAACAGGCCGTACATCGGGCCAGCGTACTGGGACAGGCGCTCGGCGGTCAGCCCCTTGAACGGCGCGGCCGGCAGCCAGATCTCGTCGAGCACCACGGGCCGGCCCTGGCGCGACAGCGTGCGGCGCACCTGCACCGCGGGGTCGCCGGCCTTCAGCGCCAGCGCACGGGCCACGTCGGCCGGCGCGCGCATGCGGCGGCAGTCGAGGAAATGCCTGGCCATGCCGGTGGGCGGCCCCTCATCGGGCGCCAGCCGCAGGAAGCGGTACTGGATGTTTTCTTCGGCGTGGGTGGCAACAAAGGTACCTCTTCCCTGCCGGCGCACCAGCAGGTTGTCGGTCGCCAGCTCGTCGATCGCCTTGCGCACGGTGCCCTGGCTGACGCGGTAGCGCACTGCCAGTTCCATCTCGCTGGGGATGGCCTCGCCGGGCCGCCACTCGCCGCCTTGCAGGCTCTTCACCAGCAAGGCCTTGATCTGCTGGTACAGCGGGCTGAACGCCGGGCCTTCCTGTGCGGCCGCCGGACGCTCCGAGCCCCGTTCGGCCGGGGGGGCGGCTTCGGGCGGATCAACAGGCATCGCAGGCATGGGGCGGCATTGCAGCACAGGCCGTGGTCAAGCGTCCAATGCCAACGCCAAATGCCCGGACTCATGTCTTATATAAGACATAAGAGGATTGACTCGGCCCGCCCGCACGCCTAGACTGCCGCGCTACACTTCTTCGCCTGAGCTCCGGCGCCGCCTTGGCGCCCGCTTTGCACCCCACCGGGTGCCCTGCCAGGCCTGAACCCGACGCACAGCCCGATCCCCTCGCAGCCCACCTCTGTTGTTGCCCGATCTGCACACGCTGCCGTCGCCGTTTTCTTCCTTCATCGCTCTCTCTTTTTCTCGGAGAACTCCACCATGAGCAAGACCCCCGTCCGCGTGGCCGTGACCGGCGCCGCAGGCCAGATTGGCTACGCGCTGCTGTTCCGCATCGCCTCCGGCGAGATGCTGGGCAAGGACCAGCCCGTGATCCTCCAGCTGCTGGAGATCCCCGACGAGAAGGCCCAGAAGGCACTCAAGGGCGTGATGATGGAACTCGACGACTGCGCCTTCCCGCTGCTGGCCGGCATGCAAGCCCATGCAGACCCGATGACCGCATTCAAGGATGCGGACTACGCGCTGCTGGTCGGTTCGCGTCCGCGCGGCCCGGGCATGGAGCGTGCCGAGCTGCTGTCCATCAACGGCGCCATCTTCACCGCCCAGGGCAAGGCGCTGAACGCCGTCGCATCGCGCAATGTCAAGGTGCTGGTCGTCGGCAACCCGGCCAACACCAACGCCTACATCGCGATGAAGTCGGCCCCGGACCTGCCGGCCAAGAACTTCACCGCCATGCTACGCCTGGACCACAACCGCGCCGCCTCGCAGATCGCCGCCAAGACCGGCAAGCCGGTGTCGGCCATCGAGAAGCTGGCCGTGTGGGGCAACCACTCGCCGACCATGTACGCCGACTACCGCTACGCCACCATCGATGGCGCTTCGGTCAAGGACATGATCAACGACCAAGCCTGGAACAAGGACGTGTTCCTGCCGACCGTCGGCAAGCGCGGCGCCGCCATCATCGAAGCCCGCGGCCTGTCGTCGGCCGCTTCGGCTGCCAATGCCGCCATCGACCACATGCGCGACTGGGCCCTGGGCACCAACGGCAAGTGGGTCACGATGGGCATCCCGTCGAACGGCGAATACGGCATCCCGAAGGAAATCATGTTCGGTTTCCCGGTCACCTGCGAAAACGGCGAATACAAGATCGTCGAAGGCCTGGAGATCGATGCCTTCTCGCAGGAGTGCATCAACAAGACCCTGGCCGAGCTGCAAGGCGAGCAGGACGGCGTCAAGCACCTGCTGTAAGGAGCCGGGCCTGAACGGCCCGCGCCAATGAGCCGGTGCCCGCGCAAGCGGCGCCGGCTTTTTCATTTCTCCCCCTGCCCCTGCCCGCCATGACTGCACTGCGCCACCCCGCCGATGTCCTGTTCGAAGAAGGCGACGCCGTGCCGGCGCTGCCGGTGTGCGACCACTACTGCGGCGTCGAGGCGCGCATGCGAAAGAGCCTGGCGCTGCAGGCCGAGATGGGCCCGGTGTTCGACATCACGCTGGACGGCGAGGACGGCGCACCGGTGGGCGGTGAAGTCGAGCATGCGCACCTGATCGCCGAGCTGGTCACCTCGCCAGAAAACCGCTTCGGCCGCGTCGGCGCACGCGTCGTGCCGGTCGAGCACCCGGCTTTCACGACCATGCTCGAAGCCTTGCTGCCCAAGGCCGGCGCAAAGCTGGCCTACCTGATGATCCCGAAACCGCGCCACCTGGCGGACCTGGAACAGGCGGTGGCCATCATCGATGCACTGTCGGCGCAGGCCGGCCTGGCAAAGCCGATCCCGCTGCACGCGCTGGTCGAGACGCACGGCGCGCTGCGCGACGTGGTCGCGCTGGCCGCGCATCCGCGCATCGAATCGCTGTCCTTCGGCCTGATGGACTTCGTCTCGGCACACCGCGGCGCGATTCCTCAATCGGCGATGGGCTCGCAGGGCCAGTTCCAGCACCCGCTGGTGCTGCGCGCCAAGCTCGAGATCGCGGCGGCCTGCCATGCAGCCGGCAAGGTGCCTTCGCACTGCGTGGTCACCGAGTTCAAGGACAGCGCCGCGCTGCAGGGCGCCGCCGAACGCGCCTGCCGGCAACTGGGCTACACCCGCATGTGGAGCATCCACCCGGACCAGATCCGGCCCATCGTCGACGCTTTTGCACCCAGCGCCGCCGAGGTCGACCAGGCCATCGAGATCCTGCAGGCCGCGCAGGCGGCGGACTGGGCGCCGATCCGCCATCGCCACGCCGGCCGGGATCAACTTCACGACCGCGCCAGCTACCGCTATTTCTGGCAGGTACTGCAGCGGGCCCATCGCACCTCGTTTGCCGGCGGCGCGCAGCTGCCGGCCGAAGTGCAGCTCGCGTTTTTCGGCGCGCACTGAACTGCCCAGGACTCGCCGGAACAGCGCTGACAAATTCCGTCAGTTCAGTTGATGGAACAGAACCTGCTCCGCGTTGTCGTTAAATCGCGCCAAGTCCTGGGCAAATACCAACAGCCTCACAGCTGGTAACAGGGTTTGGCACGGCTTGCGCAGGCACAATACGCCTGCCCTCTTTCCGAAGGAGCCCTGCCTTGATGATTCGCGCTTTTGTGTCCGTGGCGCTGCTGCTCA
>Ga0307514_10001107_pt1 | contig 37616 bp, 49 predicted proteins | sample 16_EM_MG_FD_203088 | JGI IMG/M metagenome (GOLD analysis project Ga0307514, IMG submission 203088) | Populus trichocarpa ectomycorrhiza microbial communities from riparian zone in the Pacific Northwest, United States - 16_EM | ecosystem: Host-associated > Plants > Roots > Unclassified | place... | reverse complement strand
GTTTAGAGGCCAGATCCCAGTTGCCTCAAAGGCACTCAAGATGTTGTTCTTGGTATATGCTGCAGCTCTAGCACGTGTGACAAGGCTGTAGGAAAGAGTTAGAGTGGAGTATAAAGTGATATAGCAGATGGACTTACTTATAAACCTGTCCTTTCTTAATTGCATTCCCTCCTTTTCTAACCCATATATCCAGTTCATTGCTGTAGCAGCGCGAAAGAGGACCAAACAGCCCAACATCTAGAGGTTGCAGGATGTGTGTAGAGTGTGCAGGAAGGCAAATAGGATGGATATTTCTTTTCAAGCAAAAATCAAAAAATTGCCAAGTTAGATGAGAGCCATGCCCATCAAGGATTAGAATACGTGGCTTGCCCTTTGCACTGTAATTGTCAGCATAAGCAGGAGATCAATCTCATGGTACAAACATCTTAGTAGTATATTTCTCAAAGTTCTGTTCCACCCATTCCAGTCCCAGTTTATTGTCAGTCCAGCCTTTAGTTGACCATGCAAATATTGCTTGCTCTTTATCTTGCACACCAGCATGTCATCCTAGTAGATGCCTAGACCCCTTGTAGATATACATGGGTGGTATAACTCTACCATCTGCTGAAATGCACTCTATAACTGTAACCATTTCGCGATGTCCATCCTGGGTATAGCGGGGATTCTTTCGCCCTCTACGGCATATCACCCTCACTTTGAGAGCCAGACCAAGTAGAAAGCCCTTTTCATGCATATTGTATATGTTTTCTGGTTGTGCATTGAGCTTTCTGACAAGTTTTCCAAGCTACAGTGACCAGTATTAGCTGAAAATTAATGTATATACTAAAATGATATACCTTGCGAAAAAAGTCCTTCAAAATTGCAGGATCATTTGCATTAGCCCTTTGTCTATCCAGACGCTGGCTGAACTTGGTAGTGATGGCAGGATGGCGGTTGAGAAAGCATGTCATCCAGTGTTTACCAAGTTGTTGTCGCCGATGTAAAGGTAGAAGGGACATCGCAAATGCCTTAACCATCTTCCCTTGCAACAGATGTCCCAAGTCATCTAGAGTCTCACAAAACCTAACAATTGATTTCTCCTCTCCTGGAGTCAGCAGCTGCTCCTTCTCATGTGCTGCACCCCTTTGCTGTGCTCCTCTAAGTCAGTCTCACAAGGTTCCATATGGTATACCGTATGTTGAAGCAGCAGCGCAGATAGATGGTTCAAGACCTGTGCGGTACGCATGTTTGGCTTCACGAATCTCATTCTCTCAGTCAATCGCTCCATCTCTGCACTTCACTCTTCCCATGGTTGCGTTGTTGCGGGGCAAGAGTGAAAATTGAGTTTGTGAGCGGGGTAATTAACAACCCTGCTCCGGGCGCTTGCGTGCTTTTTTGCGTGATCGGTTGCTAGGCCGTGGGCGGTTAGACCGTAAAATACGTTATTTCGGAACCGAAAATGCTCCATAACTTCCCCATCTTCCTGCACCCTCGCCGGAAGACTAATCAATGGCATAGATATCATAGTCTCCGCGACCGCACTCCTATCATCGACTACAGAGAATGGGAGAAAGAGAAAGTGAGACAGCTTACTTCCAAGAGTACTAATCGCAGAACCTACAATCAAACCTACAATCAAACCTACAGTCGAGTCATCAAGAGCACCTATCACAGCCAAAATTAAGTCCAATTGAAAATCTCTCACAATCCCAGCGTCAAGACTATGGCACCGACGACTAGCCCATATGAATCCTAACGTCATGAAATCTCTGAATGGCGGATATACACACGATGATTCTATGTGTACAGTCTGCGTCCAGGCCCGAGTAGACTCTATGGGATACGAGATCAAGCGATTCCGGTGCGATAATGGACGGGGAGAATACGACAATAAGACTTTCCGACTTGTCCTCGCAGCCCGAGGTACGACATACAAACCATGTCCTCCATACGCCCATCATAAGAATGGTGTTGCGGAACGAATAATCCATACAATCACTGAAAAAGCCTGGGCGATGATGATCGACTCCCAGGCACCCATTCAGTTCTGGGGAGAAGCGGTTAATACCGCAGTCTATCTCAATCAAAGATCACCGAATGAAGACCTGAAAAGAAAGAACGACCGCGATGGCTATCAAGCACCGTACGAAACGCCATACGAGATGCTGCATGGATTTGGCAAACCTACGCACAATGCTGACGGCAACAAGTTATCGTATCTAGCTTCTCTTCACAATCTACGTCGATTCGGATGTTACGCCAGCAGACTCATCCCCGAAGTTCAACGCCGAGGCAAATTCGGCCCAAGGTCAAAACCCTGCATGATGGTATGCTACACACACGACTCAAAGACGTTGTGGAGGATATGGGATCCCAAATTCCAGAGGGTGAGAGCCCAATCAGAAGTCGTCTTTGACGAGGAAACAAATGCACACATGTCATGTCAGCATGAAAGCAATGAGATCGACATGTTTGGATTATCAGAAGATGAAGAATATGTCGAAGAAACAGATACCGGAGATGAGCCTCTCCGAGGAAAAGAGTGCCAGCCTCCGCAGATAGGTAAGAGATCCGCATCTCATATGGATGAAGCTCCTGACGAGGAAGCAGAAAACGCCCACAACCTGCGCCTCTGCCAAGAGGATCAGACTGCCCAGCGTTCGGCAGCAGAAGCAGAAGCAGAAAACGCCCACAGCCGGCGCCTCCGTCAAGAGGATCCGACTGCCCGGCGCTCGGCACCAGCAATCAAGAAATCAAGCCAAGTACTGCCAGCATCTCCAGCTCCGCCAATAGCGAGTCGTGTCACAAGAAGTCAAGGTAAAACCTCCGCAGAAGCATTAACGGCATCACAAGCCATTGGAGACCCTTTCACCTATGCGGAAGCCATCGAAAGCCCTCAATGAAATCACTGGAAAAGAACCATGGAGGAAGAAAGCACATCGATCCTGCTCAATAATACCATCTCCGCTCTCAATTCCCGAGAAGCACGGCAACTGCAAGTTAAGCCGATTGGCTCTCAGTGGGTTTATAAGACTAAACGTAATCCTGACGGGTCCACACCGTATAAAGCACGGCTAGTCATAAAAGGATACGACCAAACAGATTTTGGTCGGACTTATGCCCCTGTTGGGAAGCTAACTACGTTTCGATATCTCATCTCTCTCATCGGGAGATACAGGTGCAATATGGACAACTTGGATGTAGTGACCGCTTTCCTAAACCCCAAAATTGACGATGACGACATCTATATGACTCTGCCAGAAGGCTGGCCAGAAGGGCTCAACGCACCGAAGATTATCGTCAGGCTCAGGAAAGCTCTCTATGGTCTTAAACAAGCTCCGCGGTTATGGCCCGACGATATCAACGCTTTCCTACTCTCTCTTGGGTTCACTCAATCCCTTGCCGATCCTAACCTCTATCTTCGCAGTGATGGCATTCTGATACTTCTGTATGTCGACGATATCTCCATGTCATATCTGGAGGCCGCTGCCAAAGCTGTGATCGAGGTCAAAGCGAAACTCTCGCAGAAGTATAAAATCACGAATCTATGCCCGGCACGCCAATTTCTCGGCATCGAGATCCATCGCGATGGTACCAGAGTCAGTCTCAGTCAGAAGGCCTATATCACCACGATCCTCAGACGATTCGACATGGAGCATACTCATGGTATATCGACGCCCATCGACCCCAATGTAAAATTGGACTTGGCCGAGGATTGGGGGGAGAAGGAACTGGAAGATATCACAGACTACCAAGCAGTCGTGGGTTCTCTAATGTACGCAGCACTTCCAACATGGCCAGATATCTCGTATGCAGTTGCTGCTCTTTCTCGTTACAATTCGCGGCCATTCACCAGCCATATGACCGCTGCCAACAGAGTTCTTCAGTACCTCAAATCTACAGCCGATTTCCGACTACATTTCAACGGCAATGGCATCGGCATCGGCAACGGCAATGGCATTGGCAGCGACATCAACAATAGCCTCGTAGGATACTCAGATTCCGATTGGGCCAATGACAGCGCGGACCGCAAATCCCAGGGAGGCCATGTGTTTCTCGCCAACAATGGTGGAGCAGTCTCGTGGCAGTCTCGGAAGCAAGGCCGCATCGCCATGTCAACTCTCGAGGCCAAATTTATCGCCTGTTCGGAGGCCTCCAGAAAAGCGAAATGGTCACTCCAATTACAGAAAGACATTCACGGAAAAGACTTACCACCGCTGCAAATCAACTGCGACAATCAGGGAGCTCTCGCTCTCATTACCACGGGAATCTTAAAGGCTCGCACCAAACACATCGACGTTTGTTACCACAATAGTTAAGATCTGCACAAACGCCGAATAGTCAACTACTCCTACGTACACACGGACGAAAATGTGGCAGATATATTCACAAAGGCACTTACTAAGGATAAGCATACGAAGTTTACAAAAGCAATGGGTCAATGGTAACGGAGGTCAATTTAAGGTTTAAGGATACGGTAGTACTCTTTCCCTGCTCACGCAGGGTTTTAAGGAGGCTACTATGGGAATCACAAGTTTGTTTTCTTGCTCCACGGAGCGTAGCAAGAGGGGGGAGTGTTGCATGTGAGTCTCAGCATCGTCTGAAGTCTCAGCATCGCCTGAAGTCTTGTATGAGAATAGAGACTTGTATGAAAACTGTATCAGGATATGCATCAGAACCAGGGTTATGCGTCTCATGTCAGGCAGCTCATACGCGTACGCATATGGTAGTTTGTACATATACGGTCTTTGTGTCTCTTCTAGATACAGTAATAAGTACACTTTTCAACAGCTTGTGGAGATTCAAATCGAGTGATATTTCGTGACTGCCGAAGAAAAACCTTGTGTGGGTTTAGAGGCCAGATCCCAGTTGCCTCAAAGGCACTCAAGATGTTGTTCTTGGTATATGCTGCAGCTCTAGCACATGTGACAAGGCTGTAGGAAAGAGTTAGAGTGGAGTATAAAGTGATATAGCAGGTGGACTTACTTATAAAACTGTCTTTTCTTAATTGCATTCCCTCCTTGTCTAACCGATATATCCAGTTCATTGCTGTGGCAGCGCGAAAGATGACCAAACAGCCTAACATCTAGAGGTTGAAGGATGTTTGTAGAGTGTGCAGGAAGGCAAATAGGGTGGATATTTCTTTTCAAGCAAAAATCGAAAAATTGCCATGTTAGATGAGAGCCATGCCCATCAAGGATTAGAATACGTGGCTTGCCCTTTGCACTGTAATAGTCAGCATAAGCCGGAGATCAATCTCATGGTACAAACATCTTAGTATATTTCTCAAAGTTCTGTTCCACCCATTCCAGTTCCAGTTCATTGTCAGTCCAGCCTTTAGTTGACCATGCAAATGTTGCTTGCTCTTTATCTTGCACGCCAGCATGCCATCCTAGTAGATGTCTAGACCCCTTGTAGATATACATTGGTGGTATAACTCTACCATCTGCTGAAATGCACTCTATAACTGTAACCATTTCGCGATTTCCATCCTGGGTATAGCGGGGATTCTTTCTACCTCTACGGCATATCACCTTCACTTTGAGAGCCTGACCAAGTAGCAAGCCCTTTTCATCCATATTGTATATGTTTTCTGGTTGTGCATTGAGCTTTCTGACAAGTTTTCCAAGCTACAGTGACCAGTATTAGCTGAAAATTAATGTATATACTAAAATGATATACCTTGTGAAAAAAGTCCTTCAAAATTGCAGGATCATTTGCATTAGCCCTTTGTCTATCCAGACGTGGGCTGAACTTGGTAGTGATGGCAGGATAGCGGTTGAGAAAGCGTGTCATCCAGTGTTTACCAAGTTGTCGTCGCCGATGTGAAGGTAGAAGGGATATCGGAAATGCCTTAACCATCTTCCCTTGCAACGGATGTCCCAAGTCATCTAGAGTCTCACAAACCTAACAATTGATTTCTCCTCTTCTGGAGTCAGCAGCTGCTCCTTCTCATGTGCTGCACCCCTTGGCTGTGCTCCTCTGAGTCGGTCTCGCAAGGTGCCATATGGTATACCGTATGTGGAAGCAGCAGAGCAGATAGATGATCCAAGACCTGTGCAGTACGCATGTTTGGCTTCGTGAATCTCATTCTCTGTGTCAATTGCTGCATATCTGCACTTCACTCTTCCCATGGTTGCGTTGTTGCGGGGCAAAAGTGAAAATTGAGTTTGTGAGCGGGGTAATTAACAACCCCACTCTGGGCACTTGCGTGCTTTTTTGCGTGATCGGTTGCTAGGCCGTGGGCGGTTAGACGGTAAAATACGTTATATGGTACGCTCGTCCGTTACCGCAAAACAGAGACACAATTCACGTGCAGACGAGGCCACAGGAAATACCTCTGGCCAAAGCTGACAGCAACGATAAGAGTCCAAAATGGATTCATACCGTTCAACAAACAGGCAATATGCTGGCTGGGCGTCTGTATAGATGTACACCACACGTTCAAGGAGCACCACAACGAATGCATAAAATAAGCCACGGCAGCAGAAGCTAGACTCCGAACCCTTAAACTGACATATGGGGAAGTACCAGAGAGCATAAGGGCCATCCAGCTGGCATGTGTCCAAGCGGTCGCACTGTATAGGAGCATGCACAGGTAGGATTCCAAAGAAGCAGGCTGGCGAGACCACCTCCAACTTCTGCTCTATCGACATACCCGATCCATCCTGGGCTCTCTGCCCACGACCCCACGGGGAGCAATAATGACAGATTCAGGGCTTGCACCCCCACGTATAGTCTTAGACTCCAGACAACAATGATTTCCAGCAAGACCACCAAACGCATCCAGCAATAAGTTAAGGAAGTTGCACCTAAACTCCTCCTCTAGTGCACCGATATGTAGAGTAGTCAAGACAGAGCATGAGCATGGCCGGACAACCAAAGGTATGAACTGGCCAGCCCAGGGCAAAGAATCAGTAGTCCAGAGTCTCATACTGGACAACAATACTGCAGCGAGGAGAGCCACCCAACGCTGGGCAAGAGAGACAGAAGCCAAAGTCTGAGCGGGGGTCTGGATGTGGTGGACAGCTGGATCGTGCTCAGATGACAGCCGAGTGGGAGCCGGAGCTCTGTGCAAGCACGGAAAGGAATGGAGGTCCCGCTGCAGCAAGCTGTGCACTGGACGTGTGGAGGTCTGTGATGCTGAGCTGTCGGCAATCAGACTCACAATTGACATGATGATCCAGAAGAGAGATACTCTGCAAAGACATGCAGTAGAGATAGTGGCGGTTTTTAGCAATTCACAAACCGCCATTCGATGAACAGCACATCGGGAATCGGTCCCTGGACAGTGAGTGGCATGACGGATGTTCTAGTCCATTCACGAAGGCGGTTCCTCAGCGGAGAGACCGGTCCATTCGCGGAGTCCCACCCTCCGTGAATGGACTGGTTCATTCGCGGAGTGTACACACTTTGTTAATGCACTGCATGCATATATGTGCACCCATGTATGCACACTCGGCTGGCCATATCCAGTTGAATTCAATCAGCGCAACTAAATTCACATCATCCAAATATCGAAACTCACCATCTATATCGTAGTTGATGGTTGTATTAGTTCCTAGCAGCGCCATCTGGTACTTTCAATCTTAAACGGAACATAGCTCTGCCTGGGCCCAGTCAGAATCAAAAGCGACTTCGACTCAGCAAATACACGAGGAGAGGCCTGCGCGCAGACAGATTCCACTACCGCTGATGATAGCAACAATAGCGCTGAGGAAAGCACTCCAATGATTTGACCCAACTAGATACTAAGGAAGGAGAGGTTCGCGAGGAGGAATAGGTCACTAGTAAGGAGGAGGAGGAGGAGGAGGAGGAGGAGGAGGAGGAGGAGGAGGTGATGGAGGAAGAGGAGGTGATAGAGGAAAAGGAAAATGTGGAGGAAGCGGGAAACTAGGAGGAGACGGTTTCAAATGATGACATAGAGCACTGTGTAATTGTAGATGTACGACGACGTTGAGGCATACAGCTCGTAGGGATCACGATGAAGGTGTACAGAGTAATTTTTTTTTTGGTTGAGCGTAATTAGCACTTTTGTATATACACTCCACGAATGAACCAGTCCATTCACGGAGGGTGGGACTCTGCGAATGGACCGGTCTCTCCGCGGAGGAACCGCCTCCGTGAATGGACTAGAACAACGGATCAATCGAAGAGCGTAGCCTCTGCTCGCCCATCGCAGCGCAATGGATAGTCATTGGGTTCTAGGACACTCCGGTATCCCCTGGAACGAAGAAGCAGACTGTCAGGCGAATATAGCCCAAAATGCAAGCGGAAATGTGGCACTTGAGCGACCATACACCTTACCGTCGAATCTGGCCAGACGAATCTCCGAGGGACGGACAGCAGCCGAGACAAGGTGGGAGGCCGACAAATGCAGCATGCACTTGACCTATAGGCTGAAGGGCAAGGCAGGGACCAAACGACCTATTCCGATAACAAGCATGAAGTCACTGGCTGCCAGGTTCTATCTAAACAAATCCAGGCATGCACCAACTGGAGTTTACCAAAATTGATTCAATCACCGAGAGGGTGACAAGTGCTCATTGTGCAAAAGGACAGTGGCCCAGACACGGGAGCACCTCTTCCGCAACTGCAGCCGGTAGTGAGACCTGCAGAAGACGCTCTGGATAGTGGTAGGGAAGGTGAAGGGCTGGAAAGCGGGCAGATGCCGTCACGTGTAGGTCTCTGAGCCGTTTTCCATGGAAGAGTGCAATCAAGCGGTGGTGGACTTCCTGGCGGCTACTGAAGTCGGGAAGTTCCCGCCCAAATGAATGGTGGCACGGAGCGGGCACAGAGGCTGACCCAGGTGCAGGGGGCGGCGGCAACGAGTTTATATCGTTCTTTTTATCATTTATCTTTCATTTGTCAGCGGGGACGAAGGGTAGCGGGGGGAGCTCCGCCATCTAGCCGGCTCGCCCGGAGGCGGAGGGGATATCAGGTCCTGTCATACTCTAGTAAGAGTGAATACAGTATGAATAAACAACAACAACAGCAGTCGGGTGAAAGAAGTGAGTGAGCACTGGTGACATGGCGCACCTCGCCAAAACACAATGCATGTGGGTCGCTACTTTGTATCAAAGAACACGTTCTACTCGCTTATAGACACTCCTCAGCATGTAAGCTTTCTTTCTACCAAGTCTTAAATGTGTAGCTGTCATGGTTGTGGAGTAATTGCATTGGAGGGCGAGGTGAGCCAAGACGCCGGTGTCTACTCACTTACTTCACTCGTCTTGCTCGTACAGCTTTTCTCCATCATCAAAATTCTAAAGGCAATTAAACTTGACGGTTACAGTCCCTACAAATTGACCTTAGTACCTTACGCATGATATCGTTCGTTAATATAATCAGCGGTTTCGTCACTTCAGCCTTTCGGGCGGACTACATGGTACGCTCGTCTGTTATAGAAGAGGCTGAGAGGAGAGGGGCAGTTTTTGAGGGGTGGGTCGGAGAACGCGAGGAAGATAGAGATGTGCTATTCAGGCGGAAATTAGCGGAAGGAACAGCGGAGTCTGTGTCATCAAAAGACGAGAAAGCTAGAGAAGAACAGAGACATCAGAAAGACCAGAGCCCGCACGAGGGCACCAAGCAGTAGGGAGGTGCAGAAAAGATATCCATTATACTCTTCGACCGGTTTTGGGATAGAGATATAACAATGGATGAATTTCAATCGGCAACATACTTCAATCTGTTGAGACCAGTCAAAGGAAGGGAGAGAAGAAAGATGATGATTGAACTGTCTATTGTACAAAGGGTGAATAAGATAAGACATATATATAAGAAACATAATCATACTAAGAACGAAACACTAAGAGAGAAGCATCATGAGCAAAGCACTACTCCGGCCCGAGGCTCACAGGGAGATAGGCACTGCACCAAGTTCGCGGGGAGATAGGCACTGCAACAAGCCCGAAGCTCGCGGGGAGATAGGCTCCGTACCAAGCCCGCTAAGTCTAGTGCATGCCTTAGTCCCGATGACTTACGAGCTAAAATTAGTGCCCGCCTTAGTCCAGATAGTTTACCACTGTTTCGGCTCATCCCCAACATTCATCACGAGTATGTCAAGACAACTTCGCCAAAACCCGAGGACATCCAGATATCTCCGCAAGAAGTCAAGGATGGTCCCGATATCTTCGCAAATAGCCAAGGATGTACCGATATCTTCACAAGAAGTTAAGGATGGCACGGTATCTTCGCAAGAAGTCAATGATGAACAGGTATCTTCGCGAGAAGTTTCGACAAAGTTTCAACAAAGCCATGCAAGAAGTCAAGGATGTCCTGAATTATTCGCAATTTTTGAGGGAGTGCTCAAAGTGTTCAACAAAAGTTGGAAGGTAGGTGTATATAGAGCATCAATATTGTAGCCCTGCGTTACGTCAACAAGTCCATAATGAGCCACACTTACCGTGTTGACTCATATCGTTTGGGCTGTGGTGGCTGTGGTAAGAGCGTGGCTAAATAGTTAGAGAAAGTTTTATGTTGCAATAGTGAAGGGGAGAACTGTGTGAATACACTTAGAAACAGAGAAGAGAGAAGGAGAAAGACTCGAGTTATATATGAGGGAAGTATGCCATCAGCCCCCGCTAGCGGTCCGGTCGTGTCAACTCTATATATTCATGCAACATTTTGATCTACGGTAGTAGTGAGTGATGCTGTGCCTTTGTTAACTTTGTTTATTTCTCCTTCGTGAATTTAAAGTGAATGCAGCAAACTTTGAAGTTGCCGGGAGCCCGCAGTAGCATGTTCTCCCGTTGATTCTACCGTTTCCACATTCCTAAGCCTGTTTCCGTTTTCTGCATTGTTCGGTGATGTGATTGTCCATATTGCAGTAGGTACACCGGAGTCTCTTTTATTATCGGCCATATCTTTCACCGATGCTGCGAAAACCTCTGCGTCGGGAAACAGGGCTGCACTAGTTAATACGTCTCTGATCTTGGTTACGAGAGACAGTGATCGAGCGCACCTACAGATGGTAATCGACCGTACTTAGACACGGTGATCGAGTGTACTTGGTGTGGCACTTTGAGTTACACTTGGAGATGGTTAATCTCGAGTGACTGGGAGCGGGCTACGGAACTGGCTTGGAGACGGTATCCGCTATTAACTTGATAAGAACAATAACTCTGCACAAGAGGTTGAATTGTTTATCGTACAGAAGTGATTGTCTAGAGAACAAAAAGGCTATTAAAGTGAAAATCTATGCCTTTATATACACTGTTGCTTGTGTACTTGGATCGTGAGTCTCAGCACTGTCTGATGTCTTGTATGAGAATGAAGACTTGTATGAAGATGGTGGCTGTATGAGGATATGCATCAGGACCAGGGTGATGCGTCTCATGTCAGATAGAGCATACGCGTACACATATGGGAGATTGTACATATACGGGCCTTTGGCCCTCGAGAGAGAATAAATCAAGTCAATCAACAAGTCAAAGAAGCATTCAAAGTAACATACACTGTTACGATATGGATGTTGGAGAGAACCGTGTGCGTGAATTTTATGGTACAGAGAAACGAGAGAAGGAGAAAGACTCGAGATATATACAGGAGGCATTAGCCCCTGCAGTAGGACCGTGTATCAGACCTGTAACATCATGTACATCTGTAACATACACTGTTGCATATATGGGCTTCAGCTGAGCTGATGCATAATCTCCTTAAGATGATGGTTGTTCCAGACTCAGCTGGAGATGCCAGCTGAGTGCGCATGCATGCGTACAGGGCATACTCTGAATGCCGTATATAAGATCACGAATGTACCTGTACTTGAGAATACAAGGCTTCTAGCAATCAGTATTTCAACATACACGAAGTGGAGCCAGGCGAGTGAGAACTCGTGAATGAATCTACACAAATCTCACTGCATTACCAATCGCTCTCCAGTCCTTTCTAGTAGCTTCGATGGCATTAGTAACGACTCTCCAGTCCTTTCCAGTAGCCTCGATGGCCTTCTAGTAACTTGTAGGCTATTCTACCAGCTTGTAGGCCTCTCTGGCTAAATCCTGAATCAGATATGCATAACTTAAAATTCTGTTATAGGAAAATAGAGAGGAATGACTTATCTTTGTGTTCTAAGGTGGTATTGGAGTCGCGGGCGAGATAGGGTGGTTTATGAATGCCGGCACTAATTGCAAATGTCGGCGGTATTAATAAATGCCTGCGAATGTGAATGCCGGCAGTATTGCAAATGCCAGGGGTACTTACAGTTGGCGGAAATGCTGGGTTTTTGCCAAAGATCGTCGTTGGGCATTATGTGATGCTTCTCTATTACGCGGATTGCCATTTTCAGTATGGTTCATTTGACATCGTGTCGTTTAGTTTTTCTCCTTTCTCCTTTCTCCTCTCTTTTTAGAACTTAGACGATTAACGAGTTTTCCACGCCTACCGCAACACGCGCATGTCTACAAAAACCGGTCAGGCTAGCCTGGCCTCATTTAAAAGCCGCCGCTAAGGCAGGCCAGGCCTCTACAAAGCCATGCCGGCCTGGCCTCTTAGGAACATTGGTTATTACTCCGTGTCGTCATAGATGACGTGATCGATAGCCGGAGATTTTTCTACTAGATGTGTTCGCAACGCGCGAGATGTTTAGAGCTCTGCGTTCGCGTGCTGGGTCATTTGCTGTCACACCATACCAATCAATTAAATTTAAATAAAGCTTGAAATAATTCTTCTATGCGGTACGAAATGTCTCCACTCGCGAACTGGCAGAGGCCAGGTGAGGGATCGAACATATGTGTACTTCTGAACTGTCTGTTCCCTTGTAGCAATCTAGTGATACGATTAAAATAGTTTTTAGTTAGTTCTAGTACAGGCTTGTACTGTTTCTGATCCGAGGATCTCTCAGATACTGGTAGCACTGGCGTTTGTCCTAGAATTCAAAGTCACGGCTAGATACCGCTGTCAGTTTCTAGCACCTGTGTATCATCCACTGGCCCGCATAACGGATGATTATCTGCTTTGGGTCACCTCAACTCAGTGGCTAGCAGCTGGATAAGGTGGAAAAGAATGCTGGTTCCAATCCCTGCAACACATCCGAAACCAATCCTGCCAGCAATCACCTGCATTAGGCACCTGAGACATCGTCTCAAAGAAATGTGCTAACTAACGATAAATTATGACATTCACCCAGTCGGATTTGCGAACCGGTCAAAGTACCTATTTGATAGAAGGATGCATATACTTACTGAATCCTGTATGATTCACCAATTCTGTAGCATCTGAACGTACATAGACAATCTCACAATTTGTTTGTAGCCACGCTAGATTGCTATTTGCTTCAAGGCTTCCACCAGTTCTCGGCTGCATGCTTGGACAACATATCCAACCCCTCATATGGTTGCCCAGTGCGTACAGCAGATCACAAAATTCGAACTAGTAATGCCATTGATGTTATTCTTTAGTGTCATATTACTCGTTTTGCGATTTTCGTATGCATGCTACGGTCTATCTCGCATGCGATCCAATTGTCCTTGGGGGTGGGGTAGATGGTGTCGACCGTATGATGAAAGCTGTGAGTTGCACCACTATACTGCATTCCTGAAACCTCCACAACGTGAACACCTTCGGGGATGGTTGTAGATGTTCGGGAATTAGTGGTGGTCGTAACATTGAATAGTACCTATTGTTTCAAATCTTTTGCTCTCTTGGAATCACAAACACAAAGTATTGGTTTTATTGATCATCCTAGGTTGTTTGGGGAAGTATGAGCTGAGAGCAGTGACTCTTCTCATCCCAGCTGAGTTTCGGATACCTACTTGTTCACACAATTATTGAGTTGCACGGGATGGGTTGCATACAGCACATTACAAGCAGCAATGTGCAAAAGTTTGGTCGTTTGCAGTGCTTCATTGGAATGGAAAGCTCTTTCCCGGTACCCTCCAGGTCTAAGGAAAGGAAGGTAGCCTAGTTCAGGGCGGCGGTAACATGTCTCATGAGTTGGCGAACGCATACAGACCTCCCAACGGTTGAACCAGTGCACTGCTTGTAAAGAGTTAACCAGTGCGGTATGTAGTAAGTTCTTGGCAGTGCAGTGCAGTTGGTGGAGGCTCACAGTGCAGTGCAGTGCAGTTTGTAAGTTCAAAACCCACTGGTTCACTGCTGGTTAGTTAGTTTGCCACTCATTACCCATTCCACTTCTTGTTGACACAGGATTTTGGCCGAAAGGTCTACGAGTTTCCAGATGACCAGCGAAGCTGTTAGAATGGACTGGAGAGAGGTTGCTAATGATCTGAGTCACAATGTAGACTCATGTATAGTTAGTCACTCACCACTTGCATAGTCACTTGTCGATTTGTAATGTATGTTCACAATGGTTTCTCCGTGGAATCTCAAGATTCTCACCCAAGGTTCAGGATTTTCATGGCATTCCTTGAGTAAGGAAGATATGTTTGAAAGTAATGTGCTATGTACAGCGTGGGCAAGGGTTAGAGCTGGCGAAGAAAAATTCGTGGCAGTACTTGTACACTGGTTCGAACCAGTTAAAATAGTTGAACCGAATATATACAGTTAAACCAGTTGTCAACCAGTTCATTGCACTAGTTTAGCATGCAGTGCAGTTTGAACAATTAAGTAGTTGGTGCAGTGCAGTTTCCCCGCGGAAACCCAGCCAATGATTCCACCAGTCCGGACGGACCCAGTCTGGGGTAGGGCTCAGTCCAGTCCAGTCCAAACGGAAGGTTGGACTGGACTGGACCGCAGACTGCCACTCTTGGACTGGACGGGCTTGGTCTGGACCAGTCCACACACGCTTACAATTTCGACATTGTTTCATAGTCAAGTATCACTGAAAACATGACTCATTCTCACATTTGATAACCACTCACCTCTGAATACCCACTCTGGGCGAAATTATGACAGTTCTGTCTGTATATTCGGTACCATCAAGATATATTTCTCCCATTAAAAGACCGATACAGTGAGAAATATACCCTAACCCTGGACACAGCGCTGGACTGATCCACACCAGTCCAGTCCAGTCCAGTCCTGGTCCAACAGAATTGGGGATTGGTCCGATCCCGGTCCAAAATTTACTCGGACTGGACTGGACTGGACTTGGACGGACCCGGTCCGGACTGGTCCATTGCTGGACTGGTGGAATCATTGAACCCAGCTGGTTTCCACCGTTGGGAGGTCTGAACGCATAGTCCATCACCGCCAAACCCGCATACTGGCAGGAACTCACCACATCTGATACTGATTTCCATGGGATGTTCCCTGATGAAACTCGATGAGTTGGATGGAGAGATCTCCGGAGGCGCACCTAGAAGCACAGTCTAGCTGATAGACAATCCTATAGCTAAAGCCTATACTACGTTCAGGCCTTCCCATGAGAGTTCATCTGCTGATACACTGTACTAAACTCATCGTTCCTAGCCCATTCACTCACCGCTTTCATTCTGTCTGCGAAATACCCGTGCTTTCAGTAACTCTACGCAAAATCTTGTGCTCTCTCAGGCCTACAGGGCGTATCCACCAGTATGTCAGTTCTTCGGCAACTCGTTTGGTTCGCGGCCGTTCAGGCGGTTCTACAGAAATCCTTCGTTTCATCGCTAGTTATACGAGCTACGACGAATACCACGATCCTACGGGTAACAACATCGAAACCGCCCCCACAGACACCGCCGTCCCCGACACAGCAACTGACACCGTCCCTCGACGTTACCAACTGGACAGCGATCTACTGTCAAGAAGAGGGAATCGAAGGTTTGCATCAACGCTTTATTAATGTACATGGCCTATGTCGCCTGCCGCGCGCGCACAAGACACTGCAATGTCATAAGGAATGCACAGAAAGTGCCAAGCATTGTCACAGCGAGGAATGCAAAGAGAATGTTAAGCATTGTCACAGCAAGGAATGCCGAGAAAATACCGACCATTGCCACAGCGACGAATGCCGAAAAAATGCAAAGCCTTATCCACCCAACAAATACCCAGAAATTGTCGAGCGTTGTCACAGATCCCTATACAAACACTCCACTAACGCCGAGCATTGTCACAGACCCCTATCCAACGAATACCCTGAAAATAACAAGCATTGTCACAGGGAGGACGAAGGCCGAGAAAATGCCGAGCATTGTTACAGCAGGGAATGCCAAGATAATGCGTTGCACTGTCTGTCCAACAAGCAAGAGTATTGTCACAGATCCCCGTGCCCGCAGTGTAACAGTTCCCCCAACAAATGTCATATAGAAAAATGCCGAGATGATGCCGTGTGTCACAGCTCCCTGACCAAATGCCCAGAAGATGCGCCGCACAGTGTTAGGCAACTCAATCATTGCCAAAAAGGCCAATACATGCTCGTTCGACTTCCCCCGCACTGCAAAGTCAGATGGAAACACCACGCGGACTATCAAGACAAGTTTCGAAGGTACCACTCCGAAGAAAGCTGGATGGAAAAGGTCAAGAAGGTGCGTTTCAACCGACTTTAGTTTTAGTGGCTTTGCTAAACTGCTGAAGAGTGGGAGTAGCGATTCATCCCCCGACAACAAGCCCTATATATCGAAACACGACGTTGGTATTTCGAGCAGCTACAATGTTATCAGATTGTTTGTTGCACTCGGGCAGCTTTATTCCGTCATCAACCTCCTGAGGGCAAATAAGCTTGAGGATTATAGTGCGTACCAGTTGACCTTGGTACCTTACGCATTGATGTCTTTCATCAACATAGTGAGCGATTTCGTCACTCCATCCTATCCGGCAGTTTATATGGTGCGCTCGTCCGTTATGGAAGAGGCTGAGAGAAGAGGGGCGGTTTTTGAGGGTGGGTCGGAGAACTCGACGAACAGCCGAAGCTATTGGATAGCCTAATCGCCGAAAAAGGACAGGAGCAATCGAACGACTCGGAACGGCAAATACGGAGGAAGATTTCACCGGAGAAAAAAGATAAACCTATTATATGCTTTGGTATGTTTAGTGATGCCGGCAAGGGCACATTGCGATTGAAAACGTACTTCTATCACCTGGGAATGAGTTTACCACTCGTTCGGCTCATCCTTCAAAGGCACTTCAAGAATGTCATGCCATCTTCCAAGTCATCTTCGCTAAGCGTTTTTAACGCTGTGTTCAACAAAGCCGAGAAAAAAACTGAGAAAAAAAGCCAACAAAATCGAGGTCAATGCTAAGGACAAAGCCTTCATCCCCGAGAAGTACTATTATGTACTACAAATCGGAAATGTTAATCATCAGCAAGCAGCTACACAACGGATGAAATATATTATGGACCTTGTGATGATAGGTGGGCTTGCCGCGCCGTGGGTGACTATTTACTATCTTACAGGATTCAGATCACCAAAGCAAGGAGTCGCTGGGATTTTTTTTATGCTTTGGTTGACGCTTGGGCAGTTTCTCCCCTTTATCTTGTTACCTTCATGGAGTTTGATTAACCTGAAAATTTGGAGGGTTAAAATGCTTCGGGCGATCCTTGTGAGCTTTCTTTGCGTGTTTCTATTCAGCGTCTTTGCCGTGGGTGGCATCTATTTTGTTGGAGAGCTGAGGTATCAAGAGTTGACTAAGAACCAAAATAATTGCAGTAAGTCCCAATCACGAATCAACCTTATACTTATGTGCTCGCGACTGATTATAAATATAAACAGCTGCTGCAAGCAATCGCCTCGCCAGCGTATTGTGAAGTGGTCTCTCCACCCCCAACTCGCAAGTGGAGGTAAGTCTATCACATTTCTCATTGAGATTAATTGCCTAAATGTTGTGCAGATGATTAGGATACGGCAATGTGAGCGAAAGAGAAATTTATGGAATTGGAAACACGAGAAGGCGCTATTAGTCGATTTGCACAGAGCCCGGAGGATATACTCCTAGTTACAAAAGCATGTTTTCTTTGCTACGATACGTATCAGGGTGATCCGTATTCTCTTTCCCGGTGTAATAGGTGGAGCGATGAGCGTTTTCATTGGATTTGTTGCGAAACTTTGGAAACGACGTGTATGAGTACTTCTCTAAATGTCCATCGTATTACCAAGAAGTTGGATATGCGCGCGAAATCAAGACTCCAAACCTATTCAAGCAGTGTCGACATCTGAAAAGGGACCGACTTAGCACCAAAAAGCGAGTAATGGGTATTACGGGTGGATCTGCAAGTACCAATGCGCCTAAGTGAAACCCCACCGAACGCATAAACATTGACATAGGTATAGAGAGATGAATATTGGCTTAGAGTTGCGTAAGTCTCGGTGCTTACTCGAGGAAGAGAGAGAGGAGGGTGGGTGCTGGGTTGTTGCATTTATCAGCCCAGATACTTAAGTAGTCCCTGGTCAATCGTTGCCACTCTGAGCCGTCCCGACCATCGGTTGGTCAAATATAATGATCGGCATCCCAAATAGGAAGTGCAACAAATCAGAAAAAATATTCTCAAAAGCAGCGTTTATTTTGCCGCTAAAAATCTTCTCTACTTAGGATCAATTTCTTGTTTCTCAGGCCTTTTCAAGCGGTTTGCTCGGCAACTAATCCCGGACAACATCTCTCTAAGCGATTCTTGAAGTACCCGATGTGTACGCTGACGACTCATAATAGTCACCACACGGATACAAGCAAAGAAATGGCTCGGTATTAGTCCCATTGAAGCAACATCATACCGGGTCACTCGAGCTTTCCCGGGCACTTCCTGTTACAGGTATATTTGTGCCGGAGATATGTTACAGATCTGATACACGGTGACTGCTGCAGGGGCTGATGTCTCGTCCATATATCTCGAGTCTTTCTCCTTCTCTCTTCTCTGTACCATAGAATACACACACACGGTTCTCCCCAACTTCCATATCATAACACTTCCTGTTACATATCCAGTGGTGGCAAGTGACTCAGAGTGGCGAGTGACTCATAAGTGGCCATGCATCAAAGTTTTCTCTCATAATTCTCTGTATATAAATCGAGTCTTTCTCCTCTCCTTCTCTTCACTAGATCATAGAATAAACACACGGTTCCCCCCTAAGTACTATAGCAACACCCCCTGTTACGAATGTGAAGCGGACGAAGTCTATTGTACTATCTAAGGGAGAAGCTCGGTCTTTATATACATGAAGGCCTGGAACTCTATGGAAGTCTATGGAAGCTCACAATTGCAAATGCCAGTGGCAAATGAAAACTCGTGGATGAGTCTACGACTGTGAGTCCGTAGCCTGTGAGTCAATTCGGCGATCTCAGTATCGGCGACTTCCTCTCAGATCATATAGTAATACTTCCGAATGATGTACAAAGGAAGTCACCGGTCATCATAAGTCTTTCCATCGTCTAACTATCCCTTTGCCGGTAACCGGGTTTGGGCCCACAGATGGGCCAGCTTTTAAAATACACATCACACAACCACAATCCAGCCAAATGCCCCCAGAATAAATAGAAATACTCTACATATGGTGAAATTCATGAAAACAATTTCGTTTGGGTGTGAAACATAAAGCCTCATTGCAGTCCTCACACTTTATGCTGCTTTTCATGCCTTCTCCACTACCACCCTGACTTCTTCTCCACCTGCAAAGGAAACAATCTACTCTACTCTCCATCCAAAGCGGGGAATGCATTCCTGGTACCTTTCGGCAGAGGGGCAGGGGGGTGTGCTTGGTAACTTGCCTGGTAGGCAGTGGGGGCAGGGCAGATTGTGTGGGGGAGCCGACCGAGTGATTTTCTGTGAAGCCGGAATGCGGGAGGAACTTTTCATTGTTGATGGACTTCCAGCTTGCAGAAGGTCATGCACAATGGAGAGACGGAAGTCAAAGTGATCCACAGTGCGCTCTTTGTTTGCTGGCAGATCTCGATAGATTATAAGGCTGTTGATAAGGGCTGTCTCCAGAATCCAATAGAAAAGTGGATACCAATTTCGTCTGGATATGAGCTGTGTATCAAAATAGGTTCGATACTGGTCAGCTACATCCACTCCCACCTTGTGCTGGTTGTAGGCATCAACAATAACAGGTATATCAAGCTCTTTCTGGTGTTCTCCAGGAAGAAATGTGGAATTTGCTCCACTTGCATTGGTACTCTTGTTGCCTAGATGCTTTCTCATCCTCAGTACCAGTGAATCCTCACCACTTAGAGGGTGGATTGTAGACATCATGGTAACAGGTGAACTGTCCATCCATAGCAGGGTTGCAACCCCATCATTAACAGCTCCACTTCGAAAATGATATGGCAATTTGGCATTCTTCCCAACCTTTAGCTCCTTGGGAAATCCTCGAAACTGCTGCCTGCATGTGCCACATGTTCCTATCCCCATCCGATGAAGCTCTTCCAGCAGAGGTTGTGTTGTGCAGAAGTTGTCCATGTATACATTGAAGGAGAGCTTTCGATGCCTCTGGTGCAAACGTCTAGTTAAGTGGTGAACCATCTTTCCAGTGTCTGTAAGCTGTAACAGACGGGATTCAACATCAACAGGATCCCCTCCAACTGTATTCGATGATGGGTGGAACTCCCAGACATAACCCTTCTCTGCCATACAGAAAAACTTATATCCTTAACTAATTGGCTTGTTTGGCATCTTTGTAATGTGAATTGACCTGCCAGTGAATAGAATCATCGCTTCATCAATAGTAACATTGCTGCCAGGTACTCTGTACTGCTGCGAGAAAAACCGCAGTTGCTCCAGTAGAATATCCACCTTTGAATGCCAACAAGGTAGGCCTTCAGGAGTTTCAGTTGGTGAATTGTATGGAGAAACATGAAAGAAGCGGCAGATCTCCTGAAAGCGAGTCTTGCCAAGGTAGGCAGCTGGTGGTAATCCATCCTTGGGAAGGTAAACTCCATCCTTCATCCAGTACCTCTCAGGAGGAACTCCAATTAGACCCATATGAATTTGAATTGCCAGCCAGAGATAAAGATCCTGAGCAGTAACTGGCTGCCAGGAACGCTGCCGCTCCTTCTCTGGCCCAAGAAGCTGCTGCTGGGCATCGGAATTGGTGTTGGCTACAAGCTGTCCCATAATGGAGTTGGTAAGAAAGAGATTGAAGATTTGAATTGGAGTAATGGTATCCAGCTCGGAGAATGACATGGGCAATTGGTTCCATGTTTTGTGAGGAGGGACAACTGGTTGTAAAGGGTCGAATGTGGGAAGCTTAGGAAGAACTGGCAAATTTTGAATGGGTTTTTTGAGTGTTTTCTTGCGCAGCTTGGCCGAGTGACCAGCTGTGATCGACCTGGCTGGCTCACTATATGCCTCATCTGAGGAGCTATACTTATCGTCAAGGTTGAGCATTGCAGGTGGAGCTTCAGTAGTGAGTGAAGACACATCAGGTACAATGACACGTCGATGCTGTACCACTCTAGGTGGTGGTGGTGGTTGGGAGGAGGTGCGCTTTGGGCCAGAGTGATTGTCCATGATGCGCCGCTTGGTGCTGTGTTTTTTTACATTTTTTGCTGAGGATGGTGGAGATGAGAGTATAAGTGGTGGGGGTAGGTAGTTGACATTAAGGTTCCGAGGTCTGAGGGCTTCTCTGCTCATGGTTGTTGTGGTGTGGTAGATGGGAAGTGGGAAGGTGGTTGCCACTGGGCTGAAGAATGGTACTCTCACAATCTCCAAAGTACCGCTATTTATATGCAACTCAGCACCACAGAACTTGTCACACTGCCACAAGAATTCATAAATAGAAGCTTCTACTGGTTATCTTTCAATTCATAATATTCTAGGGGGGGGTTTAAGTGGGTGGCTGTGTTGTTATAAGCGACAAGGCGCAGCGCACGCGAAAGTGGGCCCTTTCGTGGGCCCAATACCGGCGAAGGGATACCGGTTGCTGTCAAAGTGAGTCTGTAGAAACATCGCACGGGATGGATTAACTGGTAATGTGCACCTGATATTATTTGGTTGCTAATCGAAAACATCCCAGATTATTCGGCGGTGAATGTTGAGTGGACTTTGAGTGCGGTCATCACGTGGTGTTAGGGTTGAGCGGCGGAGCCGCATTCACTATACTTCTTGTGCACGTGTCAAATAGATGAATAGACAAGTCAATATACGCATCACCAATTTGGCAGCTGCACCATAAGTCGACGTACGCTTCCCTCTGCGTCAGGATTGGTCCAACAGTGAACACGAGTGGCGCAACCACGATAGTATTCGCATCACTGTCCCAGAACACGAATGCTCTTTCCCGACCCTTCCCTAATAATGTTATGTGTAATAAACCAAATCCAGCCGTCCCAAACAGCTCGTTACAATGTCAGGTTTTTCCGAGCACCCACGCATTCATAATAATTCAAGCCTTGAAAGCTATTTAGAAGACGCTATATGACTCATGTGCAAGCCGCAAATATACCCACCGTCAAAGATGAAACCCTCAGCACCTCTCAACTGTCTCAAACAGCACCCAGGAGTGCCTCAGAATCCCAAGAACAGCAACACTTCTCAGTAAATCGATCTGGAGAATCCTCAATCCAATCTAGACAAACTAAAAAACTGAATGATTGCTGCCATCCACAAAAGCTTACCGAATGTTTTGCTTTCCAGCAGTACATTTGGCAGGTCGATGAGCTTATTCTTTACATCACTCACTTCTACAAAAGTCTTACATTCGATAATCGTCAAGCTTATTACGCTTGCAGCCGTACTGATGACCATATACTCATAATCACGGTCGCCAGGAATACCACTACCAATATAGCCGTGAAAAGTACCTTCAGTGGGTTCATGCTTCCGAAAGTTATTGCAAACAATACAAGCATAATTGCTGGTATAGCCCCCCAAAAATCCGGAAGAAAGGGCTGATGCTCTTGTTATTCGCTATTCGGACCACAAGGGTAATAGCGTTGAATAATTTTAACGAAGTGGTAGAGATGGGCTCAATTTCTTTAAGATAGCTTGGACTCAGACGACATTCAATCAATTGACGGACCCTAATTTAAGAAGATTGTCAACCATTAGATCCCTAAGGCCCTATACAAACACATCCGCACTCCTAGACTGGAATATATGAGCAGTGTGGGTCACGACACCTCCCTATACATTTTAGATTCATTGTAGTTCTGCAATTGATTGATTACATAGATCCAGCCTTATCTGCAGTGTAGCGGCATGCTAGCTTATATTCGATCACGAGCGTATTTTCTTTCCGGGCGAGTCCATATGCGCCAGCGTGAATTGGGTATCAAAACGCACAGAGGTGGACAAAGGGGCGACAGTGTACAGGGCGGTGCCATTTTATCAATAACAAGGCGAATGCACTGTACAGTGTAATGTAACCGTGTTTGATGATGCGAATTTGTCAAAGCTACAGGTTCGAGCCGAGATAGCCGTTGCGCGGCGTTCCGAGTCACTACCAGACTCGCTGGTGATACAGACAGTGAGCTCTCTGCAGTAAATGAAAGATGCTTGCTAGAGGAGGAGGAGGAGAAGGAAGCAAATGGTCAACCTGAGATGGAAGCAACTTTACGCGGGAAAAGCCACAGAAGTCGGCGCTGCAACAGGACAGATAGTACTACTTCTGTAGCCCCTAGGAAAACCCAAAGGACAGAACAAGCATAGTAGATAGATTTTATTTGATAGTTCTAGACGAACTAAAGAGAAGGGTTTTTTGCACTACAGTTCGTCGCTGCCAGGAGGTGTCCTACCCCGCAATCAAGAATCTTGCCTGGCGGGATACCCTCCCAGGAAAGCAGCCATCTTGGGCAAGGGGATATCCTCTTGGTCAAGTGGAGACCTTGGCTGATGGGGTAGACTATATACAGATATACGGATAATACAAATAACATCGCTATCCAGTAGCCAGGGACATACTCGTATCCCAAACCTACCAGCACCATCGAATTCAGCTCTTCCAAGATATCATTTCCAGCTGAAGAAGCGTCTCAGTCGGAGTAAAATTTGGGGCGTTGGTATGAGATAGCGGCGGGCGGGCGGATGGAATGTGCGTATTTTGAGTTCTACTGTCAACGCTACGAATTTCACTATAATTGAGGCGCTTTTTTGACATGTAATGCTCTAAACATCACATTTTGAGTTTACCGAATTTTAGATCTCCGTTTTATAGAACGTAGCCGAAGACAATGCACCCTAATTGACTTAAAATATGGTATCAGCAGATGATTATTAGAGATAGTACTTTTCTTGAACTTTATGATATTTGTCATGGCCGGGAGAGTGTTTCACGTCACATAGGCGTCTCAATCGTAGTGAAACACGTGGAGTTGGAATGGGGTGGTGTTTCGGCGGATGGAATTTGCGAATTACCAGCACTCCGACAACTCCACGAGTTTCGTTCTGATTGAGAAGCTTGATAGAGATCAAGTAGTCTCTGGTACGAGGCCAATATAAACCTATCGGTTATGCTTATTGCACGGTCGAGGATAATACACATTGCGCATGCAGTACTATTTTTGTTCAGTGGCTATCTTATGCATGTATATCGTATCAGGCATATCCAACCGAATAAAAATATGCCCAATATGTGGCCAACCGATAATACTTCAAGTTTAGGATGTACTATGTTGAAATATTGAAGGGGAGAACCGTGTGAATAGACTTAAGATACAGAGACTGGAGAGCAGGAGAAAGACTCGAGATATATACAAGATAGTTGGGTGCCGTATGCCCTACCGGCTGTGTGCCTTGACATCAGCTCAGCCGAAGCTCAGCTCAGTCAGGTTCATGCAACATACCATATGGTGAGCAAGCCGAATGATTTTCAGTGAAGTCAGTGACAATTATTACCGCTGAATGAACAAAAGAGATGTAATTTAGCTTATTCAAATGGAGTTTTATAGGTTTTAACAGCTAGAGGAAGGCTGGGAAAATGCTGGCTGTGGTTCTAGAATGTCATGCAATATCATAAGTTCGTGACCGGCAGAGTCGTCGGGCGAGTGAGGGGTCTATGACGGAGTGGCCGGCAAGACCCCATCCGTCACACTGACCAGATAAGATCACGAGGTTGACGCCATGGTTATTCACGTATAAAACTTCAGCACCGAGCCCTACTGTAAGTGGAGTGGCGTTGGGTTGCATACCGTCACCCTGTTGTGATGGCACGTCCCAGCAGGTGACTACACTATGCCTGAAGTGCTGCAGTTCTGGGAATATCAAGACTAAATGTCTGCTTCACCTCTTGTAATGACAGAAATTGGGTTCCGCTGGTAGGCGTTGTAGGACTGGCAGGTACCGGGAGATAACGAGCTGTAGGGTCGTGGCACTCCTGGAGAGCAGATGCGGGTCAAGAGTATAAGGAAATGGCAGGTTTCTAACCAGCGGAAGAAAAAGCAAACCAGAGCGGACTGCTTTGATAGACCCACACCGAGATGTGTCATACAGTTTCACCGCGGCACCAGCCGTAAAATATTAGAATGCTGGTCACAATAAGCGTTACCACCTCTTGCAGCTGAGACTTGCAGTATCGGTAAACATTTCACTGCGCCACAGCAACGATAGGGTACAAATCCGGTGCACGCGGAACATGATTTGAAGCTGATTGCGAATGATGAGGGTTATGGCTTGCTTTAGGCTCGTCAACGGAATCGGCAAATGTGGAACTATTTCGGTGTCAGCGGTTGTGCTAAGCATCTCGCTTATGCGTTGATTATGGTGAAATGTCGTGAGAATACAGTTATTAATTCTTGAGCAGCTTTCCGAATTCCCATCTGACACGTAGTGACACAACTCCGATCAACTGCATCTCATCTCATCAACTCCCAGCACTTTCTGTGTTCCCAAGCATTCCTGCGTATCAAAGCATCCTGCGTCGAAACCTCCAGTTTCCCGCGCCAGATAACTTAAAGTTTCCTGAGCCTATGAACCTAGAACATGAGTTTCCCGCGCCAGTAAACCTAACGCTGATCATCAGCCTTGCCTGCAAGAAAGGTGAAAATCTACAACGATCTGCGGAAGTCCCCAATATCCCGGAGCTTTTAATGTAGCCCCGAAGAGATAAAGTAGTTTCAGACTGTCGTGCTGTGAGAACCTGAAAGCTTACCGGGAAATTTGCGAAAGAATACAAGATGTCGAAATATATTAGCGGAGAGGCGTCACACCTCGGAAATTCTCCCTACCGACCAACCAGATCATCTGATTTCTGAGACATGGTTTTGATTTTCGAAAATGCTCTTAGCCAATCACGACCTTATTCACAAGAACTTTGGGAGTCTTCACCGGGTTTCCTCCACAGTAGCAATATGTACTGCAAGGATGGTAAATTAACTCCGGTTGTCAATTGGCTAATCTACATTCGGCACTCGCCTATCAACCAATGCTTCTTGGCGTATTTTCGTTTCACTGCATTCTCAGGTAACACTTACGGCCTTGTTGGGTAGCTGTGTTGCATATAGGCCATTATCCAGTAGTTACCCTTACGTTAGTACTCCATGATATCCTAGATAGCGGTGGCCGCTAGCCGGTAGCCGGATGTTCTTCCATTAGATGTATGCGCAGCGCGCGAAATGTTTCTTTAAGATCTACGTTCACGTGCTGTATCATTTGCTGTCAACGAAGAACCAATCAATTAAAATAAGCCTTTAAAAATCCTTCCACGCATTATCCCGTACCCAGACTGCGAAAATAAATTTTGTGGGCGACCGAGCTTGCGAGCTAGGCTAGAAATCAGGGCACGGGAGAATTAGATGCATACGAAATGCCTTCATTCGCGAACTGGCAGTGGGCAGGTGAAGATCGAACATATATGTACTTTTCAATTGTCTATTCTCTTGTAGCAATTTAGTGATGCGATTAAAACGGTGTTTAGTTGGTTCTGGTACAGGCTTATATTTTTCATTCAAGGATCTCTAAGATTCTAATAGTACTGGTGCTTGTCCGAGACGCAAAGTCACAGCTAGGTATCGCTATCAATTTCCAGCAGTTCGGTACCATCCCTGCAGTGCCCCTCAAATGGCTTGGTAAGGTGGCAATAAAAGCTGGTTCTAGACCCTGCAACTCATCTGAACCAATCCTGCCAGCTATCACCTGCCAGCATTAGGCAACTACAGATCATACCTGAGACATTGACTCTAAGAAATATGCCAACCAACCGAGAATGGTGACATTCGCCCATTTGAGCTTGTGAACTGGTCAAAGTGCCTATCCGACAAAACAGATGCACATATTCACTGTACCCTGTATAATCGTCAATTCTGTGGCATGTGAACACATTTGAACGACCCAACAAATAAATAACCCAACAACTAGATTTCACCCCGCTAGATTTCACCCTCGCTAGATTTCACCCCCGCTAGATTTCACCCCGCTGGATTGCTATTGTGCTTCAAGGCTTCCACTACGAATAAGCATTGCTCTCGACTGCATGTATTGGACAAGACATCATGGTATATCCATCTCTGGATATGGTTGCCTAAGGTTTCAGCTGTCAGCGCGTACAGCGGATCACAAAATTCGAATGAGTAATATCATTGGTGTTGTTCTATCAAGTTATGTGACTCGTTTTGCGATCTTCGTTTATACAACTACGGTCCATCTCGCAATCCTGCATTCCCGAAAACTCCACAACATGCACAATCCCAGAATGGTTTTCATGCCTGGGAACCGGTGGTGGTTATATCACCGAATAATACATATCTGTTTCAAATCCTTTGCTTTCTAAGCCTTACTTAGAAACATAAACACGAAGTATTAGTTTTGATGATCATCCTGGGCCGCGTGAGTTGGGAGAGGAGTGATTTGTCCAATCCCAGCTGTGTTTCTAGGTTCCCATTTGCTCGCCCAGTTTTAGAGTTGTACGAGATGGGTTGCATGAAAATTACGAGCAGTAATGTCTCGTTTACAGCGCCTGGTTAGTTGAATGGACAGTTCTGCTGGACACCCTTCGGATTTAAGAAAGGTGGCCCAGGCCCAGTTCAGCGTGGTGGTAGTACATCTGGCTGGTTAGCGAATACATAGTTTGTCGCTAGCTCGCAACTGGCGCATCAGCCGGAACTCACCACATGCGATACTGATTGACGTGCGCTATTCCTAGTGAAACTCGATCAGATGGGAGCAGAAGTCTCAGGAAGAGCTAGAAGCACATTCTAGCTGATAGATAATCGCCCTGTAGCTAATGCCCATATTATGGTCAAGCCTTCTCAAGTGCGTTCATCTGCTGATACACTCCACTGAACTCATCGCTCCTGGTCCTATTTTCACTCACCGCTTTCGCTTTGGCTGTGAAATACACGCAAAATTTCGAGTCGTCTTATACTTATCGAGCGTATCCACCAGTATGCCAGCTCTGTGGCAACTCGGTTGGCTCGTGGCCGTTCTGGCGGTTTTGCAGAGGTCCGTCGTTTCATCGCTGGCAGTACGAGCCACAACGAATACCACAATCACACCGGAACTCACCGATGAATTGATAAAATGCACATCAACCTTAGTTATTCCGATACTGCAGTTTGTGATCACCAACTACATTGCCCACGCATTCACCATACGGTTCAGCCCTGGATACGGCGCTTTTTATACCATTATTTTCTCCCTCAAGGCTCTAATTTTTCCATGCTTTGGGCTTCTAACAGCTTGTCGAACCATGGAACTCCTTGCAGTATGCCAAGATGATCCTCTGAAACGCGCCTTAGAAGCGGGTGCATTATGCACAGTTGCTCGCACAAAAGGATGGAAGCCGGAAGACGGCGACAAAATATGGTTGCCATACGTCCCTCGCAGTTCAGTATCTTTAGTAGTAAGGCTAATTGTGAAACAGGACCGCGACCGAAATTATCTCAGAGGGTGACACGGAAAAAGTTACTGGAGTGTGTGCGACAACTAAGAACCCGCCGCAGACACCGCCCCTACAGACACCGCTCCCCTCACAGACACCACTCCCCTCACAGACACCGCTCCCCTCACAGACACCACTCCCCTCACAGACACCACTCCCCTCACAGACACCACTCCCCTCACAGACACCACTCCCCTCACAGACACCACTCCCCTCACAGACACCACTCCCCTCACAGACACCACTCCCCTCACAGACACCACTCCCCTCACAGACACCGCCCCTCCTTGATGTTACCAAGAGGACAGCGATTTACTGTCAAGAAGAGGGAGTCGAGGGCTTGCATCAGCGCTATATTAACGTACATGGGTTATGCCGCCTGCCGCGCGCTCACAAATGTCCCATGGAATGCACAGTAAGTGTCAAGCATTGTCACAGCGCCCTGTCCGAAGAAAAGGTCAAGCATTGTTACTGCAAGGAATGTCGAGAAAATGCCGAGCATTGCCACGAATCCCTGTCCAAGAAATGTCCAGAAAGAGCGCTGGACTGTATCAAGAATCTCCAACATTGCCAAAAAGGCCAATACATGCTCGTACGACTTCCCCCGCACTGCAGTGTGAAATGGAAACACCAAGCGGACTATCAACCAAGCTTTAGAAGGTACCACTCTAAAGAGAGTCGGATTGAAAAGATCGTGGAGGTGTGTTACAGTCCTACCTTATTTTTAGTGGCTTTGCTGAACCGAATGCAGCTGTTTAAGAAAATTTTCTGCTTTTGGCGCAAGTCAAGCAAAACATCTGACACGACACCGTATATGTCGAACTACGACCTTGGAATTTCGGCCAACCTCAGTGTTGTCAAGTTATTTGTTGCGCTCGTCCAGCTTTACTCCATCATCAACCTTCTGAGGGCAAATAAGCTTGAGGATTATAGTGCATATCAGTTAACCTTGGTACCTTACGCATTAATGTCTTTCGTCAACATTGTGAGCGGTTTCGTCACTCCATCCTATCCGGCAGTCTATATGGTACGCTCATCCGTTATGAAAGAGGCTGAGGGGAGAGGGGCAGTTTTTGAGGGGTGGGTTGGAGAACTCGAGGAAGATTCTATTGCACCAATCACGTACAAAACAGCGGAGCCCGAATTATCAACCAACAGAAAATCTGGAGACAGTCAACCACCCACGAGTGGGTGCACTGGTCTGTGGAGAACTATCTTGGATGGGCACAAAATCAAGGTACATCATACAAAAGAAAAGCCTATTATATGCTTCGGCCAGTTTTGGAATGCAGGGAAGGATGTAGTGCGGTCGGCAACATACTTTCATCACATGGGAAGGAGTTTACCACTCGTTCGGTTCATGATTCCAAGCAGCACCAGAGATGGCTCAACATCGTCGCTATCAGCTTCTAACAATGTGTTCAACAAACCCCGCGGCAAAGGTAACCCAAACTTGCGACATGAAGATTACTATTATGTACTGCAATTAGGAAACGCTAAATATCGGGAAACTATTGCACCATGGATGCGATATATCATGGACTTCGTAATGATAGTTGGACTTATTGTGCCATGGGTGACTATTTACTACCTTACTGGATTCAGATCACCAAAGTATAGAGTGGCAGGGATTTTTTTTATACTTTGGTTGACGCTTGGGCAGTTTCTCCCCTTTATCTTGGTACCTTCATGGAGCTTGATCAACCTGAAGGTTTGGAGAGTTAAGCTGAATCAGTCGATCCTTGTGAGCTTTCTTTGTGTTTTCCTATTCAGTGTCTTTGCGGTGGGTGGCTTCTATTTTGTCGGGGAATTGAGGTATCAAGAGTTGACTAGGGACTATAATAATTGCAGTAAGTCCCATCTACCTTATGTTTATGAGCGCGCAACTGATTACAAATATAACTAGCTGCTGCAAAAAGTCACCTCATCGGCCTACTATGAAGCGCTCTCTCCACTGCCAACTCGCAGCGCAGGTAAGTCTATCACGTTTTTCATTGTGGTTGCTCATTGGCTAACCATCTCTGTTTAGGATACGGCAAAGCAAGCGAAAGAGATTTATGGAATTGGAAAACGTAGGAAGGCGGATATTCTTACTCCTAGATACGAAAAATATTTTCTTTTTCTATGATATGTCTTCAGATGACCCCTTTTCTCTTTGCTAGTGTAATAGGTGGAGGTAGGCGTTTTAATTGGAATTGCGTGGAAACCCTGGAAATGACCTGTATGAATGCTTCTAATCTGCATCGTATGACCAAGGAGTGGAACTTATGCACGGAATCAAGACCCTATCCAAGTGAGGGGATATCAGGGTCCTGTCATACTCTAATTAGAGTCAATACAGTATGATTAAACAAACAACAACGACCCTATCCAAGTAGCTCTATTCCGAAGTGGCAACGGGCTTGGCACCAGAAAAACAAATGATTGGTATTATAGGTGGATCTGTGAGTACCAATGCAGCCGAGCGAAGTCCAATGAGCGAATAAGCATTAACGTACGGAGGGATGACTATTAGTTTGTAGTTTCATAAGTCAGGATAGAGAGCAAAATTTGATGGAGGGGTATCCCAATATGACAGGTATTCTCTGATTTATTGCATTTTTCTGTTCAGGAAATTCATAGGTCGATCTGAGCGTTGAGCCGTCCCAGGCCCTCGATTGGTCAAATCCTATGATTGGCATCTCAAATAGGAAGTGCAAAAATCAAGATATGCCGGCGTGTAGATCCGGGTCTTTTAAGCGGTCAGTTAGGGAACTAATCCGAGCACAAATTCTTAGGCGATACCCGAAGTGCCCGATGTTACGCTGACGACTTCTAATTACCACCACACGGATACAAACAAAGAAATGGCCAGGTATTAGCTTTCATAATAGAATATTTAGACTCTAAACCTTTGAAAGCTAGCCTATTGGGGCAACATTATACCCGGTCACTCGTGCATTCCCGGAAACTTCCTGTCAATCGAACTACCTCAGATCATTCGGCGGTGAACACGAGTGGGCACAACCCCAATAGTGTTCGAATCGCTGTCTGAGAATACAAATTCCTCTTTTGGCAAGAGGGTAAAAGTCGAGAGTGCTGGCAAAAGAGTCATGAGAGTTGTAGCGGTGGCTGACCCGGCATTATTCACCTCGGTTACATCTTTCATCAATATGTTTGTGTCGCTGGCGGGTTGAACTGATACCGAGAACCCGATACCATCGAATTTGACATCGTGTTGGTGCAAACTTACCACTAAACTGAATCCAGGCCGAAGGTACGAGCTGAGCCAAGCGTAGAAAAGCAGTTGCAAAAGCGACACAGATAAGAGTGACAGAAATACGAATAAGGATAGAGAGTCTCGGGTTCATGGTAATGGTGGAAAGAAAAATTTATGGTAGAATAAGCTTAGGATTCCAGGTATGAAAACGGAGCAGATGTACAAGCCGACGGGCAAGTCCTGAAATAATATTTTCGTGACCTATTGATACCCAGCCGTCAATAAATTGGTCAGGCTGATTGGGCTGAATACGATCGGAGCTTGTTTATCTTTGGACAGATCGTTATGTGCTCTCGCCTCTTTTAGCACATCTTTAGACATGCGACTAGAGAAATTGCGCATCACATTGCAGATTTGATGTGATACATACATATACTTCCGCTTCGCTAACAGAGTATCTTCTCTTGAATGCTGTGAGTCACGTTTCTGTATAACCTAATGGTGATTCCTGGTGCTAAATGAACAAAAGAGACATAATTCATTGGAGTGTTTTGACGGAGTGATCAGTGGTGATAAGGGGTGGGATATAGCCGATCCGTACTCGTTAGATTTTCAAGTCTCCGGACAGATAAGTTCTCTTGGCGAATACATCAAAAAGTTTAGTAGCTGCTCATCATAATTGGACTATATAATATAATCATAACAGAGTCATCTAAACGCCATCAGGAGTCTCCAGAAATCTCATTATAAGTGCCCCCAGCGACAAATCGAAGTATGGTGAGTACACAACAAAGTTGGATGCTATTCAATACGGCATAATCGTATCGGAGTCATCTAACCGCTAACAAAGGTATCTGGAGACTTGAAAACCCGTTGAATCCTGGCTTGACAGCACGCAATATCAATCGCAATCACCCGATTGAGAAGTCACGTCGCGAAGTCCCACCATAGATATCATTAGTTCATGGCCGTGTCAGACGAGTGATGATTCTATGACTGAGTGCCCAACCCGACCCATCATATTAGCAACATAAGATCACAAGGTCGCCACGCCTATTCACGTTTATATCTCTAGCACTGAAGACTTACAGTAAGTAGAGCGGCGTTAGGTTGCGTACCGTTACCCTGTTGCGATAGCATGTCCCAGCAGGTGACTACAGTATTCCTAGCAGGCTGAGGTCCTGGAATATCAGGACTATACACTCTAGCTCACCCGAGTAATGACCAGAATTGGGTTCCGTTGGGAGGCGTTGTAGGACTGGCAGGTATTGTAGCTAGAGCAGGAGATTGCGGGCTGCGGGATAGTACACCCCCGGAGGAGAGCAGATGCGGGTGAGTAAGTCAAGAGTATAAGGGAAAGGGAGGTTTCCAACCGGTGGAAGAGCAAGGAAACGAGAGTGGGCTGTTTTGATAGAACCACACCGAGTAGTGTTATGCATTTTCACCGTGGCACCAGCCATAAAAGTTAGAATACAAGCCACCGAAACGTTACCACTCTCGCTACTAAAACCCGCTGTATCAGGAATCATTTTACCGCGCCACAGGAAAGCTAGGCACGAAGTCGGTGCATACATAAGTACTGAACATGATTCGACGCTGGTTGAAGATAGTAGCATGCTCTTCAACGGAATCGGCACATGTCGTAACTAACTCAGGGTTAGCGTTTATGCCAAACGTCTCGCTTATGATTCCCGTCTGACACGTGTTTAGACCCTACCCGATCAATTGCATCATCTCGGCCATCGGCAATGTCATCGCTGCATGAAATTCTGCATCCAGTGGAAACACTCTGAATAACCGATCAGGGGTTTGTTTAACCGAAGCCAGGAAGCTTTCTTCAAGGATCAGATGCAGTTTAGATTAGATCTTATGATTACTTAAGCCAGCCCCGATTGATCGTCTGCAGCCAGCTCTCCACCAGCTCTCTGAGAGCACGAGTCGAATTATCTCCTTACGTGCTCTCGATCTCGAGTTAACCCCTGAATAAGTTACAATCTCAGCTCCCGGTCAGCCCAGATTGACCGTCACCGAGTATCTACCAAGCACCGTCTGCTGCCTGCCCAGATGGACCGTCACCAGCCAGCTTCCAATTGCCGTGTTCCTGATTGTCCCCTCCAGGTGCACCCCCAAGTGAGCTTGATCACAGTCTGCAGTACACCTCTTAGTGAACTTTCGAGTGGTCTTGATCACTGTTTCCGTGTGCACCTCAAAATGTGCTCGATCACCATCTATGAGTGAGCTTGATCAGCCCCCTTCTACTGCAAGTTTGCTGGGGTACAGCGTTTAGGTGCACTTGATTACTGTCTCCCACCAGAGCAGATCGACCGGATGTACATATATAGATAGATAGATATAGATATCTAGTGAATAGATGCCACTTATCACAAATACATCTAAGCGAGTGAGCGCAGCTGAGCGGAAAATCCTCACTCGAGCACACTGGCGACTCCGTTCGAGTGCGAACTCAATTTCCCAATGCATAATATCTTGCAAACAGTAAAATGCAAGCGAACGCACCATAAAATTCCGTAACTCACCATAATATGCTGTGGTACAGTGGTAATGCTCACAACGTGTCGTACTTCCGCGCTAACGGCAATAACAAATCTCGGTTACGGTGTCACGGAGGCTTTTCTAGGCGGAAGAACATCATATTGAGATCGAATGAGAAGATTACCGGGATCCCTACCTATCAAAGCCATCGACCGAGATCTTTACCGAATGGCATGCCGAAAAATCAAGAAACAGGCGCAGAATGGCTTACCGAACTGAATGCCGAAGATCACGATACCAGAGGCCTACCAGATGACTACCAGAAGTTCACCGAGATAATCAAGGCAATTAAAACGGGAATCTTGGCAAAACAGAAACGGCGAATTAAGTCAACAACGACGACAGCAACCGAAAAGCGGACAGCGGCAATCGATTCTTAACGTCGAATTGACCCCAGAATGAGACTCTCAGCACCTCAGGACCGCTGGAGGAGGGCGGGCACATCAGCAAAAAGAGTGCGCACAAGAAACCACGCAATTGTGTGGATTCGCGAAAAGTCTTGGTGGAAAAAGACGAAAACAAAATGGCAAAATCAGTCAACAGCCACGACAGTAATTGGCAAAATGACACCATCAAACGATTTTTAGCGGTAAGTTGACCCCGGGAAGACTTCCTCAGCACCTCTGGATCGCTGGAGGTTTGGAACTTGGAGAGCAAAGTGAGCACAGGTCCACGACTCGACCACCAAATTAGAAACGATGGCAATCCGGTACAAGAAAGCCCCACTGGGGTATTACAGGGGATCGGGATGCCAATTAGGGGAGGAGCCACAGACACGGTGGGAGCAGGAGGAATAAGCCCTGCGAATGGTGGGGCAGGCATCGCGTCGATGACAGCGGCCGCCCCTGCGACCGCAACTGCAGCTGAGCAGCTGGAGCACCATGAGAATGGGAACAGGCTGAGGAGCTGGGGCCCAGAGATTTCGAGGGCCCCCAGTGACTGGAGGAGGCGTATGGAGAGGATGATGGGACAGCAGGCACAGGAGCTAACGCAGCTGCACCGAACCGTTGGACACTTAGCAAATCTGTTGGAAACCCAGGCTGCCCGTGAAGAGGCACAGTGGCTTGGAATGATGACGTGGATGCAACAGAGAGAGCAGAAGTGGGACACCCACCATGAGGATGAGAAGCTGTACAGGGTGGGCATCACAAACATGATTGAAATGTTTATGAAAGGAGGAGCACCAAGGCCAGGAAGTGAGAGAGAAAGAAAGAGACAAGACAGCAAAGATGGATGGTGGAGGGCTAGAAGCCTTACAACCTGCAAATACAATTCAGGTAGGAGGACCAGAGAAGCACCAACTGCCAACAGCTGCAGCAGCAACCGAAGCCCAAAGTGCAGCTCAAACTGCTGCCTAAAGAGAGATGAGTGTGTACCGCCCCCCAACAAAATGGACCAGGAAATTGCATTAGTGATCAACAGAGTGCTAGTCCACCAGAAGGCACCGGCCCACATTCGAATAATGAATGTGAAAAGCAACGCTAACAGGGCGATTGCAACGATCACCCGCCACAATGCGATGGCAACGATGGCACTGATTTAACTCGAAGTTGTCATCACTGTGGCATGCACAGCTGAGAAGCGAGTCATCGACATTGAAGAAAACGAGTCTTGGGAGAGGCTAAAGATCCATGCAGTACCACTGGTAAGGTACATGGGAAGTTGCAAAGAGGCCCTGCAAAAGATGCAAGAGGAATCTGAAGTGAAGAATGAGGGCATGGCAATTCCTACCGAAGTGCAATGGCTGGTGAACCCTCGCACCATCAGGGAGAGTAGGCAGACAGGAGAAATCGCCGCTTCATTGGTAGTTTTTGTAGCAAAGGGGAGTCAGGTGGCACGGAGTTTAATTGAGAAAGGCATCAACGCGGTGGGAGTGTGATACTGAGTTGAGGTGTTCACGAATGTGGGCGCTGACAGCGGGTGTGAGGTCTGCTGTGGGTGGGGCCGCATCGAGAACAAGTGTGGCAGCAAGCCCAAGTGTGGCTACTGCTCAGGTCATTACCAGACAAGCGACCACAAATGCAATGTAGTGGGGTGCACGGCAATGCAGGGAGAACTCTGCAGCCATACGCTGGAGAGGTGTCCTAATTGCAAAGGAAATCATATTGCATTCAGCAGCAGGTGTGCAAGATTGACTGAAGCCCCCAAAGCAGCAAAGCAGAGCAGAATAATGGATCTAGCAGGACAACCTCCCTCAGGTGAAGCTATGCACATAGCAACGGGGACGAACAGAGTGGTGCTTGGTCCTAGTCCCAGGGGAGTGGAAGCAGATGGGGGAAGCGGAGAAGAGGAGATGGCTGCTGTGGAGGAAGAAGAGGCAATGGGGGAGGCAAGAGACATCACGATGACCGAGACCGAGGCCGAGATTGCGACTACGACTGCAAATGAAACTCAGACTGAGACTGTCGCTGGAGCCCTGGGTACTGATGATAAGAGTGATCCAGCACAATTACGCAAGGTGATATGAGTGGACCATTGTGCTGCTAGAAATGGGAGTCAAACATAGGATAGATGTAGGGCGCTTGCAAGAGCCACCTAGAGTGAGAGGAAGTATTGGGATTAGCCATTCAGCTTACAAAATAAGAAAAAGACATAGAGTTTGGATGGCAATACGGAAGGGGAGCGGTCTGGTGGTTGATGAGCCCACAGACATAAGCAGAGGTGCTAACGACAACAATATTGCTACTGCCGTCAGGAGTAGAGGGCAGAAGTAAACAAGTCATCAGCAAAATGTATTTTAGTCACTGGAAGCCTCCAGGAGTGTCTGAGAAGATGTGGAGTGTAAGATTAGATGCGTCAATTTCAGGAGAGTATCAGACCCTAGGAGGGCATTCCTGCCGGTCTTCAGAGTAACTGGGATCTCTGATGACTGGTACAGGAGTACCATGGGAGTGATTGTGATAGGTTTGGGAACACCTCGGAGCGCCGGAGAGAACTTTGGGTGCGCCTGGGAGCGCCTGGGAGCAGTGAAATCAGCCGTCCCGTCCGTCCTTGGGCCAGACGGAGACGGTGCCGTCTTTTTGAATGTGGACGGGGACGGTGAAGTCACCGTCCCCGGCAATCATCCACCGTCCCCGGCCGACAACGGGCGGTTACAAAATATATTTAGATGAAATTGAAAATGGCTCTGAGAGCTCGCTGTAAGAGATATAAATAGATGCGGAGCCTGGATTGTCCATTGTAATATTCAGAGTATTGAAGAATGGATGGTTGATAAAGAAAAGTCTGGATGAGTGGGTATATCTTCAACCTGTATATACATA
>Ga0307514_10001106_pt1 | contig 37628 bp, 32 predicted proteins | sample 16_EM_MG_FD_203088 | JGI IMG/M metagenome (GOLD analysis project Ga0307514, IMG submission 203088) | Populus trichocarpa ectomycorrhiza microbial communities from riparian zone in the Pacific Northwest, United States - 16_EM | ecosystem: Host-associated > Plants > Roots > Unclassified | place... | reverse complement strand
TCAGCTTGTACCTCTAGCCCCATATCCATAAGCCCGTATGTCAGCCCGTATCCATTAGCCTTACAAAGTTCTAAATATGTGAAGTTCTTGGGTTTCATCTAAATATAACTGTAACCGCCCAATGACGGCCGGGGACGGTGGATGTCTCCCGGGGACGATGATTCTATCGTCCCCGGCCGTTGTCGGTCGTCACGCCGTCATTTATAAGCTCGGACGGGACGGACGGATTTGCGCCGTCCCGTCCGTCCTGGCACGAACTCGGACGGTCCTACCGTCCCCGGCCGTCGGACGGGACGGTTGACCACACTGGAAAGCTGGCCGATGCCGGCGGGCACAGGTGTCGGAGCTGTTTTCCATGGAGATATGTGACATGGCGGTGATGGACTTCCGGGCGGCCATGGACGTCGAGAAGTTCCCGCCGGGGTGAGTGGCAAGTGGAAAGTGGTGAGGGGTGAGATGTGCATTGTCACTTGTGAATGGCAAGATGAGTCTACATGTATGAGTATATGTGAATGAGTCTATTTGTTGACTCAGTGTATCAGTAGCTCCCAGCGTATTCGGGCCGATTCGGCCCGAGTGGACTGGTCCAAAGCAGTCCAGGCCAGTTCAGTCCAGGTCCCGAAAAATTGGGGATTGGTCCGATCCCGGTCCAAAAATTTCTTGGACTGGACCTGGACTAGACTGGACGGTTCCAGTCCGGACTGGTTCATTGCTGGACTGGTGGAATCATTGGTTGAAGTATTAAAAGAGGGCGATCTTGTGCGCCGAAAGATTCCAGTCGAGGACAGATGTTCAACCGATAACACACGAATCTTTGCAAGGGTTGTTTAAGTTAGGCATAGTAATTGTTATGCTTTGGAGTGTAAATATGGAATTCTGCATGGCTTGTATCGCACAAAAAGTATGGACCGTCTGGCAGCTACTATTCCACACTAAATTCCGACATTTACGAAGGATAGTCATCGTGAGCTTACTCTTCGGGAAGCAGACCACCTTCAGTCCCCTGCTGAGCTCATCCAAGTACGTTGAAGGTGTAACAGCAACTGCATTACAATTCGCTGCAAGTGTTTCAAATCAAAGGTTGAGTGTATACTGCACTGCCATGGCCGAGATGGTGGCGAACAGTGCCAAAATTCTGGGGTCGTTGCTGTGCCATCTGGTACATTCAATCTTAAGCGGAACCCATCTATAGCAGGACCCAGACAGAATCACAAGTAACTATGAGCAAATACACAAGGAGAGGACTGAGCACAGACAAATTCAACTTCCACCGATATGAATGATAGTGTTGAAAACACCGCAAGTGATTTGACTGAATTGGACAGTGAAGAAGCAGAGGGTTTCGAAGAGGACGAGGTCACAGGGGCCGAAGAGCAGGAAGATGAGGAGGAAGAGGAGGACGTGGAGGATGAGGAGGAAGAGGAACAATCAATCCACCAGTCCGGACGGACCCGGTCTAGGGTAGGGCACAGTACGGTCCGGTCCAACCGTTAGGTCGGACTGGACCGAGCCCAAGACTAGCAGTCTGGGACTGGACGGGCTTGGTCTGGACTAGTCCGCACACACTTGCAATTTCGACATTGTTTCTTAGTCAAGTACCACTGAAAACATGACTCATCCTCACATTTATCACCACACACCTCCGGATACCCACTCTGGGTGAAATTATGACTGTTCTGACTGTACATTTGGTGCCATTGAGATATATTCCCCCCATTAAAAGACCGATACAGTGAAAAAATACCCTAAACCAGGACACTATACTAGACTAGTCCAAATCAGTCCAGGCCAGTTCAGTCGAGGTCCAGAAAAAGTGGGGATTGGTCCGATCCTGGTCCAAAAATTCCTCGGACTGGATTGGACTGGACTTGGACGTACCCGGTCTGGACTGGTCCAATGCTGGACTGATGGAATCATTGAAGAGGAGGACGTGGAGGAGGAGGATGAGGTTGAGGAAGAGGGCAACTATAAAAAAGAGACAGTCTCAAATGAGGATATGGAGTACAATGTAATTGTAGTCGCACGACGACGATGAGCTGATCATAGGGATGATGATCATGGTGTACAGAGTAATTATTACATTTGGTTGAGGGTAATTAGCACTTTTGTATGTACACTCCGTGAATGGACCGGTCTCTCCGCGGAGGAACCGCCTCCGTGACTGGACTGGAACAGTTATCCCACGAAGTATGTCAGAGTTAAAAGAGTTCGTGTTAATGATACAAAAGGAGATGTCAGAGTAGCAAATAAATAAGTAACTCTTGAATATATAGTATAATCCATAAATTGCAGTATATAATACATGTGCTACAGTTGCATTACAGTCATCGCCAAAAGTGCAAATCGACTATGAACTGCGCTACGCGCACCCGCGCACATGCGCAGCTCATAGCAAGCTTCCTGTGGACACCTGCACGACGCGCAGCCTGTAGTCGTCTATAGTCGATACATAGATATATACGCGTGGGCCTATGGAACTATATACAGCTGGCGGCCAGAGACGGACCTATTCCAGTCTTCAGTGCCTGCAGTTTTCACTGCTATACCGGTACTGTGCACTATCGCTGAGAGTCCGCTTCAGTGCCTGCTTGCAGGCCTGCTTGCGAGCCTGCTTGCGAGCCTGCTTGAGAGCCTGCTTGAGAGCCTGCTTGAGAGCCTTCTTGAGAGAGCCTCGCATCGGGAGGAGTAGAGTTTTCCACGAGAAGCTTTTGGCCGATGGATACCCCTGAGTTTGTGGAAGCTTTGGCTAATAGAAGGCTCTAAGTCTGTGGAATCTTTGGCTACTAGAAGGCTCTAAGTCTGTGGAAGCTTTGGGTACTAGAAGGCTCTAAGTCTGTGGAAGCTTTGATGCAAACGTTGACGTAGCCAACCTACTTGTCTAAGTGCTTCTAGTACTATGATCACCATCACCGACACCATCATCATCGCCATCATCACCATTGCCATCATCACCATCAGCGCCGAATGTGCCCACATACACCCACAGTCGGTGGGAAGCGAGCAGTAGATTCCACTGGACAATCTGAGTCGGAGATCTGCTGTCCCCAAGATCCAATTGTCTACCTTTCTTGCAGAATCTCAGGCTGCAATTGTCAACACCATGACCGTGAGGCATCGTGAGATCTCGTCACGGTGGCTGCGCTAAAAATAAGGTTCAGACTATGATATGGACCGACGTCATGATTTCGGCCGCCGCCACCCGCCACCCGCCACCCGCCTCCCGCCTCCCGCCTCCCGCCACCTGCCTCCCAGTTTCTGGCGCCTGCAACTCAGCAAGTCTCTGGATTGAGCACGCAGGAGCATATTCGGAAGGAGTAGAGTTTTCTACGGGAAGCTTTTGGCTGTTAGAAAACTCTGAGTTTGTGGAAGCTTTGGCTAATAGAAGGCTCTAGGTCTGTGGAAGCTTTGGCTAGTAGAAGGCTCTAAGTGTGTAGAAGCTTTGATGCTGACATTGACGTAGCCAACCTACTTGTCTAAGTACTTCTGATACTATGATCACTATAACTATCACCAACACCATCGCCATCGCCATCGCCATCATCTCCATCAGTCTCAGACCGAATGCGCACACATACGCCCACAATTGATGGGAAGCGGGTACAAGATTCCGCTGGAAAATCTAAGTCGGAGATCTGCTCACCCCAAGATCGAATTGTCTACCTTTCCTGCGGAATCTAAGGCTGCAATTGTCAACACCATGACCATGAGGCATCGTGAGATCTTGTCACGGTGGGCGCGCTAACGATAAGGTTCAGACTATGATATCGACCGACGTCATGATTTCAGTCACCATACGCCGTGCGCCGTCGGTCACCCGCCACCTGTCTCCTGGTGCCTGGCTCCTGCAACTCAGCAAGTCTCTGGATCAAGCATGCAGGAGCATACATGGAAGCATATAGTCAAATGAGAACGGGAGTGTCTTGCCTCTTGAGAGTGTACTTGGGAGTGTAGAGCCAAGCAGGCTAGGAGTGTGCCATCGAATGCAATTGGAAGTGTACTTAACAGCGACTCGGAGGTATACTTAGGAGTGTCTTGAGAGCTTACTTGGGAGTGTACAGTCAAACAGGCTGGGAGTGTGCCATCGAGTGCAATTGGGAGCGTCCTTGAGAGCATGCCCGGGAGTGTGCTTGAGAGCGTCTTGAGAGCTTACTTGGGAGCGTACAGTGCAGCAGGCTAGGAGTGTGCCATCGAGTGCAATTGGGAGCGTCCTAGAGAGCATGCCCGGGAGTGTACTTGAGAACGTACTCGGAGGTGTACTTGGGAGCGTATTTCGAGTGTGCTTGTGAGCGTATATCAAGCAGGCTGGGAGTGTGATTGAGAGCGTCTTGAGAGCTTACTTGGGAGCGTATAGTCAAGCAGGCTGGGAGCGTGCTCAGGAGTGTGATTGAGAGCGTCTTGAGAGCATACATGGGAGCGTATAGTCAAGCAGGCTGGGAGTGTGCGATCGAGTGCAATTGGGAGTGTACTTGAGAGCATGCTCGGGAGTGTGCTTGAGAGCGTCTTGAGAGCTTACTTGGGAGCGTACAGTGCAGCAGGCTGGGAGTGTGCCATCGAGTGCAATTGGGAGCGACCTGGAGAACATGCCCGGGAGTGTACTTGAGAACGTACTCGGAGGAGTACTTGGGAGCGTACTTGGAGTTTATTTGGGAGCGTCTTGAGAGCGTAAGTCAAGCAGGCTGGGAGTGTACAGTCGAGTGCAATCAGGAGTGTATTTCAGAGCGTGCTTGGGAGCATGCAAAGAAGTGCATTTGGCAGTTTGGTTTCAAGTTTGTTGAATGCAGCATGATGTATAGTATCAAGCGCACATAATTGCATGCGTATCATACTAATCTAGTCAATTCGCAGGTCCATAGGACCTTATAGTGCCACGCGTCAAATATGCTAGGGATCACCGACCCAAAAACAGCTTCTCTATGAGTTACGCGTCGCATAAGGTCATTTTTCCCGGTGATTATGATTCAGTTCTGCTATTGGTACATTACAGGTGTATTATCGTGGGTTACCCAACACAGCTCTGAGGTGTTTTCCATTAGTTGGTGTTATTGGTGGTATGGGAGGTTACGGTAGGCCATATAGCGTATGGTAGATTACATGTAACAGAATATGTTTTTCCAGACGTGGTAAGATATTCGATACTGATCTATGTTCCTCAATAGTGATTGATATATGCTGACCCATGCCTTGCTGTGGATCACATGCTGCAGGTACAGTATCTATAATATCGGAACATATTCAACGACTTCTTAATCAATTTGACAGATACGACTAATATGTAAGAGGGAGATAAACGTAGCATTAGTCATGCAGATTTAATCTAGAAACTGCAATTGAATCTAGACCATTCTTGCAGACCTAACCGAAATGAACAATTCCAGTTTTCTAAGATATGTTTCACCTGCAAATGGACACTTGTGGGCAACTGCAATACATTGAACATAGGAAATGAAGTAGCTTTTGGCACAGTAACAAGACTATCTGGCTAATGATTGATTGTTTGCTAAATAATAAAAACCATGATGAACTAGCCACTATACTTTTCTTCCAATCTGAATAGTAGCCATCTGGACAAGAAATAATTACTCCAGAGGCCGTTAACTGTTAGAATATGAACACCATGCAAATACTGGTGTGAACTAGCAACTTTGAAGATTGACTCTACCAGATAAACAATATGAGAGACTATCATACAGCAGGAATGATGATGTATCTGTCCCTGCAATGAATACAATGTTGAACTCATGTATGAAGTGGTATCTGACAACCATCGGATTTAAAGAGGAAGAGTGGAATTTTACCACTCTCAGCTGCTTGCACCATCATAATGGTCCTGTAGTAATATATACCAATCAACACTGTAGATGTGTAGCACTCCAGTAAACAGTGGAAATGTCAATTTCCCTAGATTGGATTTCTTAGGTCTTTTTGTCTGATTTAATAAATGGTGCCATAACTAACAGTACCATGAACAAGGGACTTGGATAACCTAGTCATTGAATCAAATCATTAAACAAAGCCCAACTACTTCAGTCACATATGATATATAAGGTTCAAACATTGGTCGTCATGATTGTGATATTACTCTACCAATTGTGACTGCCTCTATACACTCCATCTGATGCAGGCACTGATTCTGTCCCTGATTCTCCTCTTACTTAAGATTCCTCTCTGCTTCTCTCTTGCATGTTCAATGAACTCACATCATTCAATTCCACAGCATAAGCCCATTGAACACAGCTAGTAACTCTGTGACCTTGGCTGGTTAGATTTACTCTTTGTAAATAGTATGTGACACTTTTGAAAATATATGTCAAGGTGTTTGTAAATATGAACGCTATTCATTGGAATTAGAGTGTTTAAATAAGTACTATATAGCTGCTTGTAACTTCTGTAAAACGTGTGCTGAAGAATGAGAATACACAAAAAGTCATATATTTCCTCCATAAAGGAATGTGAACACCTGAAATAGTGTAGGCCTACTGAAGCAGTCGGACCACCGTGCTGTGTCCATACAGTGATGCAAGTTGCAGCGCCGTTAACCCGTCACAATTGACCGCGGAGAGGTTAGCGCCTTTATTCAGGAGCATCCGTCCTACTGTAAAGTGGCCACGTCTCAAAGCATGGTGCAGCGGCATCCATCCACCTTTGTCGGATATGCAGACGTTGGCCCCCATGTCCAAGAGCAGCCGAACCACTTCTTCATGACCCCGCCGTGCAGAAAGGTGTAGTGGCGTCGATCCGTACCTATTAGCCGAGAGAATATCGGTGCCATTGTTCAGGAGTTGCCGTGCCACAGCCTCGTTATTCCACCTTGAAGCATGATGCAGTGGCGTCCACCCGTCGTTGTCAGGCGCGCAGACTTCGGCCCCGTTATTCAGGAGCAGCTGAACCACCGCTTCGTGTCCCCGCCGTGCAGCAAGGTGCAGTGGCATTAACCCATACCGATTGGCCGCGGAAATGTTAGCACCCTTGCTCAAGAGTAGACGAGCCACCGCCTCGTGTCCGTAGTCCGAGGCGAGGTGCAGCGACGTCAACCCGTCCTTGTCGGCAGCAGAGATGTCAGCCCCCTTATCTAAGAGCTGTAGTGCAAACGCCACTTGTCTATCATTCGAGGCATGGTCCAGTGGAATCCACTCGTCTTTGTCAATGGCGGAGAGGTCGGCGCCGCTTTGCAGGAACAAGTACATCAATGCGGTGAATCTGTCGCCCGAAGTAATAAGCGATGGTTCCCGTCCGCATTCAATGGCCCAGGAGACATCGGCGCGAGTGTTCAGGAGCAGTCGTGCAGCATCCTCGTATCCAGTTACTGTTGTAAGATGCAGTGGTGTGTGCCCGAGTCTAGTTGTGGCGGAGACGTCAGCGCCCATGCTCAGGAGCATCTTGGCCACCTCCTCACGTTGCTTCACCATAGCAAGATGTAACGGAGTCCACCCCAACATGTTGGCTATTGAAACGTTGGCACCTTTGGCTAGGAGCAGCATGGCCATCGCATCATGTCCCCGGTGTAGTGCAAGGTGAAGCGGCGTCGACCCGGACAAGTCAGGCATGGAGACATCAGCACCCATTCCGAGGAGTAGTCTTGCCACCGCGTCGTGTCCACATACTGAAGCAAGGTGAAGCGGCGTACACCCGCGCCTGTCGAGCGCTGAGACTTCAGCACATTTTTCTAGAAATAACCTTACCACAGCTTCTTGTCCTTCTTGGGATGCAAGGTGTAGCGGTGTTGATCTGGATTGATCGTACACGGATATATCAGCGCCATTGTCAAGGAGTAGTCTTGCCACTGCTTCATGTCCATATACTGATGCACGGTGCAGCGGTGTACGCATGAGATAGTCGAGCGCCGAGACGTCAGCGCCCTTTTCCAGGAGCATTTTTGTCACCTCCTTCAAGTTGTATCGGTTATCTGAGGCAAGGTGTAACGGTGTCAACCCGTACTTATCGGCCATAAATATATTCGCACCTCTGTCCAGAAGTAGCATTGCCACAGCCTCGTGTCCGTCAATTAACGCAAGGTGTAGCGGTGTCGACTTGGACATGTCAAGTACAGAGACTTCAGCACCCTTGTCCAAGAGTAGCCTTACAACTGCCTCGTGCCCCTGTTGTGATGCATGGTGCAGCAGCGTCCTTACTTCCACACACTTGTCTACTGAGAGGTTGCCAGTGGCACCGTTGTCGAATAGATATCGTACAAGCTTCTCGTACCCAAATCGACACGCGTAGGAAAGCAGTATGTCAGTATCGATGCTCATTACGGTAGGCCGTTGCTCAAATAACCATTTGAACCTTCTACCTAGCCCAAAGATACAGGCCAAGAATAAAGGGTCGTAGGATTTTTTCTCTTTCTTGAAGGATTGGAGTTTTCGCCAGAATCCGGAGGGCAATCTGTGAGTCATAATTGTAGAGCGGTAATACTCCAACCATCTCGGATAGTTAGCCTTCGAGATAAACCTTTCCCAAAGGACCACCAATAATCCAGAGTCATCGTCTTTCAGCTGCGCTTCATAGCGCGCGAAATGCCACGGCCAAAATGCTGCCGAGTAGAGCAGCATATGACGGTTTTGGTACTCTCCTCTATTAGTGGGAATCCGGTGTTCGTATGTGTCGAAATAGAGAGGTGAGCACAAAAGGGAAAGACATGTCTTTGCGATATAAGCATGACAATCGGACTCTGTGAGTCCTTCCTCCGTTAACTTGGTCTCAAGATACTCCTCCACCGAGAGATGTGCAAACTGGAAAGTGTCAAGGCACTCGTCCCAGATAACCAAGTTTTGGCAAACTTTCAATATTGTGTCCATCTCTATGGGCTCTCGCGAGTAGTCTCCAGATTTACTAACCTGGGAACTGACAGCATCGAGCAGCGTCTTCGATGCTAGTGGTTCATACGAGAACAGGACCCAACGGAATGTATTCAGAGCAAGCTGGGGTGCGCGCTTTCTTTGGTTGAGAATGCATTCATATATCTCGTCGTATGCTTTCGTCAGCGTATCTGGAAGGTCACTCAGGCTTGTTCTAACGTCGAATTCGGTATCCATTTGGCAGAGTAACGTAAGTTGTAATGCCGCCAGCTGGAACCTAAGCCAATATAACCTATCAGATTCAAGAGCCCATTCTGCAGATATCTTTGACTTACATCCCTGCTGATCTTCTGCTCAGGACGTCACAGATCTCAAGTTGCAGCTCGTCGCTGACCTTGCCATGAAGCAGCTGTCCATCAGCTACATCACGACGAACCTCAGAGTGTATGAAGTTTATGATATCATCACTATGGTCATCAGGTTGCACATCGATCCTGGGAAATGAGCTAAACTGAAGGAGAATATCGGGGTCATTCCGAGCAGTAGCAACGATTTTGACTAGATTACTCGATCTTTCGATGACCGACTTCAGTGACTTCAGCAGATATATACGAATATCTCGGCCCACTTCGTCCAATGCGTCAATGCAAATTATTGTCTGAGGATAAATGTTTGTGATTTTAATGAGCAGAGTCAGGCTTTCTTGCAGAGTAAGTTTCGAAGACGTTTGGCCGCATTTTTCACGTTCCCTATATATTTCGACGGCTGGTTTTAAGATCCCCATGGTACCGGTTTGTGTGACTAGTTGTTGGATAAGCGCATTCAGTATGTTCACGGGGTCGCGGCGATTCTGCTCTGCTCGGTTGCAATAAAAATATGCCACATTCCTGGTAGTGTCATGTTCCGCGGTCAAAGTATCAATGACTTTTGAACTATGCTATATTGTCAGAAAATCACCACCGTTCCGGGCGCTGTAAAAATCTCACGCCATGTACGTTTTTCCTGCTCCAGCTGTCAATATTAAACCACGGTCAGCATGCAAATATGACAATGTGTTTGAACCGTTGATAAGAGTCAGGTCACTTACGAATACCCCGTAATAGCAACATCTTTGATTCTGTTGAAGCCTGCCAGTCCTTGTACTCCTTTCTTGCAAGAAGCCACTCTCCGGTTCCGTGCAGACGCTGCTCGCTGATGCGCTTGTGATGGCTGTAGTAAGGGATAGAGGATATCCATTCCAGAATTTGGGTCCTATTTGAAACTGTTGCGGTACAGTTACTGATTAGTTCCTAGGACTTAAGGACACACTATCATACCCTCGAGCATGTGATTAATAATCGTGAGTCGATTCCCAAGCTCTGCTGATGTCGCGCGCAACTCGTCTATATATGTGCGTACAACTACGTCGTCTGCACAAAACCAATTAATTGCTGGAGTAGGAAATTGAAACGATGGACATACATTGTGCTCCAACAGCATTAGCGTCGTGTTCAACCCTTACTTCACAGGTGTCAATATTTCCGAGCAACTGGGAAAGCTCCTCTACGATAAAGACCCCCTTCACTGCATTATCTTACGGAGGATTAGTTTTTAGACTCCACCTGAAAGTAAGAGCTCACCTCTGGATGCCTGGATGGCGTTCGCTAGGTACTTCAGTATTGCGACGTAGAGTTGCAATATCGCCTTCGCGAGATTTTTCGATGCATTGATATTCCTAAGGTAGACGGACTCATATATAGCACATCGGTCTATAAGATTGCTCGTTTTCTCTAGCCCAATAAGAACCGCGTCTACCATGCTTTGCTTATTCATGCAGACCTGCAGAACAAACCTAAACGCCGCCCAGGGCAATGCAGCATGCCCGGGATCATATTGAATGGCGATATCGCCGACTTGTTTGAACTTATCCACCCACTGCACAATTTTCATGGCGACATCACGTAGTACAATAGTCTTGCCCCTCCATGTAATAGTCCAAGAGCTGTCATTCTTGGAAGCCACGGCGTGCTTTAGTTCCATTTGAATTTCCTCTAACATTGGCATGACATCCTGTTTATCGGTAGATGAATGAAACGGTGCAAGTGTCGCACTTTCCGAAGAGGACATCTGGTTGAATGCCTTGACCCATAGAGATTGAGGTTCGATAACATTAGAATTAATTGGCGAGGAGGCGGCTGGTTCTTCGTTCCCACTATCGTACAGCTCAGCTTTGTATGCTTCAGCCATAGCAGGCGGCGCTATGTGGTGTTCCGATGGGGACGTATGCGAGCTGCTTGTTTTAGGATCAGCGCCCTGTAGGCTGGTTTGAGCCAAAGTGCTAGAAGCGCCTGAAGTTGAAACTTGGGATGGCGTCTCGCAGCCATTTGCCCCTGGGTAACTCGGCCGAAACGGAAGATAGCGGAACAGCTTATCCCGCTTTCTAGTCTTCTCCATAGTGAAGGTTCGCGATGGGTCGAGTTATTTGGCTTTGCTGTTCGAGGCGAGCGGTTGGAATCTCCTTGAATTGTCGCTTACCCCGCCTTCTGTAGGTGAGGGGTTTTGAGGATTAACGGTAAGCGCTTATTGGCCAACACAGCTTGCTGATGCCTTGTAGATCGTGCACGTGTCTGAGGGTGATACAAATGATATTGAGGTTCAGTAGTATGAAGTGCATAATAAATGTGGTGCAATTATAACCTGGAAACGGATCTGATCATTTATTATGATTTTAGAAGATCGTGTACGTGCGTGAAGGAGATTTTATCGTTCTCTGTCGAGTTACCGCATTCTCAGTGCTTCTTCATCTTAGCGAGCTTGACATGGATCTGAGTTCGTCAAAACTTCTAGGGGGTGAAAAATTGAGAAAGCAGCTACCAGAACTCACACATTTACTATTCATTTTATGTGATGAATGTAGATAATTATTTCCCTATATGTCCATGGATGGAAGAAGAGAAGAACTAGATGACTTACAAGGTGGCAAGATATGACTCCTGGACAATTACCCCACAAACTCAATATAGTCTCCAAATGCATACAAAGTAGAGCAATGGTATACCACAGAGTCACATGAGATGAAGTTCTGTTGGGAGATGTGAATTAAGCATCAGCATGTATCAGAGAACACTATAGCCTAATCTCAAAATACATTGAAGTAAAACACATGCCCTCAACAATCAGAGAGAGAAACAGAACAAAATGTCTTGGCGAACACAGCAACGGCTAAATAACTTAGCAACCACTATAGTGTTGAACATGAAGACATGAGCTTTCGATTTCCAACATTGCGTAGGCTCCGGAATCTCACTTTCAGCACTGCAGAATGTTCAAAAGAAGCTGTGCATGTCTACTGGCAACACTGGGGATGCATAACCACACAATTGAATGGATTTGTGAAAATCCATCTGATAATCAGCAACAGATATTGGATCATCTCGCAGCAACCACAATAGGAAGCGACCAGTAGAGTGGGCCACTCGATTATTATCTCTGAATTGAACCCAATATCTTTCCAACAGTACTGCAGCATGTTTGGAGGAAGACACGCATTGCAACTGCACAAAAAGCCGGTGACTGATGCAACATGATGACCAATAAAACACACGTCAGGATGACTCATGAAAGTGGTTGGACTTGGGAATGCATGATCGGATAGCCACTGTTCGAGAGAATGATGTGTATGGAAGAACAAGGAGTTACGTTAGGCAAGGCAGGCAAGGCAGGCAAGGGGTCATGAGAAAAAATAAGCATCATCTTCATGGCTGCAAGCAAGTAGTAGGAGTGAAACAAGACTGGGAGCAGACTTTGAAGGAATATTCTGGGATAGTGAAGCACACCAGGAGAGTGCAGAAGCTGAATGAAATAAACAGTTTAACAGGTGGCGTGGGAGGTGGCACAGCTGAACCAAACTGCTGCCAAAATAGCGAGGCTACAGAAGTACAGGCAGCATGTCAAGAAATGGCACCGCTCTGTACGACATGGGGGAATGAGGATCTGTGGCAGAAGTGGGATACTCAGCACAAGGACAACGTACTATGAGTGATGGGAACCATTGATATAGCTGCAATGCATCTGGTAGCAGCCAGAGCAATAGCAGGCGACAGAGAAGCAGAGGCTGCAAGTGGCCGGCATGTAGTACAACATGCAGGTATACCACTGTGAGAATGAAATCACAACCCGGACCAGCAGTGGCAGCAGCAGCAAGTTGAACAGCGGCCACCGCAATGGGAATAAAATCCAATACTGGGGTTGACCCCAGCCCGACCAAGGCCCTAAAGCTGACAACAATAATGAAACCTGCACAGATCAGATGGTTGGAGACTGTCACACAATCGAAGCAGATGAAGCACACAACAGCAACAACAATGCCGGCTATGAATTCCTATCGTGGCCAGGGGCCAAGTAGCTGCTCCAGTGAGGCAGAATACTGACCAATGTTTGGGAGGGACAATAACACCCACCTACAGGGAAAGATGGACGAGGAAATCACATCAGGGGTGAAAACAGCATTGTTTTAGCATTAAGACCACGCTGATGACTGGATGTTGATTTCATGATCGAGTGTTATGTGCATATTAACCCCAAACCGAGATGACAATGCAACTTCCGAGATGGCTCTCATATACCAAGATAGCAATATAAAGGCAGCCTGCAAAGTGGACACAGAGATTATCGATGTGGAAGGAAATAACTCTTGGGAATGTCTGGTTATCCACAGGATTCCAGTAGTGGGATACATTGGCAAGGGCTCTGAACGACGACAGAAGATAAGGTGGGTGAGTCATGCAGAAAAAAACTGAGTGGCAATTACTCCTCAGCTGAGCTGGCTTTTGAACCCCCGAACCATCAGGCAGAGAGAGCAGATAAGAGATATCAACGTACTATCAGTAGCCCTTGTTTCGAGGGGGAAATATGTCGCACTGAGACTCATGAACATGGAAGGCATTGCTTCAGTGTTGTGATACATTGTTGATTCATATCTCAATGCAGAGAGTGGTAGCTTCTGTATGTCATGCTGTGGATGGGGGCCCATCCAGACAGAGTACAACCACCATGAACTGAAGTGTGGCAACTGAGCTGGACGACACCCCTGGGTGAGAAGAAATGCGATGTGGTTGGGTGCTAGGTCAAAACAAGGGAAAAGATACAGCCACAACCAAGAAACATACCCGCAATGCTTGCGGAATTATATCGCACTCAGCGGAACGTGCGGACAAATGATGATGGCTACTAGAGGGGCGCCCAACTGCAGGAGAGTACAGTCTAATGGTTGAGAGATACAGGTCATAAAAGGGGATGTCAGACTAGTTCTTGGAACCATGCAAGATAGGAATATATCTGGGGAATATAGGAAGCAGATGGCTGCCGAAAACAAAGATAATGAATGGGGAAATGTAGGTGCCAGAGGTCATGCACGACAATACAATGATTGTGATTACAGTAAGAACTGAAATAAGATCAGCAGCTTCCAATGATTAGAGCAATCCGTCACACTTCAGCCATGAGTTACCCATGGACCAAGGCAGCTCTGCCGATGGGTATAGATCAAAAGGAAGGCGCTGTACTTTTGGAGAAGCTGCAGCGGGCATCAGGGAGATTCAGGATAAGGCACACCTCAGATCACATTGGAAACCAACACAGGGTTTGCATAGTAGTGCACTAGGGAAGTGGCATTGCAACTAATGAACAGACACACCTGAACAACGGCACACACAATGATGTCATGCTGACTGGAGTAAACAGAAAGTGACACAAGATGCCAAGGATTAACTATGGTTATGACAACAGACGCCTACAGACCTGGGAGAGATGGGTGAGGAAGCTGAACAGGCATGGAGCCATTTGAGTGTGGTGTGGCAGATTCATCATGTGTGAAATATATCTGCAGAGCCAACGCTGGCACGAAAGATTTAAGGAGGTATACTATCCTGCTCTGTGGGAGTAGATTACAGAACAGCAATGGATAGAGATTGACAATGACAACCGGCCCACTCAGCAATGGAGGAGGATTGGTCAAGGAGGTGCATTTGACATAGACCTGAACCTACCCACCTGATGGATTCCATCAGGGATCGTGCTTAGTATTAGCAACGGGTTCGGGTAACCTGCCAGCGGTCCGGGTTTGGACCGGAAAAACGGTTCATTTCAGTTCCAGACCCGTCTAAAAACCCGACCCGGAGCTTGTTGGTGGGCCGAACCCTTACCCGTAACCGTCAACCGGCGGGTTGTGCCCGGTTTGACTAGACCTGTTGGTTCCAGTCTCCGGTTCTCCTTTTCAGGTTTTTCTATTTATGGTCGCAGTCAGATATGTCACTGTTATGTGCAAAATATTAACTTTGTTACATCATTCTCCTTATTTGTTCCATTGGCATCCTTTATACTCAAAACAAGGAGAGACAGGCTCCCTCCTACATCCTGAAGTTGAGTGTGATCAATTTTTCATCTTGCATCATTTGTAAGATTTGAGGTCCAGAACAGCCATATTGATTGTTAAGGCAGTCATTCAGCCGGAATTTGATCAGTTTGCACACACGACTGCGCCGACATCATTTGGAGAGCTGATGGAGATACATGATAGTGTCAGCGGAAAATCGCAATGCCGCAAGGAACATCCCGGGATAGAGTAGCCATATGTCAATAGCATGGTGTACACGACTGTCTCACATATGCATATCGGGGTTCACACCTGACACGATACACAATTCATGGCTGATTAACAAATCAAAGCCTGTTAAACCCGTAAGTGCTTACCCCTGCATCTGTCCTCCATACCTACGTCCCATACAGGAAATGGATTCAGGTGAACAAAATGTATTGGCTCATAGGTCATGTGTACACAACCTGCACAATATGTGATTAATGACGACATATATCTGCAAAAAGTAGTTGGCGTATCTATATCGATATGTGAAAGAATTTTTTTTGTTCCACTGACTATATTGTGAGACATGATAATTCGTCTGTGCATGTGCAAGGGTCATACGGGCCATACGAACAGTCCAAACTCCAAACAAAGTTGATTGACAACTGATCAACACAATATCGTCCTGCCTTTTACGGATAAGTGAGAACGCGCAATCTAAACTAAGGATAAAATTTACTAACAAAGTTTCACTTAGTGATGACATACGAGTTATAGAGGGAGCAGTCATTGCACAACACGAATCTGGATGAATGGCCACCATCATGTGGCATTCATCCATACAACCAACAACATTACTCCGCGTTTAGACTGGGTGCACATAGTGAGCATTGTGAAAATGGCTTATGGTACTTCATGGAAATCAAGCAGATCGAACTGGATATGGCAAACTGAGTATGTTGGGCTATGTTAATGAAAAATTAGGTTGTGGCTCTACATGCAGTGAATTGCCAACTGACAGCGCTGAAATGTCACTGTGCTAAGTTATCCATCACTCAGAGAACTTCTGCATCAGTTAATCAGAAATTGATACGCCATAAAGCTTCTGCATGCAACTGAGTATTGATACAAATGATTTATTGGCTGTCAATAATGACTATATGATTATTTGGACAAAACTATGCTCCATAAACCAACATTTAGGACATGTTTATGGTGGATGTGAATCGACAGTCAACGATTGTTGGTCTAAAAAGTAAGTTAATTGGAATGCGAGTTGCATGCTGTTATTTATAACCTACGTATTGGCTGCCTTGAGAGATAAAAAGAACATGCGACACGGATACAGCCCAATGTTGAAAATCAAAGTAAACAGAGTGACAATGATTCGTGGTGTTGAATCTATCTTATTTGGGAGACGATTTCCTCACAGATATGAATAACCGAAGTATTGGCATCCTTCATACTCGAATGAGAAAGCAACCTGGGAACAGCCCCATTTTCTCAATGAGCGTCAACGGAGCGTCAATAATTTTTGGATATGTAAGCAACATAATTCGAAAGTGATTTGCTCGCTGCTATTCATAATCAACTGATTGGCAGCCTTTTTAGGCAAAAGTGACTGCGGCGCGGTAAAAGCCACATTCTGATACTGAGTGTCAATGGAGCGTCAACAATATTTTCTGTGGTAAGTAAGTTAATTGGATACCGATTTGCTCGCTGTTATTCATATCCAAAGTATGGGCAGCCTTTATAGGCAAAAGACAAATCGATACGGTAACAGCCACATTCTGAAAGTGAGCGTCAATGGAGCGTCAATGGTTTTTGATCTTGTAAGTAAGTCCATTGGGATGCCATTTGCTCGCTGGTATCCATAATCAACATAGTGGCAGCCTGGATAGGCAAAAGAGAAAGCCACATGGTCCCATCCCCAGTCTGAAAATGAGCGTCAACAGAGCGTCAACAATTTCGGGTGTTGCATCTTGTATAATCCAAGGGCTGTGATACGGAATTTACCAATAATCAAAGTATTGACAGCTTTTATAGGTAATATCGTGTGTGTCGATACTGCTAAACCTCAAAATGAGCGTCAACAGAGTTTCAACAGATTGTCAACAGAGCATCAACACAGCGTCAACAGATTGTCAACAGAGTGTCAACCATTTTGAGTGTTGGATCATGTAAAATCCAAGCGTTCTGCTATGGCATGTACCCATAATCAACGTATTGTCATCCGTTCTGAGCCAAAGCGATCGCGACATGGTCACTGCCCCAGTCTGAAAATGAGCGTCAACAGAGCGTCAACGATTTTGTGGGTTGCATCTTGTGTAATCCAAAGGCTGTGCTACAGCATTTATCTATAATAAAAGTATTAACAGCCTTTACAGGCAATGTCGTGTGTGTCGATACTGCTACACCACCAAATGAGCGTCAACAGAGCGTCAACAGAGCATCAACAGAGCATCAACAGAGCATCAACACCGCGTCAACGGAGTTTCAACAGAGTGTCAACGATTTTGGGTATTGCACCATGTATAATCCAAGGGCTCTGATACAGCAGATATCCATAATCATCGTATCGGCAGCTGTTCTGAGCAATCGTGATCACGACATGGTCACAGCCCCACTCTGAAAATGAGCGTCAACAGAGCGTCAATGATTTCGTGTGTTGCATCTTGTTTAATCCAAGGGCTCTGCTACGGCATTTATCCATAATCGAAGTATTGGCAGCCTTTATAGGCAATATCGTGTTTGTCGATACCGTTACACCTCAAAATGAGTGTCAACTGAGCGTCAACACAGCATCAACAGAGCGACAACAGAGCATCGCCACAGTGTCAACTGAGTGTCAACAGAGTGTCAACGCTTTTGGGTGTTGCATCATGTATATTCCAAGCGCTCTGCTACGGCAAATGTCCATAATCAACATATTTGGAGCCATTCTCTGCAAATGTGATCGTGACATGGTCACTGCACCTGTCTGAAAATGATCGTCAACATAGTGTCAATGATTTTGTGTGTTGCATCTTGTATAATCCAAGGGCTGTGCTATGGCATTTACCCATAATCGAAGTATTGGCAGCCTTTATAGACAATATGGTCTTTGTCAATGCCGCTCCACCTCAAGCATCAATGGAGCCTCCACAATGTTTGGTCTTGTAAATAAGGTAATTGTTATGTGATTTGCTCGCTACTATCCATAACCAATGCATTGCCACCCACTATATGCAAAAGAGCAAGTGACACGGTCACGGCGCCATTTTGACAATATCTGTTATCTCAGCATCAACAGAGGGTCTTCAATTGCTGGTGCTGCAGATTGGGTAATGAAGGCATCGAATGGATATTTCAGCTTATAATTGAACTATTCACCTCCTCCCTGGTCAAAAATACAAATCATTAACCGAAAAACATGAATTAAAATATTGTTGATCTCGCAACATGCAAAACATGCAAAATGTGATTACTGGATGTCAAATGATCGATTTTGATTGAGTACTATAATCGAATAGCAAAGGCAAGCATGATATATGAATTTACAGATGGACACGCTGTACAACCCGCTGAGAACCCGGCCAATTCAGACGGGTAGGGAGATGTCCATGGAACTGTACCCGAATCGACAGTTGGGGTTTATTAACAACCCGGACTGCCAATCTCGTTTGGGCTCGGTTCCGACCTGTACCCGGACCCGAAGTGACGTTCCAGACCTGTTGCTAACACTAACTATACTGGATCGGACCGATGCAACAGGCTCCGATGTCTGGATGATCATGTGGAAGGTGATTGTAGACACACCCCAGGATACAGACATTGTGCACCTCATAGAATGGAATCTGCCTGCTATATGCAAAGGGAATGAGGATGTAGCAGAGAGATGATTGGCTGGAGCTGCACAGAAAAAAAACCTACCCCAGTGAGGAATACATGGGACACAAAGCACAGCGAGAGGTGGAATGGTGTCTGAAAGCACGTATCTCAGTTCACTCTATTGAGTGGAAGCCAAGAGGAATCTGCACTTGATCAGACAGGTGGTGGACCATGGAGATCAAGGATCGGAACAGCACCATAAGCTGAGACACCCAATGTTGTTTAAGGTTATTGGCGGCACCACATGCCAAAGCGCAACTGCAGAAATGAATATGGCAGTTGAAGAGCAGCATGTGGAATGACTACTGGCAAAATCTTAACAGTGTAGAGGTCCAGAGGACTGGAAAGTTCAGCAACCCTGATGTGAGAGGCATCAAGAAAGTGGTGACCGACACAGACGAGATGTACGCAATCACTATTGCTGAAATGAAGGCACTGCTCAGAGGAAACCCGATACCTCCAATGAAAACCACAATGATAGACAAACATCTAGTTCAAGTGGCCGTGAGTTTTCTCGGATAGATATGCGAGGAGATTGAAATCGAAGGCAATTTGTGAGAGAGTCACCCCATAGACGTAGGTTTCACATACTGCTTACCCATATTGCCGATTGTCTTTGTAACATTCGCCGCTGAACTGTCAAACTAGGTGTCAGGGCCAGTCGAAGTAGTTGAAGCCCTGAGCATCATAGATGAGCATAGGTGGGTGAGAACTGTGCTGCCTGATAATCAGTGGAATTTGAAACCTATAGCCTGTGCAGTGCGGACCATCGAAGCGGTCCGCTGATGTGTTCTCTAGTCTGAGACTGTGATGACTGATGCAGCACATATCACCATCAGAAGACGCCACAAGACGTTTGTCTACCAGAAACTCACGGCCAAAATCAACGCAGGAAACACCTGTGTCCAATTCAACATAGAGTCGGCGTGATAGTTGGCAGCTTTGATGCACACCAAGCAAACATTCAAAGATCTACATAACTGAGGAGTGAGGAAGACCATCTAGGGCAATGTCCGGCTTCCCGTACCGATGAAGATAACATGGCATGGTCCCAGGGATGTCCAGATATGTCCAAACAACCACCAATTAATCTGTCATGTTGTATTGAAGCGAGCTCTGGGGGAACCCGCCAGTGACATACAGATGACAGGATCTTGATCTGCTGCTTAATGGTCAAGCTGCAACAATCCTGGGTGCCCACTGTATGACACACATGGGACCACATAGGATAGATTCAGGGGGCATACATGGGGCAGCAGCCCTAGACACCAGGCAGCAACGATTGACAGCAAGGCTCGCAAAGACGTACAGTGGCTCGACACTGATGGCATAGCATGACTGCCCAATATGTGGTGTACCAATACGCAAAGTTAACAGACATGACCATCAGCGAGGTTGGGAAATGTTGACCATGTGCTAGCATAACCCTGATGAAGAGCCGACTGCTAATGTGATCTTACTAAGAGATGACACCGAGGCCAAGGCAGAGGTGATCAGCTCGGCGTGGGACAGAGTTGCTGTAGTGGGTATGGTTGTCTGCATGTGCTGCATGGAAAGATCATCATCTCATGATGCGCGAGGAGTCCCTGCTGTAATGTGCCACAACACTGACTGGTGGAATCACATCTGCAGTGCCCAGGACGCCAGACGACGCGACATCCAGAATTCCACACCATGGAAAATGGAACTCACTTTCCTGTAGTGTGTATGAACTCGGGATACAGCGTTGATATACATACTGACAAAGGTAGGCATCTGATCCGACATTCAAAAACCCATCCAATATACAAAGCACCTCGATCGGGGATCGGTGCATCCTGTGTCCAGGTGCGGTAACTAAAGCACGAAGCTTCTCATTGTGGGGCGAATTGGAACTGATATGCACTTCGTTGAGGGATACCCTGGTATTTCCGGAAATGGGAAAGCAGATAGTAAACTTCATCCACTGCATGAGAGCCACAGAACAGGCACACTGAGAGAACAAGTGTACTACCCACCACTGAACAGTGCAAGATGAATCTCCAAAGTAATGATATCAGCAAATACTGTGCAAGATTCCAACACAGACTGAAAATATAACGGCTATAGGCTGGAAGCCAAAGCTTCAAACAGGAAACCCATTCCAATAACCAGGGTCAAGCCGCTGGTAGCCATATTATACTGACTGATTTCCAGACATACGGCGGTGGGCTTTGACATGAAACAGTTTGGCCACTGCGATGATGACCAATGCCAGTGGTGCTGCTGATGATTCTGTACGGTGGCCCTGGCAAGGCGCCAACTAATGAGTTCCAGCAGTGGATGAGAAGTACAAGTTGAAATCTTCTTGTCCGAGGTGGGATACCCACAGATTGTAAGACTAGGCTGTTTCCGATGTGGAAGTCTCTCAGCTGCTGACTATAGAGAGACGAGACAATGCTGGGTTGCGCTTCCTGGGGGCCAATGATGTTGGAATGTTACCGCATGGAACAAGGGGAGCAGTGAGAGCAGGTGAGCTCATATTCATTTCCTTCCATTTCTTGTTTAATATAGCAACCACTTGTACATGGTTTTTCGATTAGAATGGGACAATGAGAAGCCACAGTGTAGCTCTACAAAAGGGAAAGCGAGTTTGGAGGCGGGGGAGGTTAAGTGGTTGTCATACTCTATGCAGAGTCAATACTGTATTCACAGAATAAAAACAAAACTCTGAGACATTTCGTGTGTCATTACAGATAGTTTAGTGCAGCAATTTCTCTACGAATCCATGATGTTCAAATGAAATTGACAAAAGTTTATCCTTCATGATACTGGGAATAGACAACTATACACATGTCACCTGGATTATAACCAGTTCCAGGCCTCTGTAAGATATCCTTACACTCTCCCCAGAACCTTACAACTTATCAATAATAGCATCCTGCATTCAGTCCAGTGAACTATGCAATCTTCCAACATCATGAACTTGTTATGTTGGAAGGAATTGCACAATGTATTTGATATCACATTCTGCAGCTTATTGTTGCTTAAGAACCCATTATCGAATCATGTGACCAGAATATTATCAACTGATCTGGGTAATGAGCCAGATGTATGGTTTTGGGCGGCAAACACCAGTCAGTTCAGTCTCTGACTTTACCAACATTCTGTTAGCTGCCTCTGAGGGAGCTCAACCCCTACCCATTCCCATAAAGCAGTAGGTTTTGCTGGGTTTTGCTAGACCCGTTGGTTGCAATCACCAGTTCTGCAATTCAGGTTGTTCTATCTATGCACATATTCAGATATCCTACTGTTAATCATCAAATATTAACTTTGATACATTAATGTCTTTTTTGATTGTATTGACAACCTTCAAAATGAAAACCAGGTACGACAAGCTCGCTACCCCAGGCAGGCTAGTACTGTCAATTGAGAATCCACCACATTTGGTATTACTTGTTGGGTATGGTAGGTGGAGATTGAATATGAATATTCCGAAATGAGGGAGTGGCTGCCTTTTTAGGCAAAAGATGATGCGACAAAGTCCCTGCGTCATCCTGAACATAAGTGTCAACAGAGTGTCAATGATCAGTGATCACTCATCTTGCGCGATGTAACTGATGCTTAATCGCAGATTTCTACGAACCACGAGTTCAGAGCCTTCATTGGCAGATAAGCATAAGATCTTCCCACAATAGCCTCCTGCAAAGTAGCAACATATCTCATTTACACTGTGGCAACTAAGAGTTCATGAGGGTTTTAGCATATAAAAATAGTCAAAACTTCATATATAGACAATGATGGCTACATCGCTCCTTGATTACGCATGTTGAAAGGCTGATTATTGTGGGTGGTATATTGACATTGATTTTCAATGTGGGGAGAGAAGGATGTCACTTCTCATTTGCCTATAAAGGAGGCCCATGTATTGATTATGTAAAGTGGTGACCAAATCATGTTTTAATTACCTGACTGACAAGACAAAAAGTCCATCATACTCTGTTGATGGTGATGATCAGACAGGGGCAGGAAGTACATCGGATTCTGTTTTGGGTATAAAGGTTCCCTGTACTCAAGTTATGGATGGCTGCAAGCAATCACCACTCAGATTACCCACCATGCAAGACCAATAAACGTTGACTCTTTATAAACACTTATTTTGCCACCGGGGTATTTGCGCAATATGCAGTTATCTCATTTGGTATACTATATGATTAACTGTATTTTAGCCGCTTTTCTATGGTTTTCATGTACCTTTTCCTTCATCACTACATTCTTCTTTAATGACGCAGATCAATGTATCCTTCAAAATATACTTTGAAATGTCTGCTAATTGAACATAATAATTCACTCAGAACTCCATTTCTTTCTGTCAAAGCTGATCGTCGCTTGCAGATTTGCTCAGTTGGCTACTGTCATGTGTGAAATGGATGTCAGCTTATTTGCCACACTTGAGACAGTGTACTAACCACTGGATGTTCCTTCATATGTCACCAAATCAGGAAGAAAATCTGTATTTCTCTGGCAATTGATGGGATATGAATCCAGATTGGAAAGTGGAACGCTGGGAAGTGGATCATGAATATACACATATCCGGGTGCCACACCCTCTCTTGGGGAAGTGTTTTCTCACGCATTCACTCTAGGTGGGGCAGGTAGGATTCCGGGTAGAGGTGGGGTGTGTTGTGGTGTCCTCTGTGTTCTCTGGTTCGATGGTGGTGCACCTGTGCCTTTGAGTCTCCAGTATCTGTGAGTACTGTGTGCTGTGCCATTGTGGAAGAACAGGTAGCTGTCCAATTGATTTTCACACACCACAGCCGGGTGTCTTTCTATTGCAGCCTTCACAATTCTAGGCGCTGGGAACTATATTCCCCACTTGTTCTCATCTCCGACATCAACAAAAGACTTCGTGATCATGTAAGGCATTTCCTCCATTGCAGCATGCGGAACTCCTCCTTGCGGTATTGTGGGCATATTCCAACCTAGCGACATTTGACACTTTCCTTCCTGTACCGGACCTCTTGTCTTCCCATAGTATCAACCATGAAGAAAATCTACAAGGAATCTGTTGCTACTTCTACATCTGAGATTCGGCTATTGCTTCTACATTATACACTTCCATAGCATCCCATATGGTGATTATAGCCTCATTTTTCCACTCTGGGTGAAGCCTCTGAGGAAACTTGTCACTGAAAATCCTGAAGTCGACAACAACATGATATTGGAATTCATGGACTGTGCGGACAGCTACCTTGGTCGCGAATTGAGGTTTCCCATTACTGGCCGCTACAAATTGGTCATGTTGCTCTGTACATAAACCTGCTGGAAAGTATATTGTTTGTTCACGGCTGTCTACCTCGATATCAATATACTCATCTTGTGAAGTGTGTTGCTTCCAATTCTCGATGGTTGCAGATTGTCCTGCCATCTGTTAAGGTCCATCGTAGTCAATATATTCGATGGATGCATTGGCAGTGTGGTAGCGGCATACCTTCTGTCTGGGCAGTTGCTGAGCCTCAGCAGGTGGCATATTACATCAAGATTCAATTGGTCAGCCGAATTCCACGCCGCTCGGACCTTTAGGAGGTGTGTGTGGAGCCACTACTTGCAGGTTATAAAGGCACATACGCCTGTGCTCAACTATGTAGCCTGACGTACGTTAATTAAGGGGATATGGTTGCAAACGTGGACTTGAGTGATTGTAGGTGTAGATGGATAGGTAAGATTATCGCTAGAAATCTAAGGCTCGTGGCGAGCCGACTATTTAAAATGGGCTTTACCCGGCCCTGGACACGTCACGTCCCGTGCCGTTACATTATCCCCCAGTTTAGGTGCAGACCTCCTGGGCTGCATAATCCCGTACAAGAGTAGGAAACAAAAGAAATGGAAATGAAGTAATCAACCAGCTGTTCCTCGTATGCAATCGTACGAATCAATAAGTCCCACAAACGCTCAGTACCACGCAGGGTGACCTTTCTGTGGATCCGGTGAACAGGGAAACTCCACCTCCCATTGACTGAGATCGAGAGGTGGTAAAACCCGTGCTGATGCCATTTAATCCGGGTCGGGATCCAAAGAAGAGAAGAAGAAACACGTGAAACAAGGAACCATCCAAAACTGACCCTGCCTCCATATCTCCACTTCCAAACCTATGCTCCTATGACCATCATTCCCGTTGCTCGTATCTCAGTACAGGTCATGGTCAGATTCGTCAATATAGTTAAGCTTCCGCTCGGGATCCGGCATTGACTGGAGCTTTTGCCGCCGCCATCCGTTGTAGCCATCAATCGTATACATCATTTGCATCGTGTGCAGTCCCGTCTCATTCGTTGACTTCTAACAATGAAGCTTCTCTAAACAGGCTATACTTACCAAGTTCAAGTGTACTTGCGCTCTGCCGAGCCTTCATGCCGTGCTCCCTGGAGTATCTCTCTCAGTCAGTAGTCATCGGAATGTGATATTCACTGGTAGATGCTGCTTGACTCGGTAATCGTCGTCTGTTATCCGTTTCAGTGACCTTCCAGTCGACTTCATGGTTGCGCTCTTGACTGGCAACTTTAGTAGAATCTTGGTCGACTTCTGCGTAGACATCTCTATCGACTTCTCAGTGCCAGTCTCGGTAGATTGCCTCCCGGTGGGCTTGTCTACTTGTTGGTATGACTTCACTGGTCCACTTCACGGTACGTGTCTTCGTAGATTGCCCCACAGTGGGCTGTTTAGTATAGGATTTGATAGTGTAGAGGTGGTTATCTCCCCCTTTTTGAAAACTCGTTGCTCCGTCGATGTCTTCTTCATCGTATCGATTGTCGATTTCCATTGTGGCTCAGTAGCAGTGTAATCATGATTCGGGATAGTAATCGTAATCTCTATGTGATTCGACACATAATTCGGCTCGGCTTTCGCTTTGTCTGCAAAATATCTCCCTTCGGCTTCGGCCGTCCTTCCGCGTCATCCTCTGTCCAGTGACTACCCTGACTTGCTCTGGCTGTTGGCTTACTGTCGTATGAGACATCGCAATGTGCTCAATCTCAACCTCACTGCAACGGCTATGCTTCGTAAAGTTGATTCTAGGCATAGACTATCACCAATATTGGCCAGGGTAAATAGTTGGTAAAATATTCGATCATCAGGTGGATCCCGTCTTGACTTCGGACAATGTTCTGAGCTTCCGCTCCAGGCATTGTAACTGTGATTATCATATAGCACTCGCGGTGACCACTTGGGGGTGGCAGAATTGATGCCAATAACATCCAACTTGGGTGGCATATCATTGATCCATATCTAATACGTTAACATCTTGGTAGGTCATACTCACCATGTAACAAGAGCACTTCTGCTCTTGGAAAGCTGCTTTGTACATTGAATGTGCAGATCTCGCCATCTCTTGATTCGGCATTTCAGTAGGATCTTGGTGGAATGCTTCTCAGTGAAAGTCATTTGGATGATAGCTTTGGTGCATTCTTGCTTGACTTCGCTGTGGCCATCTGGGTAGGCAACTTCGGTAGAATATCCGTTGCTGTGAGATCCCGGCGAGCATCTCTCGGTAGTTATCTTGACTGTCTCTTTTGATGCCATTCAGTAGGCTATTTGGTATGTTCAGTGGTCATATTCAATCTCATTCGGGATCAACATGTTAACCATATTGCAGTCAATCGGGAATTCATTCGGAACTGTTTCAGTAGCCGTGTTGGAGTCATTCGATATCTCGTTCTGAAGCTGTATATTTAGGGACACTTCATATCCATCGTAAGCTTCGTGCACTTATTGTCTGCAATGACAGGGTGCGCTTGCCGGCTTTCTTCTGGTGTGCTTGCCACTTCTTCGTCTGGTACGCTTGTCGATTCTCCGTCAGGTGGCTTCTGGATTCATCTCTGTGGTGCTATTGCATGTACACTTGTCATCAGTCGTATGCTCGGTGAACTGATAATTTCCAATCGCTGGGTGCGCTCCCTGGCAGTCCTCTAGTGTGCTTGCCACTTGTTCGTCAGGTACGCTTGTCGACTGTGCTTCAGGTGGGCTTCTCGATACATCTCGTGGAATGCTTGACGTTGTGTTGAAACGGCGGAGTGCCCGGCCTTGTGGATCCACCATATCGCGGAAAGATCATCGCCATGCCCTGAGTCAAGTTTGACAATTGTTCCCCTTGTGCGCTGGGAGCTGCTGGCCGTCTCTATTGGACAATGTAGTTCGCGGTGCTTCGTTCTAGCACTTCCGGGATGTTGATTGTTTGTGGTAGAGTTGTTCTTAATTCCGGTACGGTCATTTCCCTCTTTTTTGAAAGTTGTTGCTCTGCCGTCAACTAATCTCATATGGCGTCTTACGGTCCCATATACGTTCGTCATCAGGCTTGATTCAGTGTTGATTCGGAGGTTGATTTTTGCAGTAGCATCTGTGCATGTCGGGATGGTCGAGGCTGAGTCGAGATCTCATTCCATTGTGACTCGGGCATGCGTCTGCTGGATTCGGCATCTCTGAATAGTGCTCGGGATCGTACTTGGCGGAGCCATGCCACCGCTACATCGTATCTGCATCGCTGCGCTCAATTGCAACTTTCGTACCATGAATTCAGTAGTCAGTAATCTCAAAAGGGTATAACTTCACATAACCTCATTATCGTCATATAATAAATACCACTGATTGTCTCACTCTCCCAGGATTCATCTCCGGTCATCTATCTCTGGCACTCCGAAGTCCACTTCACCGCTCTCAATTTTCTGTGATAATCAGTTCCAAACTTCGGACATGCTCATACTACTCCGAATCAGTTCCATCTGCGTTAGCCAAAGCCATCGAAAAGGATGAAGGTGGTGAATGGTAAAATCCAGGATGCCTTGTGATTAGCGGTTCGCTCCAGTGGAACCAAGACCCGCCATCTAGTCTCTCCCTTCGGGTCTCGACAAGCCAGTAGCAGTCATTGAAGGTTCCCATGTGGACGCTCTTCTGCCGCAACCACTGCTGCTGCTCCTGCCCGCTCATCCAGCATAAAAGGGTAGTCGCTTTTTGTGAGTCCGCTCTACTGTAGCTACCAGCAATCCAATGCAATCCTCTACTAGTAGAGGGAAAGCCACGGCAGCCTCTTTGCTAGCAAGCAGATCACCAATTTTGAGGGCGAAAGCATCATGCTGCTAACACCTGCCACTTCGGGTTGACTGAGTGGGGTATTCATTATATCGTGCATCGCCTCCGTGATAACTGTATCTCCGGGTTCTCCCCTCATAATGGTGGTAGATCTGTTCCAGATAGTATTCATATCTTATCCCTTGCCTGTACACAGGTTTCTGAACGCTAACCTCGGCTCTCTGATGGCTGGCGTGCTCACCATTGTTACAGTTCCGTAGGCCCTAGAGTTCTGGATGATGGCTTTTGAATCACGTGCACATAGTTCATCACATATCTTTTCTGATTTGCAATAATCTCTGTCGATCATCCGAGGCTTCATGGCGTTGACTGTAAGTGCCCTTCTCTCGAACAATGATTCTCATCTGGAGGTTCTTCATCTTCGTAGGTGCGTTTGACTCGTGGATGGCGCTGCATTCGAGTAATGTGTCTGTAGACGTACTTCGATTGTGCAATTGTTCTGCTTCATCAATTGGTTACTTTCTCCTCCTGTAGTGGGCTTCTTTCATCACTTTCATAGGCACTCATTGCCGGTAGGCTTCTTATTCCCGATAGGCTGCTTCTCATTCGTACGTGGCCTTCATTCTGCGCTTCGTAGATCGTCTTGTGAGAGCGCTTTGTAGGTTTGTTTCATCGTGTGATGTAGCCGTGTGGACTCGAATATCGTCTGCAACTTTGTATGTAGCTCTTTGCTGGTGAATTCACACGTTAAGGGGTAATGTGATCACAATTGCATCACCTCTGCCAATGGGTAAGTGAGTGCAGCCGTCGGTTGGTAATATTCTCTGTTGATCGCATGCGTTATATCTCGTTGGAGGGGGTTTAAGACTGGTTTCTCGTAACTTGTAGTAATTGTTGATATTGGCTGTGACACGTCTCAGGGGCCATTGAATCATTGGAATCATCTCTACTGCCGTCAATGATTTGATTGCAGGATGAACTTCTTAATATTCATTGCACGTGTAATCGGCAGGCCTCTAGACTCGTGTCGAAGTGGATTTCTGATTGTTGACTTTGTATTCTTCCAGGTAGAAATAGGGGTAAACTCGCAAATCCCGTGAGCGAAACATATCTGTTTACAGAAGAGCGATAATAGTGTAAAGGCACGTACGCCTGCACTCCACTATGTAGGCTTACGTATGGTAATTGAGAGGATATGGTTGCAAACGTGGACTCGAGTGATTGTAGGTGTAGATATATAGGTTAGATTATCACTAAAGATTTAAGGGTTATGGCGAGCCGACTATATAGAATCAGCGTTACCCGGCCCTGGACACGTCACATGCCGTGCCGTTACACAGGTTGGGAATTGGAGAGGAAGACAATCAAACTAAAAAGTGGTAAGTTTTGAAGAATACATAGTTAGCATCAATGCAAAATGGAATAAGTAACAAACAAGTTGCATGTTGTAATCAAGATGAATTCTACTGGGTACAGCTGCAGGTTCTATGCATTTCCAACTGACCTGCGATTTGCACCAAGTCGACCATGAGTTGTTGGTTTGGTGCCAGGGATACATACAGCTGAATGACTGCCAAAATCTCCCAACTGTAAGATATAAAAACCACATTGTTTGATGAAAAGGATGTCTGGTGAAGTTTTTCTCAAGAAGTCCTCCACATATTACATGAAACACAGGCTATATATTATGCAATGTTGTATGGTTTGTAGTGATTTGTCCAATGTAGTAAGGGTCAGAATGCAGAATTTGGTTTGTTCGAATTGATCAAGCATTGTAACCTCGAAATGAATGATGTACGGTGCTCCCATGTGATCCATATCTTGCGACATCCAACATCTCGCATATTAACAGTCAACACAAAACACCATGGTCGATACTCCAAGGCACAATCTGTTTGCCACTTCTGGCTGGCACATCATCCAAATTACCTTACTGCTCTACAAACTGACATCATCAAGCGAGTGAAGGCAAGAGAGGCTGGGATGCCCCAAAGGGACGGGCCCAAAGACTATTGGGAAGCGTATGATCCCAAAAAAGGCTAACTGCGGAGAAATGAGGGGAAATGAACATTGTAAGGAATGAAGAGATTCAGTAACAGCTACAGGATATTGTGGATATAGGAACCACTGTAACAACAAACTGAGTTGAAGAAACAGAGACGGTGATCAAGCACAAGTAGGACAATATGAGAAATGCTACAAAGCCGAGATTGAAAACCAGAAAGGTCGAAAACGCATGTTAGGACTAGTGTTAGCAACGGGACCAGGTAACCCCCCAGTGGTTCGGGTTTGGACCGAATACCCGGTTGTGTTCTGTTCCAGAACCGTCTATTAACCAGACCAGCAGCTTCTTGGCGGGCCACACACGTAACCGTACCAGTCAACCAGCGGGCTTTGGAGGGTTTGGCTTGATCCGTCTGTTCCAATCTGCGGTTGTCGTTTTCGGGTATTCCTATTTATGGTCGTATTCAGATATTCTATGGTTATGTGCAACATATTCATTTTGGTACATCATTGTCTTTTTTGGTTTCATTGGCTGCCATCATAATCCATATAATCAGACAGATGCTCCCTGCTACATCCTGAATTTGACTGTGAACAATCTTTTGTCCTACATTATTAGTAAGATTGGAGGTACAGAACAGTCATATTGCCAGTTAATGCAGTCGTCAAGCCGCAAATTGATCAGTTGGCTCCTGCTACTGCGCTCAAAACAGTCAGTGAGCTTATGGAGATACATGATAGTGTCAAAGGAGTATCGCAATGCCACAAGTAACTTCACGAGCTGAAATTAGACATTCAAAATTTGCACCCAGGAAATGACAGTCACAAGTAGCCATATCGGCTCTCACTCCCGACGCGGTACCCAATTGGTTACCTGTTGAGCTGATTGGAAGTAAGGATATCACTATGCCAAGGACTATGATGTAACTTGCCTCTTTTGTAGTTAGCACCATTAGTCAATAATCGACCTTATGTCAATGCGATATGTCTCGTTACACGATACAATAGAGACACCATCGCATCCCTCCGCGCACACTTGACTACTCGAGCACAGGCCACCATAGAACATGTTATGAGCCCTTGCGTTTGAAAAGGGAACCGATGAGCAATACATCCAGTTTCATTTGTCGAGTGGGCATCGTCACGGAGAAGTGTCTCCACAAGCTGAGCAATTATGCCGTACCCAGCTGTATTTCTGATGCCGGCTGCTGGACGTCACCCATAGAGTCTGAGAGACTATGATAACTGACGATTGCGATACGAAATTAGGATCGTGCACGATGACTTCGACGACGATCACAATCACCAAGTTCAATGGCAGGAACTATGCACAATGAGCAACCGAGATGGCACTACTTCTTGAGCAGAAGCAAGTGTACGGTATCATCAAAGGATACAACGACAAGCCAGAAGAGCGAGCAGCAAACGCGACCACTACAGACAAGGCCGCTTTCAATAACTGGATGAATTGCCATGGTGTTGCCAAATCGACTATTCTGCTCGGGATTGAACTGAGGATACAGGGGGAATATACCATCGTTGACAATGCGAAGATGCTTTGGGAAAAGCTACCCTCAGCCTACAAGTCAAAGCTGAAGCTCAACATCTTCGAGATCAGGGAAGACCTTTGGGGCCTCAAGCTACCGCACTGCTGAGATGTTGACAACTACGCATCGCAAATCGATCGGAAAGTCAAGAATTAGAATCTCTGCGCAGGACTGACAGCACCATCGACCACTGACACGGATGCTGCCGATCCGGACTCTGCAAAGACAATCCCCAAGATGAGTTAGGAGGAGCACATCATCTACCTCCTTCGCGGGATCCCTAGCAACGACGAGTGGAAAGTGTTCCTGGAGCTTTTGATGGTCAAAAATGCTACGATGACTGCCACCGCCAATGGGATCGTCACCAAACTGGTCAAAAAGGAAGCTGCAATCAAGAGAGAGAATAGGCTTGCTCCTGAAGCTCTGCTCATTGCAATGAAAGGTGGCACAGACGGCAGAGGCGGCAAAGTTGGCAAAAGTCCAAAGAGGGATAAGAGAGATAATAAGGATGATAGGAAAGAGAAGGATTTCCGGAAGTGCGCTCATTGCCAGAGGCAAGGGCATACCACTGACAACTGCTTGAGGAAGCAACGCAGCGATCCTCCCAGGGCTGCCAACACTACAGCAAAAACATCGACTGAGACTACTTCGACTCTCACCACTTCGATCGAGAACTATTCGATGGTGGCCAGCTCAACTGCTTCATCCAGTGATTGGTTCATTGATTGCCGATGCACAACTCACATCTCCGGCGGTCAATCAATTATCATCACCTACACGGAATATCCTCCTGATAGAAAGATGATGAAGGGATACATTGGGGTCACATCGTTTGCATCAGGATATGGAAGTGTTAGGTTGATTTGTCAACTACGAGATGGAAGGACAGAAACTATCATACTCCAAGAAGTGGTGCATTTGCTGGGGTCGTTCAATCTCATCACACAGTCTCAGATCATGGACAAGGACATCAAAGTCGAACCGGTGAATAACTACAGTCTCAACCGATCCAATCCCCATGGAAAGTTAATTACTACTGCACTTGAGGTCGAAGGGCTGTTCGTTTTGGATCGAGTTCTGGATCAGGAATCGACCAAATACACCGATATCGATGACAGCTGCCTGTTGGCACTTGAGACGGCTGGGCATGCATCTCGGCAGGATGCAGAGAAGCGGATGTTATGGCACCGCCTCCTGGCACACGTCGGTCTAAAGACCTTGGAAATCATGCCGACAATCCCCAATGTTCCGAAGATGACTGGGTACTGCGATTGCGAGACCTGGATCAAGTCCAAATTAGCTCGAAAGCTCTTTACTCCCATTACCTCCCGTGCCTGTGAGCATCTGCAGCTCGTGCACTTGGACATATGCGGTCCCCTGGAAACAGTCATCGCAAGAGGTTGATATATGCTGCTCTTCATCGAGGACACCACGAGGCATACGGCTAAGTACATACTGAAGTACAAGTCGGAAGCCCTTCAGAAATTCAAAGAATGGAAGGCTCTTAGAGAAAAGGAGTTCGGCAATCAAGCGAAGCGATTTTGTACTGATGGAGGTGGTGAGTATACCTCCAAAAAAATTCACAGAATACCTAAAATCAGAGGGCATAATAAAGGAAATGTCTAAGCCCTATTCGCCTCAGTCAAATGAAGTCATCGAACGGGCGAACCGCACAATCAGGGAGCGCGTACGATGCATGCTGGACGATGCCAGACTTCAGAAGAAATACTGGTCATTTCCAGTCTCACTGGCGGTCTATCTCAAGAACCGCACTCCGACGCGATCAGTAGTCAGCAAGACTTCACACGAGGCCTGGCATGGATCCGGAAAGAAGCCATTGTTTAAGTATCTCCGTGGGTTCGTATGCTTGGTTTTCGTCCAGGTTCCAAAAGAGAAACGAAAGAAGATGGATTATAGAGCCACTTCCGGCATAATTGTTGGGTACAGCATATCAACTAAATAGTACTTTGTAGACGATCCATTGGCCAGGACGCTTGGCCGCTCCCGAGATGTAGTATTCAGTGAAAGAAAGCGGTACACAGCTCCAAATGCTGCAGACGAAGCTATCCTGTACGAGCACTTCTACAGGGATGTCATCGAGGAACCCAAACCCACAGAGATGCAGCCAACGAGAGATGAAAGTTCCGAACTTCAAACGAAGGAGCCAATCGGACAATGATTCACCTCCCGATCCTCCGAAGCCCAAGATGAAGTCACGACAATTTGCTGGCTATGAGACGTCACTTGGAAATGCATGGAAGCTGCCGGCTGCAGGTAGTCGCCGGAACTGCGCTGGGAAGGATTCATTGGCAGAGTCTGCACAGTTCGCTCTACAAGATGAGGAATTTGAGGATATGATTCACATCTACGCTGCAGCTGCGATCTCCGATAATCAGAATCACGAGGATGGCATCGACGATCCAAAGTCTTTCAAAGCAGCAACCGAGTCTCTGATTGCCGAGAAATGGGATAAGGCGATGAAAGAACAGTTACATGCAATTGGTCAGCATCAAGTCTTTCGAGATTTCGTGGAGCTTCCGGAAGGGAGAAAGGCTTTGCCAAGACACTGGGCATACAAGATCAAGGGCGATGGAGCAGGCAATGTGCAGCGGTTCAAGGCCAGGCTAGTCTGTGGAGGAAATCACCAAATTGAAGACATCGACTACCAGGCTATGTATGCACCGACTGCTCGCTTGGGCCACGATAGGTTGGTACTCACCATTGCGGCTCAGTACCATCTTGATATCCATCAAATGGACGTATGCACCGCTTTCTTGGGAGTTGACTTGGAGGAAGAGATCTATATGCACCCGCTGCAGGGATATTTTCGTTTGGTCCCTGGGAGCTGATAGTACGATCCAAGGTCAAAGACTTCGCGGAAAATGGTACTCCACTTGAGAAAGTCTCTTGATGGCCTGAAACAGTCTTCGCAGGTTTGGTACGGCACTTTTAAGGAATTCGTGATCTTGATTGGGTTGGTGGCATCACGTGTCGATGGAGATCGATTTGTACTTGAGGATCAAGGCACAGTCGTCACCTCAGTGGTTCTGTACGTTGATAATCTTCTCATCTTTCGTTACGAGGGATTGATTGGGCAGATCAAGAACCGGATGAGGAAGACGTTCCGCTTGCATGATCTCGGGAGTGTCTCCTTCTATCTCAGCATGAACATCGAACGCACTCGGGAGCATCACATGATTGACATCCAGCAAAACACCTACATTCGGACGATCTTGGCCAAGTTCAGAATGGTCGAGTCCACACCAGTTGCGAAGCCAATGGTGATGAACCTTGACAAGAGGAAGCCTGACAAAGCAGCCTGCGATCCGACCATATACCAATCAATGATCGGAAGCATCATGTACGCGATGACTGCCACTCGGCCCGATATCGAATATGGCATCGGAGTTGTCAGCCGGTACAATCACGACCCGCGCAGTGAGCATATGGTGGCTCTCAAGCGAGTGTTCCGGTACCTCACCGGCACGAAGGACTGGCGACTGCATTCCGGAAGGGCACTCGAAGGAGAAAGCGTCCTTAAATGTTATGTCAATTCGAACTATGCTCGATCCCCGGATGACTATAAATTGACAAGTGGACTGGTTATCACCTTCGGAGGAGCGGTCGACTGGCAATCGAGAAAACAGAAGTCATCTGCCCAGTCCACGACTGATGCCGAAAAGTATGCGTTTGGAGCAGGCTGCATGAGTGTCACACAGATCTCGCATCTCTTGAACGAGCTCGGCATCCCGACTATCCCTCAGGTGTTCTGCAATTCACAGTCAGTCATCGCTAGCATCAAGAACAAAATCTACTGCGGAACTGCAGTTGCACATATTGCGACCAAGTACTATCTTGCTGCAGATATGACTAGAGACAAAGAGATTAACTGAACCTACATAGCGACTGCTGAGTTGCTCGCCGACTGCTTCATAAAGCCACTCCTGAAGCCCGCCTTCTTGAACCAGTCTGCTGCAATGGGAATGATCTGAATTGGACTTGTGAATGGCATCGGGAATAGCCTCGGGAATGGTCACGGAAATGGTATCAAAATTGCAACTGGAAATGGCATTGGGAATGGCGTTGGAAAGTTAATTGATTGGGTACGTTTGTTTCTAGGAGATCCATGTTGTTTGATTGGCTCCTCTTCTCCTTTGTTTACTGATTTTTGTTTAAAATGGACTTGATAGCGGTTCTGGAGGAGTGTTGGGCTGATTGGAAGTACGAATATCTCTATGCCAAGGACTATGATGTAACTTGACTCTTTTGTAGTTAGCACCATCAGTCATTGATCGACCTTATGTCAATGAGACATCTCCCATTACACTGTACAATATACACACCTTCGCATACGCCTGCGCACACTCAACTACTCGAGCACACTCCACCATACAACATGACCAATCAAGACATCATAAGCTGTGAAACACCTAAGCTTTTAGCCCTGCATAGAACTTCTCTAGCAAATTACGATACAGGAATTGGATTTCGATGAACATATCGTACTGGCTCGATTGTCATCTGTATACTACCAGTACACTGTGTGGTTATCGACAACATATCTCCGGCAAAAGTAATTCTTGAACCTTGTTTGCTCCATTTCAGCATTGATTTAATTTCGGTGACCAAATTGTGAGACATGATATTTCGTCTGTGCATGAGCAAGGATCGTATGTACCACACGAACATTAAGGACTCCAAACCGAGTTGGTTGACCCTCAATCCACATGATATTGTCATGCCTCTTACACTTAAGTCAGAATGCGCAATGTATATTGAAGACAAAATTTACTAACAAAATATAGGTCAGCAATGACATAGGTGTCGTAGAAGGAGCGGTCAATGCGTAACCCGCATCTGTAGGAATGACTCCCAGCATGTAGCATTCAACCACAAATCGCACTACATAACTCTCCTTCTGACCCAGTGCACAAAGTCAACATTTTGCAACTTCCTTATGGTAGGTTATGGGAATCGAGGAGAAGCAACTGTATAAGGCAAAATATGCAAATTGGGCTATATTGATGAAACATTAGTATATGGATCCAAATGCAGTAAACGGCCAGCTGAAAGCGCTGGAATGTGACAGCGCTACATTATCCATTGCTTATAGATCATGTGCATCAGTGGATCAGAAAGTGACTCGCCACAAAGCATTTGGATGCAACTGAGTATTCATATAAATTGTACCTTGGCTGCCAATAATGACTATATGATTATTTATACAAAATGATTAACTATACATCAACAGTTCAGAGATATATATGGTGAGCGTCAATGGAGTTTCAATGATTATAGGTCTTGGAAATAAGTTAATTGGGATGTGAGTTGCTTACTGCTATTCATAACAAACATATTGGCTGCTGTGATATGCAAAAGAATACGCAACATGGTTACAGCACCATGTTGACGATGAGTGTCAATGGAGTGTCAATGATTTCTGGTTTTGGAAGTAAGTTATTTGGGAAGCAATTTCCTCGCAGTTATGCATAACCAATGTATTGGCAGCCTTGATAGGCGAATGGGATAGCAACCCGGTAACAGCTCCATTCTGAATGTGAGCGTCAAGGGAGTGTCAACAATTTTTCGAGTTGTAACCAACTTAATTGTGAAGCAATTTGCTTAGTGTTATTCACAATCAACGTATTGTCTGCCTTAATAGGCAAAGGAGAGTTCGACACAGTAACCGCCGCATTCTGATAATGAACGTCAACAGAGCGTCAACAATTTTCAGTCATCTAAGTAAGTCAATTAGGAAGCAATTTGCTCGCCATTATCCATAACCAACGTATCGCCAGCCTTTAACATATTTTACCGGGTGACCGCCCATGACTGGGAAATCGTCCACCCGCGGGCGGTATTTATTGACCCAAATGTCTTCTCTTAATCACTCTCCCTGATCTAGTCAGTACTGGGGGTTGACTACTAACCCCTTCTCTCCCTTTTCCATACTCCATAGCATCCTCTAGGTCCAGCATATCACCAATATATACAACAGAGTCCTCCTCCCCCCCATTCTCCTCCTCATCCCACCCC
>Ga0307514_10001105_pt1 | contig 37698 bp, 31 predicted proteins | sample 16_EM_MG_FD_203088 | JGI IMG/M metagenome (GOLD analysis project Ga0307514, IMG submission 203088) | Populus trichocarpa ectomycorrhiza microbial communities from riparian zone in the Pacific Northwest, United States - 16_EM | ecosystem: Host-associated > Plants > Roots > Unclassified | place... | reverse complement strand
CCTGGGACGCACATGGAGGAGTCGGGCATCGAGACGGGCCGCCTGCTCCTGGCGGAGCGCGATCAGGGGGAGGCCCTGCCGACGGCGGTCCTCGCAGGCAATGACCGGTGTGCGTGGGGTCTGCTGATGGCCCTGACACGGGCAGGGGTCGATGTCCCGCGCGAGGTGTCCGTCGTCGGGTACGACGACAGCCACCTCTCCCATCTGTTGCCGATCGGCCTGACCACTGTCCGGCAGGACGCGGGCCTCATGGCCGAGCACGCCGTGCGGTTCGCCGTGCAGCGGCTGGAGAACCCGGAGCTGGAACCCCGGGAGGTTGTACTGGATCCGAAGCTGGTGGTTCGTGGCACCAGTGGCAAGGCACCGGCGACGTCGACCTGAGGCATCGGCGCCGTCGACCTGAGGCATCGGCGACGGAGGCAGGGGGGGCGACAGGACCTGGATGTTCTCGGTCCGGAAGTCCTCGGCCGGGAGGTGTCCGCCCGCCCACATGGATCGTGACGGCCGCCGCGGCACGTTCCCCAGCCATTGGGGCCTTCGGTCTTGCCCTGCTGGGGAGGCACCGACCGCCCGCCACTCGAGCGCGCGCGTCACAGGCCTGTGAGGTCCTTCTGGTCGGGGAGTTCTTCGACGTCGACGCCGCGGACCGGGCTCAACTCATGCTTGAGGGCCACGAGTTCGGCGCCACCGGCCAGGTGGTTGGTGAGCTCTTCGAGGCTGACCTCGTCGCGGGAGGCGTTCAGCTCGCGCTGCCCTCGCGTACCGGCGGCGCCGCGATCAGGAAGAACACGTACACCGCGGCGGCGCCCAGGAACACACCGGCTTCGGGACGGGCCAACAGCCGTAGCACGAGGGGACGTTGCGAGGTCCGGCCGTCCGACTGCTTCGGGCCGGGCGTCATTGACTTCGCGGACGGCCAACTCGAGTCCGGCGAGCAGGTGTTGGCCTGACCCGACCCAGCCAGGCCGCGTCAGCGGAACGAGAGCGCCGATCTGGACGGCTGATCCGTCAGTCGGTGCTTCGCCTCAGGTGGCGATGGTGGCGCATTCATGCGGTGGCGTCTCCCGAGCGACGGCTCGGCTGCAGTGTGCCCGGATCGCGGAGTGGCAAGGTCCGGTAGTACGGGTTCATCTCATCTCGCCGTGGCGGGCGCACCTGGGTGATCATGCCGGACATGCAGCCACCGCCACCGCCACCGCCGCCGCCATCGGCAACAGGCAAGCGATTATTCGTTGTTCGCTGAGCTGCCAGGCTTCAAGACGTCAGGTTCCGGCAGCGGACACGTGGCGAGCCAACTCGATTGCCAGGCGTCGCATGACTGTGCGGTTGGCGCGCCGCATCATGGTCCGGACGACGGGTGCCAGCAGGCGGTCGGCGAGCGGGGCGCGAGCCCAGGCGTACGTGAACGACACATGACTCCCGCCGGCCGGCAGCGGTTCGATGGTGTAGGTGCCGTGGGCAAGGCGTCGACCGGCCGCGCTGACGTTCCGTTCGACGATGTGCCGCGGCGGGTCGGCCTCGACGACCTCGACGGTGACGTCGGTCTTTGTGCCACCCAGCTCGGCTGTGACCGTGGCGCACGATCCGATGCCGCGGCCGGGGCCGCTGTAGCGCCAGTCCGTCAGGTAGTGGTTGGTGAATCGCTCGTGGTGAGCCATGACATCGAGGAAGTCGTAGACCTGCTCGGGCGTCTGCGGTACGTCGATCGACACGGTGACAGACTTCATGTACCACATGGTACACAGGGCATGTACCCATCGGTACACTCGCGAGATGGTGAATACGGGCGGCTCGTATCCTGAGGGTGAGGCCGCGCCCGGCACGGACCGGACCCGGCGCGCTCAACTGGTCGACGCGGCCGTCGACCACGTCATGGCACACGGCATCGCGGACCTGAGCCTGCGCGGCCTGGGCGCCGCGATCGGTACCAGTCACCGCATGCTGATCCACTACTTCGGCTCCAAGGAACAGCTGCTCGTCGAGATCGTCCGGACGTCGGAGCAGCGCCAGCGTGATCTGCTGTCCCGGCTCCGACGGCACCCCGGACTCTCGCCCGCCGATGCCGCGCGGCTCCTCTGGCAGCAGCTGACGGACCCTCGACTGGCCGGTCAGGAGCGGCTCTTCTTCGAAATCTGCGGGCATGCGCTGCGGGGCCGCCCCGAGGCCGCCCCGGTCCTCGAAGGGCTTGTGGACGACTGGCTGGAGCCGCTCGCTGCCGCCGAGGTCGCCGCGGGGACGGACCCTGCCGTGGCCCGGAACCGCGCCAGGCTGGGACTCGCCACCGTCCGCGGTCTGCTGCTCGACCTGCTCGCCACCGGCGATCGCGCCGGCGCCGACGCGGCGATGGAGGAGTTCCTCCGGCTGTACTACGGCTCGAACTGACAAAGTCGCCGATCAGGCCAAGCGGTCCGGCGGGAAAGACCCAAGGGGTGTCAGAGGTATCTGACACCCCGTTCCGCGCTGCCGGCCAGGAAACCGGAGAGCCGGGCGCCGTAGCGGATCCAGCGGCGGCGCAGGATCGGGGAGCGGGCGAGGTCGGGGGTGTGCAGGAGCAGCCAGGACCAGTTCATGAGGACCGTCCGGTTGCCGCGGCGCTCGAAGCCGGCGTGGCGGTAGGCGGCGTACAGCCGGGCACCGGACCTGCCGTAGTTCCACTTCTGCCGGGCCAGGGAGGAGAGTTCGGCGCGCAACCGGTAGTGCATGCGGGCGTCGTGGGCGTATCCGACGCGGTAGCCGCACAGATGGGCCCGCCAGGACAGGTCCATGTCCTCGCCGCCGCCCCGGTAGTTCTCGTCCCAGCCCCCGATCGTCGTCAACACGTCCTTCCAGGCAGCACAGTTGGCGCCTCGCGCGAAGGGCAGGAAGTCGGTCTGCTCGGTCATCGGCACCGGCTGCTCGTCGGCGTACGCCGGGCTGAGCACACCGCTGTCCAGGCTGCCGCCGATCAGGTCGGCGTCCGGCGCGGCCTCGGTCAGCGCGGCGAGCCAGCCGGGGTCGGCGACGTCGTCCGCGTCGCAGAAGGCGATGAAGTCACCGCGGGCGGCGGCGATTCCGCGATTGCGGGCGTAGCTCTCGCCGGGACGCTCGGAGGCGTCGATGATCCGCAGGCCGGGCAGGTCGGGGCGGGCCTTCTCGGCCACCTCGCGGGTCGCGTCGGTCGAGCCGTTGTCGACGACGAGGACCTCCCAGGGGGCGGCGTAGGTCTGGGACGCGAGCGCACGCAGCTGCGCGGGGAGCGTGAGCGCGCCGTCGCGGACGGGGATCACGACGGAGACGAGGTCCGGCGCCCGTCCGCGTCCGGACACGTCCGCGGAGGGCGCGTGGACGGAGGGGACGTAGGGCATGGAGGGGACGAGGCGCGTGTCCCGTACGAGGCCGGCCCCCGCGGCCCGGGCGGCGGAAACGGTGGCCGCGGTGTCGTCGGTCCGGCGTCGCACCAGCAGGCGCGGCACCGTGACCGACGCGGCCGTACGACCCGTCGTGCCCAGCAGATCGCGTCGTACGGCGTACGCGGCACCGTCGAGACCGGGCGCCAGGGTGATGGCCTCGATCAACGCGTCGGCCCGCAGCCGGAGTGTGCCGCACTGGACGAGGCCCGCACCTTCGGCTGCCGCCCGGGCCAGATGCCGCAGCCAGTCCGGGAGGGCCTCGTCGGCGCCGTGGAGGAAGGCGACGTAGGGAGTCCGGGAGGCGCGTGCCGCCTCGACGCAGGCCTCGGCGGCGGTTTCGGGCGCGCTGTGCGCGAAGCGCGGCCGTGGCTCCGGCGGCGGGTCCGCCGGGGTGACCACCGTGATAGTGGCGGGCGGCAGGGACTGGCGCAGCAGACTGCGCACCGCTGGTTCCCACTCGCCCTCGGGTGCCGCGACGACCACGCCGATCTCGGGCAGGGGCGGTTCCACGCCGCTCACCCGTCAGCCGCCCACCGCGACCGGGTCCAGCGTGAAGTCGATGTCGTTGGGCGGCGCGACCAGCAGGGGCAGCAGTTCCTCGCGGGTCCTCGCCTCGCGGCGGCGCCGCTCCTGGTCGTTCATGGTCCCTGTGTAGGAGAGGCGTTCCGCGGACCCGAAGCCCGTCTCGGGCGCCTGGGTCAGGGAGTTGGGCCAGATCCGGTAGCGGTACAGGACATGGCGCACACTGCGTAGCCGGTACAGCCGGGCTGCCCGGAGGTGGAAGTCGGTGTCCGCGCCGAGCCGGACGGTGCCGTCGAAGCCGCCGAGCCGCTCCAGCACCTCGCGGCGCACGACCGACGAGGGGTGCAGCAGAACCGTCGAACGGCCCAGGCGCATCCACAGGTTGCCGTTGCGGGGCATCCGGCGGCGGCCGGTGCCGTGGCCCGCGGCGTCGATGTACTCGTAGGCGCAACCCACCAGATCCGCCTTGTCCCGTTCCAGCAGGGCGAGTTGATGACGCAGTCGCCCCGGCAGACTGATGTCGTCGGCGTCCTGGAAGGCGACGTACGGAGTGTCCACACGTTCCAGGGCCTTGTTCTTGATGCGCAGATGGCCGACGTTCTCGGAAGTGCGCAGCACGGTCAGGCGCGGGTCCGCGGCGTACGGGCGCAACGCGGCCGTCCAGGTCTCGTCGGGGGAACAGTCGTCGATCACGATCAGGCGGAGGTCGGCCCGGTCCTGGGCGAGGACCGAGGCCGCCGCCGCGCCCAGGTAGTCCGCACAGTCGTAGTGCGGCAGGACGACGGTGACCGCTGCCTGCGTGTGTGCCGATGTCCGCACGGCGTCTCCCATCCGGGGCCGCCACAGCTGGCAGCCGCCTGTGTCGGCGTCCGGACGGCCGCCGTGCCGGGCGGCCGTCCCGTGTCAGCGTCCGGTGCGTGCCGCCGCGGGCTGCTCCTCGGCGGCCGGGCTCAGGAAGTCGCCGTCGTCGCCCCACGGCACGTGCCGCAGCGGGCGGCCGGCCACGCCGCGGGCGGCGAGGCCGGCGGCGACCGAGCAGAACCAGGTCAGGTGTACGGCCTTGACGGTCCAGCGCTTCAGTCCGCGTACCGGCCCGCCGCTGCCGTCCCAGGCGGCGAGCGGCCACAGGCCGTGGAACAGGGTGCCGGTGAGGTACGTCCGCGCGGTCGCCCACGGGTAGTCGGACGCGCAGGTCACATGGCTGTAGAGGGAGCGGCGCAGTCGGCGCAGCGTGTCGCGGGTCCGGGCGACCCGGTAGAAGCTGCCTCGGGCGTCCGGCAGGACCTCGAGGTCGTGCAGCGGGTCGGCCGCGTCGGGGTCGAGGAGTTCGAAGAGCACATAGCCGTCGTCGGCGAGCCGGCGGGCCGGGATGCCCTCGGCGACGACATCGGCCGCGACGAGCATGCAGGCCGCCGCCGGGTAGGCGCCCGGCGGCACGGTGACGCCGGAGACACGGTCCATCGTCCGTGACGCGGCCGACGTACGGGGGAGGGCGACGAGGTGCGCGCCGACCGCGCCGGCGCAGCCGCGTTCGTGGAAGCGGTCGACGATCCGGGCGAGGCAGCCGGCGCCGAACTCGACATCGTCGTCGGTCCACAGCCAGCCGGTGTGGCCGAGCCGGCGGGACAGCCGCAGTGCCGTGTTGACCGTCCGGAGCTTTCCCCGGCCCGGCAGCGCGAACCCGACGACGGGCACGGGGGAGGCCCTGGTCAGCCTTCGCAGCCGGTCGACCGCCTCCGCGTGCTCGTCAGGGCCGTACTGCATGCCCAGCCAGATCGTCAGCGGCAGGTCGGGACGGGCTTCCCATACGTCGGCGAGGGCGGCGAGGAGATGACGCAGCGCCCTCTCGTGGGCCGTCAGGTCACAGCGCGCCACGTAGGTGGGCAGGAGCACTCCGAGTCCCCCGGAGGGCAGTCCGGTCTCCAGGTCGGCCGGGTCCTGCTGGAGCTCTCCCGACCTGACCACAGTGACCGGGGCGTGCGGTGGGGGCAGGGGGTCGAAGCCGCGGGCCACGGCGCGTTGCCACCATGTGCGCCCGCTTCCGGTGCCCCCGTGCATCCGCGTCCCTTCGTCGGCCGAATCGTGCACCACCCTTTCCGGCCCTCCGTCAGATATCCGCGGACGAAGGGAAATTCACTGTCCACAGGCTTTCCGCACAATGTGCGGATTGCGCTGATTTCGACGGGGCGTACTCTAACCGGCGGCCGAAGTGATCACAAGACTGGCCGCCCGGTTCCTGATGGGTGGCTGAAATGCCGGGGTTCCGGTTGCGCCGGTTCGGTGAATCCGCCGGGCAGACGCATGCGATTCGGGTGACGGCCTGGCCGAATTCCGATGGCCTCGCCCGCGGTTCCCCTCCATGGGCATCCCGGAAACGACCGAAAATGTTCGTCCGGTTTTATGGCGGCCCGCCATGTGTGTCGGTCTTGTGTGCGGTCAGCTCGTCGGTCTGTGGCAGGCTGACGGCCACGGGATGCGGCGGACGGGCTCCGCGAAGAGCCGCGGACCCGAATGACCCGGGACCAGAACGGCCGGCATTCCGCGCCATTCGTCGCGGGCGGCGGAAGGGCGGCGGAAGGAAGGTGGCACACATGAGGTATTCCGCACAGGCGGAACAGCAGTTGGGCGGGGTCCCCGGGCCATCAGGGCGGGATGTCCTGCTGCACGCGCACGGGATCGTGAAGAGCTATGGCCGCCGCCGCGTCCTGAACGGCGTCGACCTCGTCGTGCGCGCGGGCGAGGTCGCGGCGATCGTGGGCAGCAACGGAGCCGGCAAGTCCAGCATGCTCAAGATCTGCGCCGGGCTGCTCGCTCCGGACGCGGGCCGGGTGACCATCTCCGGGCGCCTCGGCTACTGCCCGCAGAACGCCGGCGTCATGGGCTTCCTCACACCGCGCGAGCACTTCACGCTGTTCGGCACGGGCCGGGGCATGGGCGGCCGGGACGCCGACCGCCGGGGGCGCGAACTCGCCTCCAAACTCGACTGGTCGGTCTCCCGCGGCACCCTGTCCAAGGACCTGTCGGGCGGCACCCGGCAGAAGCTCAACGTGGTCCTCTCCGCCCTCGGCGACCCGGACGTCCTGCTGCTCGACGAGCCCTACCAGGGCTTCGACCGGGGGTCCTACGTGGACTTCTGGCAGAACGTCTGGGGCTGGCGCGACCAGGGCAAGGCGGTCGTCGTCGTGACCCACATGCTCAACCAGCTCGACCAGGTCGACCACGTGCTGGACCTCAGCCCCAGGAAGCAGGAGGCGGCCCGATGATCCGGACCCTGCGCATGGCCGAGATGACACTGCGCGAACTGCTGCGCCGGCGCGGAGTGCTGGGCCTGCTCCTCCTCGTGCCGCTGGTGTTCTACCTGGGCCGGCACGACCAGCCCGGCCAGGCCATCAGGTTCGCCAGCCTGGGCGTGGGGTTCGCGGTGAGCACCGCCGCTCTCTTCTCGGCCGTCGGCGGCCGGGAGATCGAGCCCCGGCTCACCCTGTCCGGCTTCCGGCCCCGGCATCTGTACCTGGGCCGCCTGCTCGCCCTCCTCACCGCCGGGTTGCTGATCTCCGCGCTGTACTCCGTGGTCGTGACCGTGGACCAGGATGTGGCGAACCCGCAGGCGGTCGCCCTGGAACTGGCGCTGACCACCCTGGTGGCGGTCCCGCTCGGGCTGCTGCTCGGCCTCGCCGTACCCCGGGACATGGAGGGCACCCTGCTGCTGATCTCCGTCATCGGCGCCCAGATGGTGATCGACCCGGCCAAGGACGCCGCCAAGGTGCTGCCCTTCTGGTCGACCCGGGAGATCATCACGTACGCCGTCGACGGCGCCGGCAGCGGTTCGCTCACCTCGGGCGCGACGCATGCCGCCGTGGTGACCGCGCTGCTGGTTATGGCGAGCGGCGGCGTCATGTCGCTGCGATTGCGCAGGCGCACCCACATGCAATTCGTGTGAATCCGCCGCGAGTCCGTGCGGTGCGTCCCGGGAAAGTGACTCTGTCTCGCCGATACGAACGCGTGTAGGGTTGGGGAATCGTCCTGCCGGCGGATGTCCATCCGTCGGCATGGTGGCCCGGCTCGTCGCCTCTCCCCAGAAAGGAGAGTTCGTGAACGGTGCACAGCGATTACCCCTCGGCGAATCCGCCGGACAAGCCCTCGCGGGGGCAACGGAATTCCTCCGGACCGCACGTGATGCGGACGGATGGTGGAACGACTACGAAGTCCGTGGCCCAGGCCAGTTCTGGGCCACCGCCTTTGTCGGGGCCTCACTCGCGGAATTGCCCGAGGGTCCCGGCCGATCGGCGGCGGTGTCCGCCTGGGAGCTGCTGAGACAGGCCCGCGGCCCGTCCGACGGCTGGGGCTACTGTCCCCAGGTTCCCGGTGACGCCGACATCACCTCCTGGGTACTGCGACTTGCCGAGGCGCTGGGCGCCGACGACGACCCCCGCGCGGACGAGGGCTACCGCTTCGTGGCGGCGCACCTCCAGAAGGACGGCGGCATCTCCAGCTATCTGCCGCAGATCGCCGCACCCTTCCTGGATCGCGTGGCCCCCCGCTGGGACGCCTGGTACGCGAGTCATGCGTGCGTGACCTCGGCCGCCGCCGGCCTGCTCCGACTCCCCGTGCACGAACGGCTGTTGACCCGCATCCGCGAGATCCAGCGCCCCGACGGATCGTGGCCCGCCTACTGGTGGCCGGATCGTGAGTACCCCACAGCGCTGGCGGCGGAGGCGCTCACCGCCGGCCGGCCGGCCGGGGAACGTCCTGAGGCGCGGGCCGCAGCCCGCTGGGCCGCCGCAAGGATCGGCGCGGACGGTGCCGTACGCACCGAGTGGGAGCCGGAGGGCTCCGCCTTCGCCACCGCTTTCGCTCTGCGAGCCGTGCTGGCCGGGCGGTCGCCGAACGGCCGTGCCGCCGTGCTCCGGGCGGTCTCCTGGCTGCTCGACTCCCAGGAGAAGGACGGCAGTTGGCGGCCGTCCGCATGGTGCCGGGTGCCCGGCCCCATGGAGTTCGACCCCGACGCACGTGAGCACTGGGAACGCGGCCGGCGTGGGAAGGCCGCGCTGGGCTCCGTCGTCCTGGACACGAAAGCGCTCTACACCACCGCGTCCGTCGTAGCGGCACTGGCCAGGACGAGGGCCGCGGCGGTGACTCCGGCGGCCGAGCCGAGCCGCGCGGACCTCGCATGACGGCGCGCAGCGCGCCGCCACCGGACAACCAGGGGGATCGCTGGTGAGCACGTCACCACAGTTGGACCAGCGCACAGAAGTCCCGGTCGCACCACCTCTGTTGAGCCCAGGGGCCGTCCTCGCACGGCTGCGGGGCCACGAGCGGGGACCCGTCCACATCATCGACCCGTTCAAGGTGCCGCAGGCCGAGGCCGTGGAGAAGGCGAAGATCCTTGACGACCTCGGTTGTCCCGCCCTCATCCTCGCCAGCACCGACTACGAGTCATTCGAGTCCCGCATGGACCCGTACGTGGCGGCGATCAAGGAGGCCAGCTCGCTGCCCGTGCTGCTGCACTTCCCGCCCCGCAAGGGCCTCGGCTTCCCTCTGGCCCGCGGCGCCGACGCCGTCATACTGCCCGCGCTGCTCGGCTCGCGTGACGACTACTACGTGTGGAAGAGCTACCTGGAGACCCTGGTCAACCTGCCCGGCCGGGCCGACCGCGAGGACTGGCCGGAACTCCTGCTCACCGTCGCCCTCACCTTCGGCGAGGACCACAAGACGGGGGACCTGCTCGGCACAGTGCCGGTGGCCACCACGACCACCGAACAGATCGACCAGTACATCGCGATCACCCGAAGCTTCGGCTTCCACATGGTGTACCTGTACTCCCGCTACGCCCAGGTCCCCGCCGACGTGGTCCGGCGCTTCCGGCAGCGGCTGCACACCGACCAGATCCTGTTCGTCAGCGGCAACGTGCGCAGACGCGAGCACGTCACCGCCTACCTGGAGGCGGGCGCCGACTACGTGGGCTTCGCCGGGGCGCTGGAGCACGACGACTGGCGGTCCACGCTTGCCGAGATCAGCGCGGACCGGCCGTGACCGCGGTACTGCCCGAGACCTACACCACGTCGATGCTGGTCACCGAGGCCGCCAACCGTGACCACGTCACCGACTTCGTCGCCCGCAACGGCGGCTCCCCCGAACTCGTGGCCCACACCGCGGCGTTGCGCCTGTATCTGAGGGTGCCGCACTTCCTCACCGAGTGGGTCGCCGAACCGCGGCGGCGCGCCGCGGTGGCCCGCGCGCTGGCCATGGACATCGTGGCCATGAAGCTGCTCGACGACCTCATGGACGACGACACCGGGCTCGACCGCGTCGAACTCGCCTGTCTGTGCCTGCACCTGCACCTGACGGCCCTGCACGAGATGTGCGCGCTCGCCGCGGACGCACGCGCCGTGACCGCCGTACTCGAACACGACTTCACCGCGGTCTGCACCGGCCAGATCCGCACCAAGAGCCGGCGCGCGAAGAACCTCGACGAGTGGTGCGCCAACGCCAGCACCTACGGGGCCACCTTCCTCGGCTGCTACGGCTCGCTCTCCGCGATCTGCGGCCGCGAGGAGGAGTCCGTCGACGCCGCGCGGCGGTTCGCCGAGGCCTTCGGCACGATCATCACGATCGCCGACGACCTGACCGACTACGACCGCAACGGCGAGCGGGAGGGAAACCTCGCCCATCTGATGCGGACCGGTGCCGTGCCGGCACGGGATGTCGAGGCGCTGCTGGAGCGGCTGCGTGCCCAGGCGCTCGGCGCGGTGCGCGAGCAGCCGGCCTCCTCGGGGCTGGTCCCCGTCGTCGGCCTGTACACCGACGACGTACTGGACCGGCTGCTGCCGCGGCACCTGGTGCGCTGACCGCCGGCCGGCGGCCTATCGGAGCTCGCTCCGGTAGGCCATCACGTCGTCGAAGACGAACAGGTCGACGTCGCTGTGCGCGAAGTCGTCCAGCACATGCCGGGTGGTGTGCGCGATGGCCCGGCCGGGGCCGTTGAGCGAGGTGTTGATCAGAGCCGGGACGCCGGTCTGCGCCTCGAAGGAGTCGAGCAGTGTGTGCAGCCGCGGCTGGTCGGCGCCCAGGGTCTGGATCCGGCAGGTCCCGTTGATGTGCCGGGCCTCCGGGGCGGTGCCTTCCGGCAGTTGGTACTCGAAGAGCATGTACGGGGACGGCCGGCCGCCCGGGTAGAGCTCGGCGAAACGCTCGTCGCGCATCACGGCGCCCAACGGGCGGTACCACTCCCGCTGTTTGAGCTCCTCGCTCATCCGCTTGCGCATCCCGGACACGGCCGGGTTGCCCAGCAGTGAGCGGTGCCCCAGTGCCCGCGGCCCGAGCTCGGCCGCCCCCTCCGTCAGGGCCACGACACCGCCGTCCGCGAGCAGCCGGGCGACCGCGGCGGTGTCGTAGGGAACGGCCCGCAGCCCTGCCGTGTCCAGGGTGGCCAGGACGTCGGCGCGGGGCTCGCCGGTTCCGTTGGCGTACACGCTGAGCGGTTCGGGCCGCTGGCCCAGGAGATAGGTGAGGGCGTAGATGCCGGCGCCCGCCAGGTGCCCCGCGTCACCGCAGGCCGGCGGGACGGCGATGTCCCGGCCGAAGGTCTCGCGCAGCGTCGAGTTGGCGACGATGTTCAGCGCACAGCCGCCGCCGAGGGCGATCGGCCCCACTCCCGTGGCGGTGCGGGTGACGTGCCGGTCGAGCACGGCACGCACGGCTTCGGTGAACAGTTCCTGGAAGGTGGCGACGACGTGTGCCGCCGTCTCGAACTCCGGGTTGAACTCGGGGCGTCGGGCGAGTTCGGCACGGACCCGCTCGGCCAGTTCCAGATCGTGCATCACCCGGGGGTCCACTGCCCGCAGCTGCTCGCGTATCCGGGCGTCCGGCTGCCCGTAGCCGCCGAGGGCCATCACCTTGCCGGCGACGCTGGGGCTCTTGCCGAAGCCCAGCAGGTGGCCGATCGCGGTCCAGCCGAAGCCGTTGCCGTACCAGGGCAGCGGGTCCTTCGCGATCCACTCCAGGCGGTCCTCCTCGACCCGGAACAGGGAGCTGCGGGTGAGCTGTCCGCGGCCCTCGTTGACCAGCACGAGGGTCCCGTCCTCGTGGCCCGCGTAGTGGGCGGCCAGGGCGGCGTGCGAGACCTCGTGCGTGACGACCACGCAGTCCACACGTCTGCCGAGCAGGTCGCAGGTGGTCCGGTGGTGCGGCGCCCCGGCGTTGATCCGCTCCATCGCGTGGTCGAGGTCCGGTATCCGCAACAGGGCGGTGCGGACCGGCGTGCTGACCGCCACCAGGTCGATGCCGTCGGTGTCCACGCACTCCTGGGACAGCACGTGCTCCAGCGCGATGTCGCAGCGGTGGTCGTGCTTGACGCGGGTGAGCCGTTCGGTCTCGACGGCGAAGACCAGCCGTCCGTCCTCGAAGTAGCCGACGCCGGTGTCGTGGCCGGCGGAGTGGAGAGACAGTACCTTCATCAGCGCTCCTGGTCAGCGGGTGTGAGGGGGTGGACGGCCGAGTACGGGGCCCACTCGACGGCGCGCAGCGGCCGACCGGTCAGCCCGCGCAGGTACAACTCCGTCCCCACCCCCGCGAACCAGGCGAAGTAGAGCCACTTGATCAGCGCCTTCTGGACGCCGCGCCGCCGTCCACCGGTGCCGTCGAAACCGGTCAGCGGCCACAGACCGGCGAAGAGCATGTGGCGGAAGTAGTGGCGGACGACGGGCAGGGGCCAGTCGGCGAGGTCGACGAGGTGGTTGAGGAGGAGCCTGCGGATCCTGCGGCGGGTCTCGCCCGCGGGACCGGCGACGTAGTAGTGGCAGCGTGCGTCCGGTACGAGGCGCAGCCGGGCCAGTGGATCGGGCAGGGCGGGATCGAGGAGCCGGAAGCAGACGTAGCCGTCGTCCGAGACGTACCGGCCGGGCATGCCGCCGGACAGGACGTCGGTGGCCACCAGGATGCAGCAGCCGTGCGGGTAGTTGGTCGCGGGCGCCGCGATCGCCTTGGCGCGGGCCAGCAGGCGCGAGGTGGCGAACTCCTTGGTGTGCGGGACCTTCGTGGCGCCCACCGCGCCCCGGCAGCCGGCCGCCCGGAAGTCCCGCACCAGCCGCGACAGACAGCCCGGGTCCAGGGTCACGTCGTCGTCGACCCAGCCGACGCCCGCGCAGCCGAGCAGTTCCGCCACCTCGATCGCGGCGTTGAGCGTGCGGGGCTTGCCGGGGCCGGGCAGGGAGAGGCCGCACACGGGGACGTGTGGCAGCCGGCTGCGGGCCCGCAGCAGCAGGGCCCGCAGCCGCCGTACGGACTCGTCCTCCTCCTCGGCCGAGGACCACTGCATGCCGACGAACAGCACGGCGGGGGCATCCGGCTGCTCCCGGGTCAGCTCTTCGACGCGGTCCAGCAGGGCGTCGAGGCGTTCCTCCTGCTCGGTGAGGGTGCCGCGGGACACGTAGGTCGGGGCGATCAGGGCCAGGGCGGGGGAGCCGGTGCGCAGGGCGTCGGCGGCGGCCCGGGGGTGGGAGAGCAGGGTCGTCTCGCCCGCCGGTCCGCCGGCCAGGACGAAGCGCACCGGTACCGACCAGGACGGCGGGGGGCGGAAGCCGCGGGCCAAGGTCGTGCGGACATGGTGGGTCAGGAACGGTTCGCCGCGCCGCCGCCGGCCGCGGGCCGGCAGCGGCGTGTTGAGTCGGACGGGAGGGCCCGGCCGCAGGGACGCGGCCGGGCGGGCGGTCTCAGAAGTCACGGTCGGTGTTGGAGGTCGACCGGGCCAGGCTGCGCAGACCGTCCAGCGTGTTGCGCCACTGGCCGGTCGTGGCCATGTGGGTCAGCAACGGCTTCGCCATGGAGCGGCGCAGGAAGAACGCACGGTAGGCGGCCTGGGCGCGGCGCTGGGCGTCGGGCACCAGATAGCCGATCCGCGCGTCGAACTCGCCCTGCACGAACCGGTCCCAGTAGTCGGCCGGTATCTGCCCCGCGGCCACGGACTCGGTGTGCAGCGGGGTGCCCGGCAGCGGGGTCGCGGTGTAGAAGCTCGCGTAGTCCAGCGGGATGCGGCAGGCGAGGTCGACGGTGGCGCGGAACTGCTCCCGGGTCTCGCCGAGCCAGCCGACGATGAAGTAGCCGAACCCCTTGATGCCCGCCTCGTGCGCGGAGGTGACGGCCCCTTCGATCTTCTCGATGTCGCTCTCCTTGCGCATCCGTTTGAGGATCTCCGGGTCGCCGTGCTCGATGCCGAACCGCAACCGTGTGCAGCCCGCCCCGGCCATCGCCTTCAGCAGCGGCTCCGGCACCAGGTCCACGCGGGTCGGCGCCTCCCAGCGCACCTTCAGGCCCTGTTCGCCGATCAGCGCGCAGATCTCCCGGACGCGTCCTCGGTGCAGGGTGAACACGTCGTCGTAGAACATGATCTCCTTCACCCCCCACCGGTTCTTCAGCTCCGTCATCTCGCCGACGACGTCCTCGGGGGAGCGGTACATCGACTTCTTGTCGACGGCCTGCTTGAAGCAGAAGCTGCACTTGAAGGGGCAGCCCCGGCTGGAGATCATCGTCGCGAACGGCCGGGGGGCCATGATCGAGTAGTAGTTGTTCATCGGCAGGCCGTCGCGGGAGGGCCAGCCGACCTCCTCCAGGTTCACCATCGGCGCGGCGCCGCCGTCGTGGTCGCGACTCACCAGACCCCGGATGCCCTCCGGCTTCTCACCCTGTTCCAGGGCCTCGGCCAGCTCCGGCATGATCGTGATGCCCTCGCCGACACCGACGTAGTCGATGCAGTCGTGGAAGAGGTTCTCCTGTGCGTAGACCTCGGTGTGCGGGCCGCCGAGGATGACCTTGGCGCCGGTGCTCTTGGCCGCCTGGCAGGCCTCGACGGCACCGGGCAGGCCGGGCGTGGTGGTGCTGACGCCGACCAGGTCCGGTTCGAAGTCGGCGAGCAGTTTGCGCAGTCCCTCGCTGTCCAGGCCGAGGGCGGGGGTGTCGACCTGGATGACGTGATGGAAGCCGGCCGACTTCAGCGCGGTGTGGATGTAGCCCAGACCGAGGTGCGGCAGGACGCCGGCCCGCTTCTGGATCTGGGTGATCTGACGGGTGTTGAGGCACAGGTCGTGGTGGCGCACCAGCGCGATCCGCAGGTTCCGCTTGCGCCAGCGCGGCAGGCCCGGGCGGGCCGGTGTCTCGGTGACGGCCGTCGAGCAGCCGCCCGACGCGGTCCCCGCCGCCGTACCGGTACTGATGACGGGCAGTGTCTTCCGCATGATGTCCCCTCCTTCTGGGGTGGTCCGGGCGGTGTTGTCGTGCGGACTCAGGCGGTCCTCCCGGCCGCGAGGGACTCCAGCTGGAGCAGGTAGAGGGCCAGCGGCTGGAGCCGGCTGACGCGTTGCGGCGCCCCCGGGCCGCGCCCCGCGGCCAGCAGGCGTTGCAGCACCCGGTCGCGGCTGCGCCACCAGTCCCGTTCGGCGTGCAGGGTGTGGGCGAGCAGCCGGGTGAGGTACGCCAGCCGGTGCCCGACCAGGACCGGCCCATGGCGCTGCGGAACGGCCGAGGCGAACCCCAGGCCGGAGTGTTCCGGGAACGCCTTGTGCAGCGCCTGGTCGTGGAAGGTGCCGTCGATCAGGAAGCGGTGCGGCACCGAGGCGAGATGGTCGACGAGCGCGTGATCGAGGTAGGGCGTGTGGATCACCGCGTGGTCGTCGCCCAGGGTGAAAGGGGCCAGGGCGATGGAGCGCCGGGTCCGGTTCCAGAAGAAGAACGAGCCGAGCGGGAAGGCGGCGTCGGCGTGCCGGGCCAGTTCCCGCACGAGCCGGGCACGGGCCCGCTCCCGGCTCCACAGGGTGCGGGTCCGGGGGCCGAGGAGGTGCTCGACGTGCGCTCCGGTGCGGCCGGCGGCCAGCAGCCGGTCCGCGAGCCCCGGCAGGTCCGTCACCTCGTACGGGTTCTTCCTGATCAGCTCGATGCTGGGGTTCTGGGTCAGTTCGCCGCCGCCGAGCCCGTCGTACCAGAGGCCGCTGTGGCGGCGCAGGAAGGCCAGCAGGGACAGGTTCCAGGCGCCGACCAGGGTGCCCATGCCCTGTGCCGGGTTGGCGGTGCGCTCCGCGTGGAACTGTGAACGCGGCCGGGGGACGGTGCGGTGCGGCAGCCCGAGGCGCCCGGCGAGATGGGCGGCGACACGCGCGTCGGAACCCGGGTCGGGCGGGAACTTCGCGCCGCTGACGCACAGCCGCGGCGGGGCGCCCTGGCGGCAGAGCTCCAGCAGGATGTGCCGGGAGTCCCGGCCGCCGCTCAGCGGAAGGACGTACGGCTCGGCGGGCAGCCGGCGGGCCACGGCGGCCCGGAACAGCTCCACGAAGCCGTCGACGGCCTCCGCCCGGGTGAGGTCCGCGGGTCCGGGCACGGATGGTGCCGCGGAATCGAGGTGGAGCCCGTCGCGGGTCCAGGTCAGGGTGGTGGCGGGGGGCAGCGCGCGGATCGCGGTGAACGCGGTGTCCTCGCCGAGGAAGAAGCCGAGCCGGATGAAGACGGCCAGCGCGTCGTGGTCGAGTTCGGCGCTCTCGCCGGGCGGCAGCAGGGCGAGCGGGTCGGGGGAGAGCGTCAGGGAGCCCGCGTCGGTGCGGTGGTACAGGGGGTGCATGCCGTACCGGTCGGTGCGGGCGAGGAGGCGTTCGCCGTCCCACTCCCAGGCGGCGAAGATCCCCTCGGGCGGCGGGCCCTCGGCCAGCGGATCCCCGCCGATGGTGTGTCCGAGCCGGGCCTCCTTGTCGCCCTCGACGCGGACCCCGTCGGATGTGGCGACGAGCCGGATGCGGGGCTTCACCGGGCGTCCAGCAGGGGCCGCACGGCGGCCCCGATCCGGCGGGCCACCGCCTCCTGGTCGAGCACGGACTCGGCGAAGCCGATCGCGGCCTTCTTGTGCGCCTCGATCGCCGACGGGCGGGCCAGCCAGTCGTCGACGGTACGGAACAGGTCCTCGGGCTCGGCATGGGCCCGGCCGAGGTCGTGGTCGTGAATGAGCCCCGGCACCCACTGCTCCATCGGCAGCCCCGACTCCAGCATCAGCACCGGGATCCCGAAGTAGGCCGCCTCCAGTGTGGTGTTGGGCCCCGCCTTCGAGACGAGCAGCCCGTACGGAGACCTGGACGCGCGGTCGATGTAGTCGAAGTACTCGGTCTGGGTGAGCCGGCTGTGGAACCGCCAGTGCGCCAGCCGCTCGGCGCCGGCGGCGGCGCGGCGGGCGAGGTCGGGATCGTCGTAGCCGACGAACACCAGATCCGTGTCCGGGTGCCTGGCGGCGATGTGGTGCACCAGCTCCAGGTACACGTCGCCGCCGCGGTTGCAGAACACGATCAGGCGGGGGCGGCCGGAGTCGGTGTCCCCGCCCCAGGGGCCGGCCGCCGGCGCGGCGGACTCGCTGGTCATGAAGTCGCGCAGGTCGTGCTGGGCGACCAGCGGTCCCACCACCCGCACCCGGTCCGGATCGCCCCCGGTCCGCGCGAGGAGGTGGTCCTTCGCCCAGGCGAAACCCACCAGCGTCAGGTCGGGGTGCGGGCTGCGGTGCAGCGGCAGCTGGAGGAGACCCGGGTTGGTGACATGGCTGACCACCCGGGTTCCGGTCCCCGCCAGCCGTACGGCGGCCACGCACAGCCGCGCCACAAAGCCCTTCGTGCCGACCACCACGTCCGGGGCGGTGGTGCGCAAGTGCGCGGTGAGCGGGGCCAGTTCGGTGATCTGCTCGGGGGTGGGGTCGGTTTCGAAGCCGGCGGGGAAACGTTCCTGGAGGCGGGCCATCAGGGCCATGTAGCGCTGGGTGCGGACGGTCGCGTCCGGGCTCTGAAGGGAGATCGTGCGGATCTCGGCCCCGGCCTCGCCCAGCCAGGGCAGGATCGGTTCCGCCTCCAGCAGGGTCACCTCCGCGTCGACGGCCCCGCGCAGCACCCGGGAGAACCGGGTGGCGGCGAGGTAGTTGCCGAACTCCCCCCAGGTTCGCGGGGACAGCACCTGGATGTGTGGACGGTCAGGGCGCACGGTGGGGCTCCTCGGTGAGGTCGAGGCATGTGGGGGACGGGGTGTGCGTGGAAAGCGCCTGGTACCAGAGCTGGTACGTCAGGAGCGCCCACAGCTTGCGCGAGGTGTCGCGCCGGCCGCTGAGGTGGTCGTCGGTCAGCAGCCGTACGGCACGGGCGTCGAACAGCCCGCCGCGGTCCAGTGCGGGCGCGGCGAGCGTGTCCAGCAGCAGCGCGCGCAACTCGCCGCGCAGCAGGGCGGCCAGCGGGGCGCGGAAGCCGAGCTTGGTGCGCCGCACGATGTCCGTAGGCAGCCAGTCGGCGGCGACCCGGCGCAACAGGTACTTGCCGGTGAAGCGGCGCAGTTTCAGCGAGGTGGGCAGCGCGTTGCCGTACTCGACGAGGTCCAGGTCGAGGAAGGGGGAGCGCAGTTCGAGGGCGCTGCGCATGCCGCCGCGGTCGGTCTTGGTGAGGATCACGTCGCGCAGGAAGTGGGCGACGACGGCGAGCTGGCTGCGCTGCACGCCGGTCAGGCCCGGCTGGTCGTCAAGGAGCCGGGAGATCTCGGCGAAGGGATCGTGCCCGGCCAGGGCGTCGCGGGCGTCCGGGCGCAGCAGGCCGGGCAGTTCGGCCGGGCCGAAGGGGGCCGTGGACAGGTAGAAGCGGTGCTCGGGCGCCGCGCGCAGCCCGCGCGCCAGCAGGCCGAGGGCCGCGGCGACGGGCAGATTGCCGGAACGCGCGGGCAGCCTGCGCACGAGGGTCCGCACCAGGGCTTCCAGCCGGGGGGCCGGCATCAGCCGCAGCAGCAGTTCGATCGCCCGCTCGGCCTGGAAGTACCGGTAACCGAGGAGCAGTTCGTCGGCGCCGTCGCCCGTGAGCACCCCGCGGACGTGCCGTCGCGCCATCCGGCAGACGATGCGGGTGGGCAGCAAGGAGGGGTCGGCGAGAGGTTCGTCGGCCCGGGCGTACTCCGACTCCACCACGTCGGCGAGGTCGCGTCCGCCGATGCGGACGACATGGTGCTCGGTGCCGAGATGCCGGGCGACCGAGCGGGCGTGCGCGCTCTCGTCGAAGTCGTGCTGCTCGAACCCGGCGCTGAACGTCAACACGGGCCGCTGCGGCGACAGTTGCTGGGCCACGGCGGCCACCGCGCTGGAGTCGAGGCCTCCGCTCAGCAGCACCCCGAGCCGGTGCTCCGTGCTGGTGACCCGGCGGGCCACCGCGGCACGGAACAGCTCCTCGAAGCGCGCGGCGGCCTCCCGCCCGCCCGGCGTCCGCGCGGCCGTCGACAGCCGGGGCCGCCAGAACTCCACCTCGCGCAGCCGGCCGCCGGAGTACTCCAGGTAGCTGCCGGGGCGGACCTTGTGCACCCCGGTCACGGCCGAGCCGGGCGCGCAGAACGCCTGGAGCGTCAGATAGCCGGCCAGCGCCCGGACGTCCGGGGTGCGCGGCGCGTCGGGATGGCGCAGCAGCGCGGTGAGCTCGGAGGCGAAGGCGATCCCGCCGGGGACACGCGTGTAGTAGAGCGGCTTCTTGCCCATCGGATCGCGCACCAGCACGGTCGTCGCGGTACGCGCGTCGTGCAGCACGAAGGCGTACATGCCGCGCACCCGCTCCAGCGCCCTCATGCCATGTCGCTCGTACAGCTCCACCAGCACCTCGGTGTCGCCGGCCGTGCGCAACCGGGCTCCCGCGGCGCGCAGTTCGCGGCGCAGTTCCTCGTGGTTGTAGATCTCCCCGTTGAGGACGAGCGCGGTGGCACCGCTCGCGGAGACGAACGGCTGCCGGCCCCGGTCGGGGTCGACGAAGGTCAGGGCACAGTGCGCGAAGGTCACGCCGTGGTGATGGCACCAGTTGCTGCCGTCGGGGCCGCGGTGCGCCACCGCGTCCAGCATCCGTTCGGCCGTGCCGCGGGCGGCCTCCCGGCCACCGCCGATGTCACTGAATCCCACGAAGCCGCACATAGCGGCTACGACCGGTGGGTGGGCGCCATCCGGGCCGATGAGGCGGTCTCGTGCGGTGGCGCCTGGGCGAGCGACTGCCTCGTCCACTCGATCTGCGTGGCCAGCCCGGCGCGCAGATCCGTCCGCGCGGTGAAGCCGAGGTGGTGCCGCGCCCGACCGACGTCGGCCGTCGTGGAGCGTACGTCACCGATGCGCGCCGGACCGTACCGAGCGTCGGGCGTTCTGCCCGTCAACTCACCGGTCAACGCCAGGACTTCGTTCATCGACACGGCACGTCCCGTACCGATGTTGAGGACGCTGCTGCCCTTCTGCGCGGTGGTGGCGGCGAGCATCAGCGCGCGCACGATGTCCGACACATGGACGAAGTCGCGGATCTGGGTGCCGTCGCCGTAGACATCGATCGGCTGGTTCTCCAGGGTGGCGCGGATGACCCGGCCGATGAACATGTCCGGGCGCTGGCCGGGCCCGTAGACGGTGAAGAACCGCATCGCGCTCACCGACAGGGCGGCGTCGCGGCGGGCCGCGAAGGCGAGGGCGAGCCGTTCCGCCGCGAGTTTGGTGACCCCGTAGGGGGACAGCGGACGAGGGAGGTCGTCCTCGTTCATCGTGCCCTCCGCGCCGCCGTACACGCTCGACGACGAGGCCATGACCACGCGGGGAACCCCGGCACGGACACAGGCGTCCATGAGGCGTTGGGTGGCCAGTACGTTGCAGTGGAGATACTCCGGGAATTGTGTCCAGGACGGGCGCACGCCCGGCAACGCGGCTAAGTGGAAGACCGTGGCCGCGTTTTTCAGACAGGCCGACAGATCCGTGGAGACGAGGTCGGCGCGGATCGAGTGAAGGGATCCCAGCTCGGCGGACGGCGGGATTTCACCGGTGGTCCAACTCGATTTCCGGTCGATTCCCACCACGTTTGTGCCGCCGCGTCGCAACGCCTCGACGAGATGGGAGCCGATGAAACCCGCGGCACCGGTGACCACCGCTTTTCCCGCGGTTGCGGCCCCGTCGTGCGCGTCACCCGACATTGCGAATCCCCCTTGGTTCCGTTGGCATCGGTGGTTCAAGGCGGTGCTCCGTGCTGGTGCTGTCTCCGGGCATCGGTCCACTGCGGGTACGGGAACTCGGCCGGCTCGGACGTACATGGTGTTCCGGCGAAATATGGCCGAGAGTGATGGGTACGCAGCGACGGCGTGCAAGGCGAATGGCCCAGAAGACCCGTGGAGTCTAACAGCGCGATGAATCGTCAGCAACGGTGCTTCGGACAGGGCTGATTCGGCACCAAGCGGTGGGGCATGTTCCGCATGGGGACGGCCCATTCCCGGTCTCGACACGGCGCCTCCACAGGACGAGTTCACCGGTGTACGCGTCATTCCCAACGACCCGGAACGGACTTTATGCTGTGGCCTTCCGCCGCCCGGCGCTCGGGGAGGAACGCGTTGGCAGGCAGTCCGTTACGCCGGCTCTTCGTACTGTTCCGCTATCTGCGTGGGGAACGGCGGTCCGTCCTCCTCCTCGCGGTGCTCGTCCCGCTGGGCATCGGGCTCCAGCTGGTGGCGCCCCAGATGCTGCGCCGGTTCATCGACCACACGCTCTCCCGGAGCCCCTCCGACCTGCTTCTCGCGGTCGCCGCCTGGTACCTGGCGGCGGCCCTCGGGCTGCTCGTGGTGACCATCGGCTGCGACGCCATGGCCGCGCGGCTCGCCTGGCGCACCACCAACCGGCTGCGCGCCGACCTGGTGGCCCACTGTCTGCGCCGGCCCTCCCGCTTCTACCAGCGGCACCCGCCCGGCGAACTCGTCGACCGCGTCGACGGCGACGTCACCAGACTCGCCGCGGTGATGTCCGCGCTGGTCCTGGAAGTCCTCGCCCAGATGCTGCTGGTCATCGGAATCCTCGGCGCCCTCTTCCAGCTCGACTGGCGACTGGCCCTGGTCTTCGCGCCGTTCGCCGCGGGAACCCTCCTGCTGCTGCGCGGACTCGTGGGGAAGGCCATGCCCTTCGTCGCCGCCCGTCGGACCTCGTCCGCGGAACTCCTGGGCTTCCTTGAGGAACGCCTCGCCGGCGCCGAGGACCTGCGCACCAACGGAGCGTCCGCCCACACCCTGAGCGCCCTTGAGACCCGGCAGGCCGACCTGTACCGGCGGGCGCGCCGCGCGGCGCGGGTCTCCGTGCGCTGGCCCGCCACGGTCCAGGGCCTGTCCACCGTCAGCGTGGTCCTGGCCCTGGCCGTCAGCGTGTGGCTGCACGGCCGCGGACAGCTCTCCACCGGCACGGCCTTCGCCTGCCTGTCGTACGCCATGCTGCTGCGCCGCCCGCTGCTGGCCGTCACCACCCGCTTCCACGAGCTGGAGGAGGCCGCGGTCAGTGTGCAGCGCCTCCAGGAACTGCTGCGCCAGGACGACGACGTCGTGCGCACCGGCACCCGCCACCTGCCCGCGGGCCCCCTGGGCGCCCGACTCGACCGGGTGTCCTTCTGGTACGACCCCGGTGAACCGGTGCTGCGTGACGTCTCCTTCCGGCTGCGTCCCGGGGAACGGCTCGGCATCGTCGGCCGTACCGGAAGCGGCAAGTCGACCGTCGTACGGCTGCTGTTCGGACTGCACCACCCGGTGAGCGGCGGCGTCAGCGTCGGCGGACAGGACGTGGCCGGACTCGACACCCGGTCGCTGCGCAGCCGCGTCGCCCTGGTCACCCAGGAGGTGCAGGTCTTCCACGCCACGCTGCGCGACAACCTCACCTTCTTCGACCACTCCATCGACGACCGCCGGGTGCGCGCCGCGCTGGACGACGCCGGGCTCACCCCGTGGTGGCGCGAGCTGCCCGACGGTCTCGACACCGTGCTGGGCGCGGGAGCGCGGGGGATGTCCGCAGGACAGGAGCAACTCCTCGCGCTCGCCCGGGTGTTCCTGCGGGATCCGGCCGTGGTCCTGATGGACGAGCCGACGGCCCGGCTGGACCCGCACACCGAGCGGCTGCTCCTGCCCGCGATGGAGCGGCTGCTCGAGGGGCGGACCGCTGTCGTCGTACAGCACCGGCCGCACGCGCTGCGCGACGTGGACCGCGTCCTCGTCCTCGACGCGGGGACGGTGGTCGAGCACGGGGAGCAGACCGTGCTCGCGGCCGATCCGACCTCGCGCTTCCACGAACTGCTGCGCGCCGGCTGACGGGGCGGGAGGGTGGCCGACATCGACGTAGGGGGCACGTTCCGGCGGCTCGGGGCCGTGCTGCGGGGTTCGGCGGGCGCGTACTGGACACTGACCGGGCTGTGGGTGCTGCTGCGGGCCGGGACCCTTGCGGTGGGGCTGCTCTTCCAGCGGCTGTTCGACGAGATCGGCGCCGGTGGCGCGGTCTGGCCGCTCATCGCCTGGGTGGCCGCGATCGAAGGGGCGCGGCTGTGCCTGCAGTTCGGCGTGATGATCAACCGGCTGGAGCCGCGGGTCCAGTACGGCACGACGGCCCGGCTGCGGCGGGAACTGCTGGGCTCCGCCCTGCGCGGACGGGGAGCTTCGGCACGCACCACTCCTGGGGAGTCGTTGCGGGTGGTGGGCGAGGACGTCGACGAGACGGGCTTCTTCGTGGCCTGGGCGCCCACCAATCTGGCGCACTGGCTGTTCGTCGTCGCCTCCGTCACCGTCATGATGCGGATCGACGCGGTGGTCACCGGCGCGCTGCTGGCGCTACTGGTTCTGATCACGGTGGTCACGGCGGCCGTCCACGGGCGCTTCCTGCGCTATCGGCGCGCCACCCGTACCGCGTCGGCCGAGGTCGCGGGCGCCCTTCGGGAGGCGGTCGGGGCCGTGAAGGCGGTGCAGGCGGCGGCCGCCGAGGACCATGTGGCCGCGCACATCGGCCGGTTGAACGCCGCCCGGGCGAAGGCGGCGGTGCGCGAGGAACTGTTCGCGGGCGTGCAGCGGACCGTCATCGGCAACGCCGCCCCCCTCGGCATCGGTGTCGTACTGCTGCTGACGGCTGGCCGGGCACACAGCGGGACGTTCAGCGTCGGGGACCTGGCGCTGTTCACCTTCTATCTGCAGATCCTCGCCGAGGCGCTGGCCTCGATCGGGATCCTCTCGGTGCGACTGCAGCGGGTCTCGGTGGCCCTCGCCCGGATCGCGGACTTCCTCGGAAAACGGCCCGGAACGTCGGCCGAGGATCTCGCGCCCGGGCCCGAACAGGCGCCCGAACTAAGGGAGTTGACCGTCCGCGGGCTGACCGCACGGCACCCGGGCTCGGAGCGCGGTATCGAGGACGTCGACCTGACCGTCGTACGCCACCGCGTCACCGTGGTCACCGGCGGCGTCGGCTCGGGCAAGTCGACACTGATACGGGCCGTCCTTGGACTGCTGCCGCACGAGCGGGGCACCGTGCTGTGGAACGGGGAACCGATCGCCGACCCCGCTGCCTTCCTGGTCCCCCCGCGCTGCGGCTACACGCCTCAGGACCCGCGCCTGTTCAGCGGATCGCTGCGGGACAACGTCCTGCTGGGCCTCGGCGACGACGGTGACGGTGACGGAGGGATCTTCGAGGACGTCGCGCATACCGCGGTCCTCGCCCCCGACGTGGCGGCCATGCAGGACGGCGCCGACACCGTCGTCGGTCCGCGAGGCCTCAGGCTGTCCGGCGGTCAGCTCCAGCGGACCGCGATCGCCCGGATGTTGGCCCGGCGCCCCGAACTCCTGGTCCTGGACGACGTATCCAGCGCCCTGGACCCCGCGACCGAGCAACTCCTGTGGAGCAGGCTGCTGGACGGCTCGGTCACCGTCCTCGCGGTGTCGCACCGGCCCGCGCTGCTGCGTGCGGCGGCCAGGGTGGTGGTGCTGAAGGACGGGCGTGTGGACGCGGTGGGGACCTGGGAGGAGGTGCTGGCGGAGTCCGCCGAGATGCGCCAGATCCAGGCGAACCCGGAGTAGGGACGGCGCGGAGATCCATCAGAAGGGCCCTAGCCTCGCGACGCGCCGAACTCGGTCCAGATCCCGTCCAGCGCCTCGACGAACCGGCGGACGTCGGCGGCCTCGTGAACGGCGGAGGGCGCGACCCGCAGGATCTCCTCGCCCGTCGGCACGCTCGGCGCGTTGATGGCCTGCACATAGACGCCGTGCCGCTCCAGCAGCAGCGCCGACATCGTCTTGCAGAGGCGGTCCTCGCCGACGAGGACCGACACGATGTGGGTCTGATCGGACAGGACGGGGATGCCCCTGTCCCGCAACAGCCCGTGCATCAGGGCGGCGTTGCCCGCGAGCCGCTCACGTTCCCGCTGGGAGCCGCGCAGATGCCGTACGGCGGCGAGCGCGCCGGCCGCCACCGCGGGCGGCAGTGCCGTGGTGAAGATGAACGAGCGCGCGAACGCCCGGACCGCGTCCATCAGGACGGTGGGCCCGGCGACATAGCCGCCGGTCATCCCGAAGCCCTTGGCCAGCGTCCCCATGACCACGGTGAACGCGGGGGCGAGGCCCTCGCGCGCCGCGATGCCGGCGCCCTCGGGGCCGTACATGCCGACGGCGTGCACCTCGTCCAGGAACGTCACCGCCCCGTACCGCTTGGCGATGTCGGCGATCTCCGCGAGTGGCGCGATGTCGCCGCGCATCGAGTGCACGGACTCCGTCACGACGATTTTGGGCCGCTGCGGATCCACACCGGACAGCAGTTCCTCGAGATGCGCGCAGTCGTTGTGCCGGTAGATGAACTTCTGGGCTCCGCTGTGCCGCAAACCGTCGATGATGGACGCGTGGTTCAACTGGTCGGAGAACACGGCACAGTCGTCGATGCGGCCGGCGAGCACGGAGAGCGCCCCCTCGTTGGCGGAATACCCGGAGTTGAACAGCACCGCATCCTCCTTTCCGTGCAGCGCTGCCAGTTCTGCCTCCAATGCGACGTGGTAGCGATTCGTCCCGCCTATGTTGCGCGAACCGCCGGAGCCGGCACCGCATTCGTCGACGGCGCGCTTCATCCCCGCCAGAACGTCCGGATGCTGGCCCATACCTAAGTAATCATTGCTGCACCAGATCGAGATCTCGCCATGGTGTGCCGTATCGGCAGCCGGGAAGCGGCCCGCGATGCGGCCGAGCTCCAGAAACTCCCTTTTCCGCTCGGATGTCTCCTGCCCAAGACGTGCGAAGAAATCCATGTACTCGGACATGTCTCATGCTCGCTCTCTGTCGCTTTCCCTCCGGCGCGCCTCATCGTAGGATGCGCTGCGGTCCCTGCACAGTGCGCGTTCGCACGAAAGCGGAGTATCGATGACCGAATGTGAAATCTCCTTCCCGCGTTTTCACAAGGCCTTTTCCGGTCGCGCCGGAATGCGCGGACCGAGCCTATGAGGGGCGGTGCCACGCTCACGGCGGCGGATGTGCTCGCGGACTCCGCGAGGCGCTGCCCCGACCGCACGGCGCTGGTGGCCGGCCACCAGCGCGTCTCGTACGGCGACCTCTGGCTGGCCGCGCGCCGGTACGCGGCCGCGCTGCGCGACCTGGGCATCGGCCCCGGCGACCGGGTCGCACTGCTGCTGCCCAACACGCCGGCCTTCCCGGCGGCGTACTTCGGTGTCCTCGCGCTCGGCGCGACCGTCGTACCGGTGAACGCGCTGCTGAAGGCGGAGGAGATCGTGTACATCCTCCGGCACTCGGGGGCCCGGGCCGTGCTGTGCGCGGGGTCGCTCCTCGGGGAGGGGGAGCGGGCGGCGAAGCGCGCTCAGGTGCCGCTGCTGACGGCGGACGCGGACGACGACGGGAGCCGGACGGCGCTGGACAGGCTCGCGGCCCGGGCCGCGCCGGTCGACGCCCCGGTGCCGCGCGCGCCGGACGACATCGCGCTGATCCTCTACACCTCGGGCACCACGGGCCGCCCCAAAGGCGTCATGCTCAGCCACCTCAATGTGGTCCTCAACATCGACACGACGATGCTCTCGCCCTTCGCCATGCACGCCGACGACGTCCTCCTGGGCTGTCTGCCCCTGTTCCACACCTTTGGCCAGGTCTGCGGCATGGGGACGTGCTTCCGTGCCGGCGCGACCCTCGTCCTGATGTCCCGCTTCACACCGGCCGGGGCGCTCGACCTGATGGTGCGTGAGAACTGCACGGTTGTCATGGGTGTGCCGACGATGTACATCGCGCTGCTGGAGGCCGCGGCTCAGGACGCCCGCCGGCCGCCGCTCGCCCGGGCGTACTCCGGGGGCTCGGCGCTGCCGGTCCGGGTGCTCCAGGACTTCGAGACTACCTTCGGCTGCCCTGTCTACGAGGGCTACGGCCTGACCGAGACCTCCCCCTGCGTGGCCTACAACCAGAGGGCCTGGCCCCGGCGGCCGGGCACCGTGGGCAAGCCGATCCGGGGCGTGGAGGCGGAGATAGCCCAAGCCGGTACCGAGAACAGGATCGTGCTGCTGCCGCCGGGCGAGGTCGGCGAGATCGTGATCCGCGGCCACAACGTCATGGCCGGCTACCTCGACGACCCCGCGGCCACCGCGGCCGCGCTCGTGGACGGCTGGTTCCGCTCGGGAGACCTCGGAGTGAAGGACGCCGAGGGCTACTTGACGATCGTCGACCGCAAGAACGACATGATCGTGCGCGGCGGCTACAACGTGTACCCGCGCGAGGTCGAGGAGATCCTGTCCCGCCACCCGTTTGTCGCCCAGGCCGCGGTGATCGGCGTCCCGGACGCCCGCTACGGCCAGGAGATATACGCGGTGATCGTGCCCCGCCCCGACGCAGCGACCGACGCGTCTCTCGCTGCGGACATCATCGCCTGGAGCCGTCGGCGCATCGCCTCCTACAAGTGCCCGCGACGCGTGGAGTTCACCGCCGCCCTCCCGCTGGGCCCGAGCGGGAAGGTCCTCAAACGGGAACTCGTCGCTCTGCTCGGAGGAGAATCGTCCTGAGCGTGCCGTGCGGCCTTCCCTGTACCTCGCGCGGACGCGCGAACCGTGATCGACCCGAGGCGGTCTTCAGGGATGAGCTTCCGAGTCCCCGCCGTGTTTCTACGGCCGCCGGCGTGATGGCCGTAGACCGAAGTCGGACGGGGAGGCGGCGATGGTGTGGTGGCAGTCCGCCCGATCGCCGCCCTGGCAAGATAGCGGCATGGAACGTGTGCTTGGAATCGGTGGATATTTCATGCGGGCCGCCGACCCGGTGGCCCTGGGCGCGTGGTATCGCGATTGCCTGGGCCTGGACGCCGATGACAACGGACTGTGGCGTCAAGGAGCCGGGCCGACGGTATTCGCGACGTTCGAGTCCGAGACCGACTACTTCGGATCCCACGCCCAGCAGACCATGCTCAACTTCCGGGTCCGCGACCTGGATGCGATGCTCGCGCAATTGCGCGCCAAGGGAGCGGACGTGGCCAAGGAGACGCAGGACATGGAGGGTGTCGGCCGATTCGGCTGGGTCACCGACCCTGAGGGCAATCGGGTCGAGCTGTGGCAGCCCGCCTGAGTGGAGTACCTGTTCCAAGCGGTTCAGTGGTCGTAGGCGGTCACTGCGCGCATGACCGGCCGGCCGTGCATGAACCTGGCTCCACTCATCAGGCCCCCTGGAATCGAACAACTAGGCTGGCGCGGTGACTGATGAGCAGGAGTCGGTGCGGCCGTCGGGAGTGTGGGCCACGGCGGTGGGGGTGGCCAGGGTGCGGGCGCTGGAGACCGAGCGGGAGAACGCGCTGTTCCGCGATCCACTGGCACACGCCTTCGCCACCGCCGGCGGTCTGGGGCCCACCTCGCCGCCGCTGCCCGGTGACGAGGCCGCGCGACGCCGCCGGATGGGCGTGGCGTTCTCCATCGTCATCAGGACGAAGTTCCTCGACGACCTGTTGCAGCAGGCCTCCGCGTCCGGGGTCCGGCAGGTCGTGCTGCTCGGCGCCGGCATGGACAGCCGGGCCTTCCGGATGGACTGGCCCGAGGGCACCCGGCTGTTCGAGGTCGACACCGCCGCGCCACTGGACTTCAAGGCTTCGGTGCTGCGACAGGAGCGGGCCGTCGCACGCTGCGAGCGGATCACCGTCGCGGTGGATCTGCGTGAGGACTGGCCGGGCGCGCTGGCCGCCGCAGGGCACGACCCGGCCGTGCCGACCGTGTGGATCGCCGAAGGACTGCTGATCTATCTGCGCGAGGACGCGGTGGAGCTGCTGCTGGCCCGGATCAGCGCGCAGTCGGCGGCAGGCAGTCGGATGGGGCTGACGTTGGGCTCGCGCGGCGTGATCGAGCGCTTCGGCGCGGACGCCGCGCCGGGTTCGGCGGCGTCCATGTGGATCTCGGAGATGCCCGACGACCCGGTGGGCTGGCTGGCCGGGCACGGTTGGGAGGCCGCCAGCCACACCCTGCGCGAGCGCGGTGCCGCCTACGGCCGCCCGATCAGTACCCCGCCGCAGCGCGAGGAGCGGCCCGGCGGACTGATCTCGGCGGTCCGCCGGTAGGGCGCCACCCGTTCCCTGGATGATCGATTCCAAGGGGGCCTGATGAGTGGAGCCAGGTTCATGCGCGGCCGGCCGGACATGCGCGCGCTGACCGCCTACGACGACTGAACCCCTTGGAATCGAGCATCCAGAGGTTGACGCGCAGAGAGCCGCCGGTCTCCGGTCAACGCGGGGTTGTGGTCTGCGACTTGGGTGGCAGTCTGCGACTTGGGTTGCGGTCGGAATACCAAGATCGCCACTCGAGTCGCCGCTCGCACCCGGCCTGCGATGGAGGGCCGTGACGATGAGGGGAGCGTCCGATGCGAGCGGTCGGGTTCCGGGGCAACGGAGGCATCGAGGTACGGGAGGAGCTGGATCTGGTGGCCTACGGAGATCTCGGTCGGCACGAGGAGTGGACGGCCTCGGTGCGTGACGTGTGGAAGGGCAACCGGGCCATCGCCGGGTTCACCATAGGCGACCTCGCCCGTCGGGCCCGCGAGCGGATCAGCGAGTCCTCGCTGAAGCCCTACGGCTGCTCGCGGCGGGACGGATCCGGCCCGGGGTGCCGCAGACCCTGCCCCTGGCCGAGGCGGCGAAGGCACACCAACTCGTGGAGACGGGCGCCGGCCGAGGCGAAATCCTTCTCTAGCTCATCTGACCACCACAGAATCTTAAGATCTTCTTCGCAGGTGTAACCGCCTCTGCGTGACAGGTGGTCAGTCGATCACCCTAGACTGTGCTCACTGTCAAGTTGATCGGAGCACGACATGCATCGCCTTGCCGCCGCCCTCATGGCGGTCAGTGCCCTCACTCTCGCCGGGTGTGCGCAGAACTTTGACCCGGGCCCTGACGGGAAGGTCACCGAGAAGGTCAAGGACGGGAAGAAGTTCTACCTGGTCGTCGATCCGACCACGGCAGGCAAAGAGAAGAAGTTCCGGGTCAGCAAGTACGACTACCACGACTGCAACCGGGGTTCGAAGTACCCCAAGTGTGTCGACGACTAGCCTCGTGCGAGCTGCCTCGAAACCTTCACAAGGCGCCGGTCTCCAGCCCGCCTGCCAGCTCGTCCATTCGCCTCGAAGGAAGCCCAGGACAGCCTGGGAAGGCGCACTCGGCATTCAGGCGGCCCGCAGAGGAAGCCCGGTGCTGCTACCCCAACCGCAAACGGGCGCTGTTCAGTTGCGAATCCCGCCGCTGTTCGCGTTTGCCGGGGCGCCGTGGCAGTTCCGGGCCGATGGCACAGTGCTGTTCGCGCCGGTCACTTCTGCTCCAGCGCGGCCAGCCGCAGCTCAAGCTGGTCGACCCGGTGCCGAAGCAGGGTGACCTGGGCTTCCAGGCTGACTTCCCGTTCCGCCCTGCGCTGAATGCGCGGTGACGCGGCGGCGCGCTCGATCACCGCGTTCAGCTGGACCAGGCGTTGCGGCCCGTTCGGGCCGTCCACCAGCCGGGACTGGATCTCGCCGTTGCGGTACCAGGACCGCAGAGCCGAGCGGGAAACGCCGGTCTCGGCTTCCGCCTTGGCCAGCGTGACCCAGGGCGTCTCTTCCAGTTGTTCGAACAGCTCCAGCTCATTCTGCCAGCGCGCGAGCCGGTCCCCCCAGTCCGACGGTGTCTCCATCACACCCTCCCTTCAGCATGGTGACCCTATCAATACCAGTGTATTGACAGGGTTGAGACCCTGGAGCCATGTCATTCGAACGGTTCACGGTGGAAGCCCGCAAGGTGGTCGTCACGGCTCAGGAGGAGGCGAGGCTGCTCAAGCACAACTACATCGGCACGGAGCACATCCTGTTGGGGCTGCTCGACGTGCCGGACAGCACGGCGGCGAAAGTTCTGCACCAGCTCGGGTACGACAAGGGGACCGCGCAGGCCGGTGTCGCCGCAGTGGCAAAGCCCGGCACGGAGGAGCTGAAGGGCCATATCCCGTTCGCGCCGAGCGCGAAGAGGACGCTGGAACTCGCCCTGCGCGAGGCGCAGCAGCTGCACCACAACCACATCGGTACGGAACACATCCTGCTCGCCCTGGCCACCGGTGAAGGTGAGAGCGTCGGCGCGAAGGTGCTTGCCGAGCGGATCAATCCGATCGGCAAGATCCGTGCCGCGGTGCTGGCATCACTGGAGGGATCACAGGACGTCGCGGCCGGCCCATGGCCGGCCGGCACACCTGCCACCGAGGACACCGTGTCCGCCGCCAGCGCACTGGCCGGTGGCGCACCGGTCGGCAGCCATCACCTGCTTGAGGCGATGCTGCGGGCGGAGAACAGCATGGCGGCCAGGGTGCTGCGAGAACTCGGGGTCGACCCGGACGTGGTCGCCGCCAAGATCGATGAACTGGATCCGGAGACGACCACGGACGCGAACCCGGAGGAGACCGCCGCGCGCAAGATGGAAATCAGGCTGGTCGACGATGAGGTGCACCTGATCCTGCGGGACCCGACAACGGTCACGGTCGCCAAGAAGGTCACCGAGCTGTCCGGCGGCCCGATCCACGGCGTCGGGCCGGTCGCAGGCATGTTCGTCCCGCTCTGGCGGGCGACCAACCAGCTGCTGCTACAGATCCAGCGCATGCTGGAACCGGAACCCGAAGACGAGGGCGGACCCGCCGCGAGCAACGTGGCCAAGGTCGTGCGCACGGTTCTCGCGCCCCGGCTCCGCCGGTGAACCGGCTGATCAGCGGGCTGGAAACGGTCGGTGGGACAGGTGAGGGCGGGGGAGCGGTGAGCGACGATGCGCCGGCGCCGTTCCCGCGGGCGACCAGGGCGTGGTTCACAGGCGCGTCGGCCCGCGCCCGACTAGGCGCAGCGCGGCGCCTGGCAGGCCGTCGCCGCCGGCCGGCACGCGCCGGTAGTCGCGCCGACCGGCTCCGGCAGGACGCAGGCCGCGTCGCTCTGGGCACTGCACCCGCCTGCCACCGACCCGGTTTCGGCGGATCCGCCGACACGCTGCCGACCGGCCGAGGCCGGCCGGCTGACCACGTTGCCGGCCGAGACGACCGGCGAATCCAAGATCATGTGCGGAGCCCCGCCGGTGGTGGTCCGCGCGCACCACGGGGCGGTCTCCCGCGAGCAGGCAATACGGCGAATCGGAGGCAACCATGACCATCACCATCGTCGGAGCCGGACTGGGCGGCTTGGCCTTAGCCCGTGTGCTGCACGTCAACGGCATCGACGCCGTCGTGTACGAACGGGAATCGTCGCGCGCCGCGCGCGGTCAGGGCGGCATGCTTGATCTGCACTCCGGGACCGGGCAGCGGGCGATGCGCGAGGCCGGTCTGATCGACCAGTTCCACGCGATTGCCCGTCGTGAAGGCCAGGACATGCGACTTCTCGAGCCGGACGGCACCCTGCTGCTGCAGGAGGACACGCCCGACGACGCGCCGCTCGAGCGACCTGAGGTCGACCGCGCCGATCTGCGCAATCTGCTGCTGGACTCTCTCCCCGAACACGCGGTGCGCTGGGGGCACGCGTTGGAATCCGCCGACAACGGCCTGCTGTACTTCGCCGACGGCAGCAGTGCGACGTATGACCTGCTGGTCGGTGCCGACGGCGCGGACTCCCGGGTCCGGACGCTGCTCAGCGACGCCCGACCAGCGCACACTGGTCAAAACGTTGTCGAGTTGGGTATTCCCGACATCGACCGCACCCACCCCGACCTCGCAGCGATGGTTGGGCGCGGCAACTACTGGGTGCTCGGCAACGGGCAGTCCCTGTCGGCGCAGCGCAACGGCGACGGCCGCGTACGCATCTACGTCAGCTTCTACAACACCGCCGAGGACTGGTTCGCGACAAGTGGGATCCCGTTCGACGACCCAGCCGCCGCCCGGGCGCGGCTGATCGATCTGCTCACCGGCTGGGACTCACGGTTCACCGCACTGATCGCAGCCTGCGACGACACGGTCCTGCCGCGGTCGATCACCACTCTCCCGGTCGGCTTGACCTGGCCGTCGACGCCACACGTCACGCTGCTCGGCGACGCCGCGCACCTGATGCCGCCGGTGGGGCAGGGCGCCAACATGGCACTGCTCGACGGCGCCCTGCTCGGCCTCGCGCTGGCCGCGCACCCGGACGACTTTCCCGCGGCCGCCGAGGAATACGAACGCGAGATGCTCGAACGCACCAGCGCCGCCGGTCGGCAGTCCGAGCGCATCCAGGAAATCCTGATGTCGCCGGACGCCGCCCGGAGAATGCTCGCGTTCTTCCAACCGGGCTGAAGATCACCGAACACGACCAGGCAACGGCCGCCCGTCCGGCGCGATCACCCGCGGTTCGGGTCTTGCGGTTGTCTCACGGGTCGTCACGCGACACGCGTCTCAGTACCAGGGCAGAAGCCAGGCCGGCGGGGTGCGCGGGGCCGGGCAGCGCCGCCATGAAGGCGGCGGCAGCCCTGCTCGTACGGTCTGGCAGATTGTGCATGTGGTCACCGCGGAGCGGTGGTTGTCGTTGAGTGAGGGGACGGGAAGACGTGGATGTGTATGACGCCGTGGACAGTCGCCGGGCTGTGCGGGCGTTCAACGATGAACCGGTGTCCAGGGAGGTACTCGAACGAGTGCTGGCTGCGGCGACGCGGGCTCCGTCGAGTGGGAACCTCCAGCCGTGGCATGTGTATGTCGTGACCGGCGGGCCCTTGGCTGAACTGAAGAGGCGCGCGACGGCGAGGGCACTGGCGGGAGACCCGGGGGATGAGCGGGAGTATCCGATGTACCCGCTCGAACTGAACTCGCCATACCTGGACCGCTTTTCCGCCGCGGCCGGCCAGCGGTACGAGGCTCTGGGAATCGAGCGCGACGATCCTGACAGACCCATGAAGATTGCCGCCTTGAACTCGGAGGCGTTCGGGGCGCCGGTCGTACTGTTCTGCTACCTCGATCGGACGATGGGGCCGGGACAGTGGGGGGACGCGGGGATGTACCTGCAGACGGTCATGCTGCTTCTGCGGGCGGAAGGATTGCACAGCTGCCCCCAGGTGATGTGGACGATGTATCGCCGGACCGTCAGCCAGATCGTCGGAGCTGATGAGGGGCTCGTACTGTTCTGCGGTGTCTCAGTGGGATTCGAGAAGGAAGGCGTGCCACAACTGCGCACCGGCCGGGCGGACATGACGGAAACAGTGACGTTCATCGGCGTGTGACCCCCAGAGCGCGGGCCGCTGGGTTCCGGTAGCCCGGGCCGTGGCCGCACGAGCAACGGGCGGAGCGGTGGCCGCCGTTGATGCGTTACGGCTCAGCGAGCAGGCCCGCGCTGCTGGTAGTAGCGAAGGTCTGGATGTTCACCCCGGCCGCTTGGGTGACCTGTCCGCGGTGCAGGCCCACACTCCGACTCGGCAAGACCATTGCCCGCTACTGAGTTGTCGACCTCCTGGAAATCGACGAACTGAGCCATCTCGAACTGGACTGCCGCGGCGCGGCCTCGCCCTGCCCTCATGGCGACCGGCACCGAGTCCTACCGCCGCGCCCGCACTAGGCGAACAAGGACAACGGAGCGAAGTAGCGGCCTACCGTGACGGTGGAGCGTTGTCTGCCCGGTGTGACTCCGGGCCCCCCGAATGCGGCAGAAGGTTCCGGGCGAGTACATCCAACGCTTCCGTGACGCATTCATGCCCGCGACTACGAACGGCTCGTCCAGTACTCCGAAGCACTGATCATCTGAGCCGCGATCACGCTCATGACAGGCGGCTCACCCGTCGAGCCGCACCGCTGGCCCAGGTGGGTCGGGTCGGGCGGCGGGGTCCAGGCTGAGACGCATGCGAACGTAGTTCCCGTTACCTGGACCGGGCCGGTGGCGTCCGTCCGGCTTCCATCCGTGCCGGGCATAGAAGGCTTGGGCTCGGCGATTGCGCTCCCATGCCCACATGACAGTCCTGTCGCTGGACTGGACGGCCCGCATCCAGCTCTCCCGCCGACTGAAGCGCGCGTCGGGGGAAGCGAGCTCCACGTCTGACACTCCGCCTGCCTGGTAGTACACCGTACGAGCCCGGATGCAGGCCGATGTGGCTACGAAGATGAAGGGTTCGACGTCGCCGGGCCTGTTGCTGGGCAACCTTCGGGGCGTTTCGTGCATCACATGTGCATGAAATCGAAGCGCACCGTGGTCGGGGCGGTGCTGGCTGCCATGGTGTTCGCCCTGGCGCCCGGTGCAGCCGCCGTGGCCGACGTAGCCGACGATCCGTCTGCGACACCGTCCCCCTTGCCGACGCAGGCATACGCGACGCTTGAGGCGGAAAAGCAGCTCAACGTGGGGTCGGCGGCGCAGTCGGTCGACGTGAGCTGGATGTTCTGGGACGGTGGAGCGCAGGTCCCCGTACCCACGAACGACACGCTCGTCATCGATGCGCGTGACCTGGCGGGTATCGCGAGCGTCGCGGTCGACGACCCGAGGTGCAAGGACGACGGGCAGGTCATCACCTGCGTCAACACGGATTCCTCGCAGAGTCGTTCGGTCGAATTCACCGTGCGTGCGGAGGCGGGTGCCGCCCCTGGCGCCGACGGTACGATCACGTACACCCTCAGCGCCGACCATGCCACGGGTACCACTGCGAACGCGACGGTGGTCGTCGGCATCCCGAATCTGATCGTCGGCAGGCTGCCGGATGTGACGCACGCTCGGATCGGGTCCCGGATCGATGTTCCGCCCCGGATCCGCAACACCGGGGATCTGGCCACTGACCGGCGCGTCATGCTGCGCTGGGAATCGCTGGGCGGTCTGGTCTTCGACCGGAAGTTCTCCAACTGCGCCTACGGCGAAGGCGATGAGCCCGGCGAACCCGGCAGCCGGGCATCCGTCACCTGCGTCTTCCCGGTCGGCCCGGATTCCGTGCCCGCGGGGGCCACCGTAAAGCTGAGCAGTCCCCTGACTGCCACGGTCGGTGAGCACGTCCTGACGGCGGTGACCGACTACTCGGTCGAGCTGCTGCAACCTGGCGTAGAGCCCGGCGGCGGCAGTCACCAGGGCAGCGGACCGCCACTCACCCTGGTGCGCGCGTCCGGAGCGGGAGGCGGATTCGAGAAGGGTGCCGAGGGCCGGTTCACCGTCGCGGCCGACAGCTTCGCGGATCTCGCGGCCGAGGCCACGACGAAGCCGGACCGCAAGGCGGGCGAATGGATCCTGGACATCCACGCCGTGAACCACGGCCCAGGATCCGCGTACGGGGTCGACAACCAGTCCGTCGCCGTGGTCGATGTTGTCCTGCCCAAGGGCGTGGTCGCGACCGGCACCGCTCACATGGAGGAGGAGGACAGCCCCTACGGCCCCTGCCTTCTCGGGCGCAGCAGCACCACGACGGCACCTTTCGAGGCGGGTCACCGGCATTACGTGTGCACCGTGCCGATCGGTGTCGCGGCCGGCAAGAGCCAGCTGTTCGGACTGTGGGTGAGGACGGCCAAGGGGTACGACGGCGCCAAGGGCACGGCGACCGTGCGCCCCGGGCCGGCCGGCATCCCTCTCCACGACCCGGACGCCTCCAACGACAGCGTCAGCTTCACCTTCGGCACGTCGGGCACATCGGCAGCGGCGCTACCGTCCGGCGACACCCTGGCCGCCACGGGCGCGGGACGGACGACACTCATCGCCACCGCGGCAGGCTGCGCCGCTCTGCTGGGCGGCGTGGTCTTCATCGTCCGCCGCCGCAGGCGTTCCCACTGAGACGCCGGACGATCCAGTGGGCAGCCGCTCCCTTCTGCCCCCGTCGCGCAGTGGAGGCGTCGTTTCCCATGGTGTGTGTGATCGTGCGTCGACGGTGCGCTCACCGCTGACACACCAGATCCGAGATCCAGGCAGGCGGCAGGGACGGGTTGGCTGCTGCGGCGTCCGCTACCTGCCAGTCCGCGTCGGCGACCGGCAGTAGGTCCAAAGCGAGCCGTGTGCAGGCTCGCTGGGACAGGTCCTTGCGGGTGGCGAGCGCAACAGCATCGGCGGATGGTCCACGAAGCCGACCTCGCCTCGTTGCACGCAATCCCGGCGGACTTCGGCGTGCGGATGTGGCGCGAGCCTCGCGGCCAGGGTCGGACCGCGGACGCGTGTCGGAGTTCGGAGTGTTGCGTAGGCCGACGTCAGATTCGTGGAGATGCGGAAAGCCCCGGCTGGACGGGGGAGACCAGCCGGGGCCGTGCGCGGTGGCGTGCGGAGGGCGGTCGCCTCTCGGCGAAGGGCTCCATGGGGCTTCAGCCGAACGATCGTCCCCATGGGCTATAGGTGAGGCCCGGGGACACTGTCCCCTCCGCAGCCACGTACAGATGAACGGCCAACCGCCTCGGGTTGTTCCTTGCGCTGCCGGTGTGCCGCTGTGAGGTGGAGCACCCGGCCCGCCTCACATCGCGGATTCACTAGAGGAAGTCGGCGATGAGGGTGGCGAATTCGTCGGGAACGGCCAGCCGGATACCGAGGTCTTCGGCCTTGGTCCGCTTGGATCCGGCGCCCTCGCCGGCGACGACCAGTGTGGTCTTCTTGGAGACGCTGGAGGAGGAGCGGCCGCCGGCGC
>Ga0307514_10001104_pt1 | contig 37705 bp, 52 predicted proteins | sample 16_EM_MG_FD_203088 | JGI IMG/M metagenome (GOLD analysis project Ga0307514, IMG submission 203088) | Populus trichocarpa ectomycorrhiza microbial communities from riparian zone in the Pacific Northwest, United States - 16_EM | ecosystem: Host-associated > Plants > Roots > Unclassified | place... | reverse complement strand
TTTTCAGGAAGGATAAGCAGCCGAGGGACCTTTTTGAATGGATTGAATTTCCGTAAGGATGTCATCGGGTGTTCCTTGTTCGACTTTCCCCTCTGTCTTTCTAATAGTGCGCGTACATCGCCCCTGGTTTGCTCAGTGGTCAACCCTGTAGAGCTCGCTCATGTCCTCCATCAAGTCCGCCGACTCCAGGGTTTCAGCCGAAACATCGGCCCTCGGAGACTGGGATGATCGCGAAGAACGTCGTCTTGTTCGGAAAATCGACTACCGTTGTCTCGTGAGCCCGTCTCGTTCTCTTGACGCGTGTCAGCTGCTAAGTCGCGTTCATTTCAGCCCGCGTTGATGATTGTACGTTTGACCCACTTCTGGGTTCTGAGGCATTGAGAATGGTTGACATCACTTTTGATCCTACAGTTGTTCGTATTGAACTTCCTTGTGAGTGATTTCTTGCACCACAGCGGCGCCTCGAACCGCTCATTTACATATTATTTCACGTGCAGGACGTCAGTATTCAACGTTTTGTTCCGTATCCGGCGCGCCGCTGAGACTCCGCCGCAGCGCAACAATCTGGCAAACGCTCGTCTCAAGGGTCTCCAGGATGACTTGAAACTCAATGATACGCAATATGCCACCTCCTTGTCCATCCTCTTCGCCGGCTATATTTTCGTCCGTCACCCCTGCCAACTTAAACTTCGCCACTGATGCTGAACTCGGGGTCTAGATGCAAGTGCCCTCAAACTTGATCATGAACACCGTCCCGACCCCTCGGCTGTATCTCGCGTTTGTAACCGTCACGTGGGGATTGATCTCGACTTTGACTGCGGTAAGAAGCGATCCCGCCTGACTCCGGTCATTTGCGCACTGAAATGCCGGACTTTGCAGCTCTGCCAAAACTTCTCCCACATTGTCGCCTGTCGTTTCTTTCTGGGTTTTGTAGGCAAGTCGGTTGCATTTTTTATCCCATCAGCACGGTCTGATGGCCATCGCAGAGGCCGCGTTCTATCCAGGGGCCATTTATTATCTCTCCAGATGGTATACCAGCAAGGAAGTTGGCTTCAGAATCGCAGTGTACGAATTAAAAAGTTTGAGTCTCGTTCCTCGAACTCACATCTTCGTAGACTGAACGTTGGTAACATGATGGCTCAAGGCTTGGGTGGGTTGATCGCCGCTGGTGTTTTAAGCGGAATGGAGGGAGCTAGGGGCATCCGAGGATGGCGATGGGTTTGTTCTCCCCCGCTCCATGTCACGAGCATATGCTCATCTTTTGCAGCTTTTTATCATCGAAGGTTCCATCACTATCGCCTTCGGACTCCTTGTTCCGTTCATCCTTGCAGATTATCCCTCTAGGCGGGTTGCTTTTCTATTTCACTATCGGCGCGGGGCTGATCTTAGTGCCCATACAGCACCAAGTGGCTCTCAGAAAGGGAACTCCGTATCGCTCAAGGTCGACTTGTGAAAGACGTCGGTCTTCTTGACAACCCCGACGACGCCGAGAGGTCTGGTTCAGGAGTAGTCCATGGGTTGAAACTCGCGATTACAGACGTCAAAGTTTGGACATTGGCGTAAGTTTGCAAACCCTCTCCGCATCCCAAAATCTGAATATGTCCCCGTCTAGCTTTATGTATTTCACCTATCTCATGGGTCTATCTTTCAGTCAATACTTCCCGAGTATCACCAAGACCCTTGGATTCAATACCACGCTCACTTTGTTGCTCACCTTCCCTCCTTGGGCGTTTGCCACCGTTTTCGCGCTCGCAAATGCTTGGCATTCGGACCGCACTGGGGAAAAGTACTTCCACATCGCCCTTGGTTATGGGTTCGCTATCCTTGGTTACCTCGTTGCCCTTACTGGTTGGTGGACGTACCTTACTCATACTCCAATTAACCAACCCCCTCTGTAGCCAAGACCACTGCTGGAAAGTACATATCTCTGTTTGGAATGTGCATGGGTTACAGCAGTAGGCGCTGTTCGCTTCACGTCAGAGATCACACTAAACTTCTTTCTAGGTGGAATCCTCCTCCTCGGGTGGGTTAGCACAAGTATCCCTCGTCCCCCTGTCAAACGTGCGGCTGCCATTGCGATGGTCAACGGATTCGCTAATATTGGACAAATCCCTGCCTCGTATCTGTGGCCGTCAAAGTGGGCGCCAAAGTATTGGCAAAGCTTCACAACAGAGCTTTGTTTGCTTGTCTTCTCCCTGGCCATCGGCTTAGGTTCGTCCTCGTATGTCAGGCCTTGGTAAACATTTGCTGACGGAAAGTCAGGTTATCGCCAGTATCTTGCTTATCTGAACAAGAAACTGGAAAAGGGTGAGGCGGAGGCATTCAAGGCTGATGAAACGGCTCTCGCAAAATCTGCTGAGTATGTGGCGTCCCTTGCTGGTTTACGAATAATCGTTTCATTGACTCTTTCTGTCAGCCTGGTCAATGCTACCGCCGATCAGAAGACCCGGCTCATCCAAAAGTTCCGATACCTGCTCTAGATGCTGGATCCGTAATTCCGTCGGTGTGTTCTCGTAACTGCTACCTTTTGATATATTTTTTTCTCTGCCACAAAAGCTGCTTGCTTTGTATACATAATCTTGTCGTCCGTAACGGCGTACAAGAACGGTCATGCGTGTTTTACCATTTCGTTCCTCGCTGGGGTTCTGGTGAACAGCCGGTTTACACGAGGTGAGTTCGCTGAGTTTATGTGACCAAAAAACTTCCGTTTCATGATCTGATCACGTACTTTGCTCCGCACTGGGGCCCAAATTAGATCCGCATATGAGATTGTCCAAAGTCCTACATAATATATCCTATCGGAACTCTTCCGTACCTCGTATAACAGGGAGCCTTTCAAGCCATCATGCATCAAAGGTGTCGACGCATGAGCGGCACAAGTTTCCCTCCTTCATTTGATCAGGACACGAGTACTATCAGTTTATATCTGGAACTTGAATCGCCCGCCGGCCTGGCAGGGCAAAGGGGCAGACGGATTTGCTGTTGGCGTAATCCCGTTCGGAAGCAATATCGCACCAATAAGGTCTCAGGATCTAAGCCCTTTTCGAATTATATCAACTGACCATGAGGGGGGATCAAGGCGACTCCTCTTGACTGTTGAGATCTTTGGTCGGTTACCGGCCATGCTCGGGTCACGCCATCCGCTCTCCGCTCTGTCCGACTGAACGATGATCGTTCCTCCCGATCGGAAACGGGCTCGACGACGTTTCCGGAACCCGTTCCGCGGAAGGAACTGAAGGGAGCTGTCCCCGGTTAACATTTCCTCACCCCTCGCTTTTAGCGTGCGATAAAAAGAGTGGTGTGCAGGCTGACGATCTTACTTCAACCCCCCATCGAATCGCCGCCCAGAGGACACTCCCCAAGAAAACGATGACTATCAGTATTCCTACAAATAGGTCCTGTGTTCTCCTGAGGGCGCTGACTATCGAGATTCGCGATGTGCCCATTCCGCTTGTCAGTGACGACGATGTATTGGTCAAGGTTGAGGCGACTGGAATTTGTGGCAGCGATGTTCGTTTAAGGTCCCCTGACTGTCTCGATGTCCCCCTTCGTTGAAACCGTTGCTTTACAGTTACACACCTATTCTCATGGTGGGGTCGGTCATAACTTTATCAAGGAGCCACAAGTGCTAGGTCACGAGTCTGCTGGTACAATCATCCAAGTTGGAGCCAACGTTACAGATCTCCAAGTCGGCGATCGCGTAGCAATCGAACCCACCCGTTTCTGCCGCAAGTAAACTTGCCAAGTCCCTCCGGCACGACACTCCGAGGTCTAACGAACTACGACAGATGCCACAACTGCCGGGTAGGCAAGACCAACGTTTGTCGATTCTTCAAGCAGGCCTCTATGCCCGGTAACCCTGGTAGTAAGTCCGATTGCTAATAAGGGCGAGGAGTTCGGAGTCACGAGCTCTGGACAGCACTTTCGCAATATTTTGCCTGTGAATCAGACCTTGCAGTAAAAATACCCGACAGTCTCTCATGGGAGGAGGCAGGCTGTATACAGCCCCTTGCCGTAGCGGTCCAGGTATGTAGCTGCCGCCGGTATTATGCGTGTTAGCAATCAATCGCGGTGTTCCAGCTGGCAAGGCGCGCGCGTTTCTCGGCCGGGCAGACCCTGGCCGTTTTGTGAGGTTCACCGCGTTTATTTCGGCGACATTCGCTGATCACAAAGTACAGCGGCTGTGGCCCCCTAGGTTGTATGGTCATGGCTGTTGCCCAGGCGTTTGGTATATCTAAAATAATCGCATTTGACGTCATAAAAAAGCGAGTGGAATTTGCAAAAGGGTTTGGGGCAGACTACGCGTCTTTAGTCCCCCACAAGCCCGAGGGTGCGACTTATCATGAGTGGGCAGAGGCCTGGAAGGTCTCTGCGCTTACAGAAGCTGGAGTCGACTCATGGGGCGTCGATGTCGTTGTCGAGGCGTCTGGAGCCGAGGCGGCTATGCACGCCGGCATGTCATTTGTTCACATAGGTGGCACTTGTGAGTATTTCCGACCCACCCATGGCCTGAGCCCTTAGTTTCCCACAGATGTCCAGGCGGGTTTAGGCCAAGCCGTGACACCGTTCCCGACATTTTCCATTGTTGCAAAGGAGATAGATGTGATTGGAACCGTCCGGTATACGGCCGGATGCTACCAGGCAGCGATAGACCTCATGAGTAAGAAAAGGGTAGATCTCCGGCCGATGATTACTGCCGTGTTCCCGTTGACAAAGAGTGTGGAGGCGCTGGAAGCTGTGAAGAAGGGAGATGACTTGAAGGTTGTGATTATGAACCAGCTTTAGGCCACGTTTTTGTATTATTTGGGTGATTTATACCCCTCGTGTACATTATACCACGACTTTATCGCTCGACGCTTACTATAGGCGAGGCCGTGGACGGTTAGCGTCCGTCTTCTGATGGCTTTCACGTGATCGGTTTGCTTCCATCTCTCCTTGTTCCTATTCTCCCGTGTAAGCCTCGTCATCGATCGCAATGTCTGCTCAACCGAACCTAAGGCACCCGCTGTAAGTCTGGTAGTTGTAGCAAGAGTAGCTCGGTTACTGACGTCGTCAAGTTCGGCCGTTTTCTTACTCCATATCTTGCTGGAGGCGCCACTCATCATTCAGGGCTTCTGGTTTCCCCAGTCGCTGCCCTTCTTGGGCATGAACAATACGACCCTCGTGTTGGTCAAGGTATGTGGCTCCAAATTAGACCGTTATATTGACTCGGGTCAATTCACGGTATACCACAGCTATTGAACGCGATAAGCTTGGGCACGTGCCTCACTTCACTCTTGTGTTATAACCTCCCAGGTAAGCAGTGTCTCGGTATAGCTCTAGCCCACATGATGACACGATATTATCGCAGAGTTCCTCCCCGGAAAGCGTGCAGTGGCCATGGGTCTTTCCCTATATCATGCCACTGTGTCCACCGTCCTTTTCCAAGCTCCTCGCTTCATCCCCACTACCCTTGGTCCTCAATTTGAGGCGTAAGTGATGTCAGCCTTGTTTTATGTACCCGCGCGTAACCGTACCTGCTTTACAGCTACAGGCTCACCCCCGAGGTCGTCTGGGGTGGCCTTCATGGGGTCATCGGGCTGACCTTCGGGTTCTGGTGGCAAGCTACCGTTGGGATGGCCCAGAACGCTCGTAACATTAAGGCTCAGTAGGTGTAGTCCTATAGACGTTGTAAGAGAGTCTACTTATGGGTGGTGGACGAGCGTCAATGCATATCCATGAAACCAGAATCGGTTTTCCCATGACGCACGTCCGTTACTCGGAAGCGCGTGGCCTCAGAATCAAATAACCCACGAGTCCCCCGACGTCACATCAACCACGCCCCCAATATTACAGGGATGAAACGGAGTCCTGTGGCTTCGTCTGTGGTCAAGGCGCCTCGTTTGCCCTGCGCGGATTTGATCTGCGAATGCCAAGTTGTGGACCGGCCGTATTACTTGGAAAGCACAGTGTTCCTATGCGACACACATCTACCAGAGGCTCTGCGAAACAAATACAAGGATCCCTGTGCACAGCGTGATCGCGAATAGGCTTGACCGTGGTGGCGCGGAGATCGCTGCTTGGATTCAAGTAAGTTCCGTAATTAGTTTAGTCGCCGGTGGTCCCGGACGGCGGCGTGACAAAGATGGCGAGTCAACAGAACATACCGATGAGTCTAGGAGCCTCGACGAGGCAACTATCAAAGCAATTCAAAGGCCATGGCGCCGTATCCGGCATCGTGTGGGTGACCCTGTAACCTGGAGAACGGGATGTGCCACATGTATAGTGGCGCTTAGACTGAATAGGGTGGGGCCATGGGCGGAATAAAATATGTTCCCGGCATTGTTAGGTCTGGGGCAGAGGGCAACTGAGGGCCGACATATTGTCACAGAAGACCGGTTTGCGTGTTTTTGCCTCATGTGTCAAACACCGGTTGCACTTGTCATTCGGATTGGCTGTCACCAGCTTAGATTACGCCAAGCGGGCGTGAACGACTACGGGAGGCACAGACACAAGGAGACCGGAGTCAGAGGCACAGGTGAGGCGATGACAGACCAAGGAAACCCGCGCCATTGAACCTCAACGGCAGGAGCCGAAGGTGAACCCGAATAGCGCCGAGATGATGGGGACACTCTGGTTCCACGAATCCGTGGGGGAAATGGAGTGAGGTGGATGCTTACGGAGCGGTCTCGGTATGCTGGGCCTGGACTTGGGGGCTGAACTAGATGTGGCTCCGGGCCAGCCAGGGTGGTGACGGGAGAGGGCCATCAACGATCAGTGATCGACGAGGGATCCCAGCCTTGCACAGGTCAGGATAAAAACGTGGGGGAACAGAAAGAGGGGTAGGTGGAAAACACGCGTTCTATGGGTGAATATGAAACGGATTTCGACGGAAAGTGTTTTGAGGGGATAGGATGGACACAAGGGAATAGCCGAAAAAGGACTAAGGCCAGGAACTTGTGGTAAAGACGGGCAAGCTACAAAGAACAAAGGAAGAAAACCGACAACGAGGGGAAGGACAAAACTGTTTGTCGCCATGAACCGGAACAAAGAACAGTTGATCAAACGTGGTGATGATATTTGGGGGGGAGTGTGGAACGAATCATCGATAACGTAAGGGGAAAGTCGGGGGGTGGAAATGGGAGAATTGGCGGAACAAAAGAGTGGAGGTGGGGGGATGAGCCGTGCACGGTCTTGGGTTTCTACGACGGCAAGGAAACAATAGTTGGATTCAGGAAGAATGCAGAACCCCCTCGGCTGGCCCGATTACTTGAACCGCCCATCAGAATCCGCGCATCTCGGCAGTTGCCGCGTGAAGCCCTCTCCATGCCTCAGAAAGGCATTCACTCATTTAAAATCCGTCCCCCACCGTACCACAACCCGCTTTCCTCTCCCCTCCTCTATGGCAGTCATCATGCCCTATAATACCTCCGCTATACCCCTTCACCATCGTCATCGAAGGACCGCGACTACCGTTCTTGCAGGCTACTTCGACCCACGGCCATCCGCAAGAGACGTGCTCACCAGCGTTCTCAACGGCGTTCCACCATACAAAGAAGTGGAGAAAGACCAGCTTTCCCGCAGAGACAAGAAGAAGGAAAAGAGGGAAAGAGATCGCGAGAGAAAACGGGCCAAAGCTGCGGAGAGGTTGCGACAGAAGGCTGAGAAAGCTGGCTTATCTGCTCCCCAGGTCCAACCAGAAAGACAACCCTCAGCCTCAGTCTCTCAGACAGTAGAAACCCACGTCCCCCCAGCCATACCACCGAAAACATCCTCTTTCTGGCGCGCCAGACCAACAATCCACATCGCTTCCAACCAGCGCTCCACATCTGTGACTCCACCACCAATGCCCTCTTCCCCCGCAGCAGCCTCCCCTCGTTCGACCCCCGGCCCTGCATCATCAGTTACCTCCCATACATCCTCCAAGCGACCGCGAACCCCGGACGACGATGAGGATCTGGATCTGGACACGTTCAAGGAATCCATGCGCACTCGCCACCCCAGAAGGAAGCGTGTGGCGGTCAGGAAGGGTTGGAAGGGTTGGGTTGAGGGCTCGCCACCGCCTTCCGAGAAGTTGATCAACCTTGATGAGGTCCAGGTTCTTACCGAGAGGAGGACGCGTAGTGGCAAGTCGTTCGATGGCGTTGGTCTTGCAAAGGACGATTGGATCTAGAGCGATTGCGCGTTCCCCCTCCCTTTGCGACACTATTATATCTGCTTTTCTCCCGTCGGGTGCAGCATTGATCTGCTTATCGTGTATGTTGGTCTCCGTTTTCCTTGTATGCATAGTAGGGTTTTAGCGTAATTTTCTCCTTGGGATATCGACCTTTTCTTCATGTCTCTCATTTGTCGAGTTGCTCTGCCTTTTTGTAGTTCCATACAGTAGCGATATACTGCCGTCTCAATTCCATTCGTATGCTAGAATCTCACTAGCGACCCGTTCGTTCCAGAACTCGCCGACCTCAACCGTCGATTGTTCCGCGCCACGTGCACGAGCCACGGTCTCATCTTGAACTTTCGCGCCCAAATTTACTCCTGGACCCGCGAACCTCTCGCTCCGGACTTTCGTCTATCATCCTCTGCGAGTCGCTGCGTGGTGGTCGCTCTCTGATCTCTGTCCTCGAAAAAACGGCCACTAGTGTTGTTTTCGGTCGGGCTGTCTACGTGTTCCACATTCACCACGCTTCCGGTATCCCCCTGTCTCATCTCACTCTGGGGCTATCTGGAGGTGTACCCCGATACTGTATACGTTGATATACTCTACCGCGCAACAGTTCTCCTTGGATTATGATCATGCTACAACACATCCCGATCCCGATCCTCCCTGCCCCTCCATCATGGTTCCCCGGCCATATGAACCAATTCAAACGACAGCTGCCTGCGCTGTTGAAGCAGACTGACGTAGTCCTCGAACTGCGTGATGCTAGACTTCCCTTGACCAGCATCAATAGAACCTTTGAAGGTTGGTTGGCTCTTCTTTTGATCTCTCTTCTCCGGGGTGGCTGCGGCGGTCAAGGTACCATCCTGGCGAAACGGTCGCTCAGCTGCAGCGAGAAGGTACCTTGGTGCTCTCGATAAAGTGCCGCCGTACAGTTCTCCACTTTTTGTTGGTGCTGCATCATCCGCGCCGATATTCGTCGTTTGCACCGCCGTACCCTTACTTTCCACATGACGTCTAATTTTCCAGCCGTCACAACCATCGGGAGTGATTCAATTTCATACCATTACACACCCAGCCTATTAGCTCCGATGAAACCGCTCAGTCCGTGACTAACAAAAATATCCCAGAGGTTTTGCGAAAATGGAGAACGGAGCGTGCGAGCCTTATCGGCTCGACCGCAGATCCCATTGATAATTTTACTGCCAACGGCACAAGAATCGCTTGCGAACGCATCGTCGTTTTCAGCAAACGAGACCTAGTGCCGGAATGGGGCATCGAGGTGCGAGCTCCGCGCGTATCGTGATATCTTATCTATTTGTCTAACAAATCCTGCCTTTGACCGCTCCCATAGCCATTTAGGAAGGCGATGACAGCAAAATTTCCGGATCAGTCCTTCTTCTTTGCCAGCTGGCACCGCCCAAGAGACATCAGGGCTTTGAGTGATTTGCTGATCAGTCAGTTCCATTCACTTCTTTCACGTAATCCATGGATCATGTGTGAGGTGAACCTAAACAAGTTTTTTTTTCCAACTCAGACGTTGCTAAACGTTATCCGCATATTCCCGAACTAAATGTCCTTGTTGTTGGGATGCCTAATGTGGGCAAGTCTACTTTATTGAATGCGCTGCGAAATGTTGGAATACGTGGACGTAAGTGTTTACAAGTGATCATTGGAACACTCCGGACTCACATGATCACCGGGGCCTGGCTACTATTCGTCCTTCCCCGAACAGCGACGCCAAAAGCGCTCAGAACCTCTTCCCAGCCGGGGCTAACCCGCGCTGTGTCGACGCGGTTAAAATTATCCCTAGATCCGTTGGTATACGCCCATGACTCTCCAGGGGTGATGCTTCCCTTCATCGGCAGGGGTGACAGAGGCGCAGAGCGAGGTGTCAAGTTGGCGCTTATAGGTGCGACCCGATGAATAAGACATTTTTTTTACTGAACACTGGGTTGGGTAGCTGGAATCAAAGAAGGTTTGTACGACGTTGAAACACTCGCCACCTATTTGCTATACAGGCTGAACGTCTTGAACCCGATCGGTACGATCTTCAATTAGTTAGATCATCTCGACTCCCCCACTGATTGGATTGTTGTACGGATGACGAACTTCTCCAACATCAGACCCTGCGTATCTCCGGGTTTTTCAGTTGGGAACAGAAGATCCGGCTTCCACGCCACCGGCGACGAATGATATCGTCGGGTTCCTGGACCTTCTGGCGAGGAGACTGAATATGTTGAAGCGGGGCGGGATACCAGACCACACGAGGGCAGCTCAATGGTTCGTGCGCTGGTGGAGAGACGAAGGTGGCCTCATTGCCGCCGCGGAGGCGCCCGCCCCATTACTACCCAATTCGTCCACCAGGAGAGGCTGGGGTTTCGACCTGGAATGGGATATTCGAGACAGCGGAGCGCCGGAAACAGAGGAAGATGTCAGACGACATATGGAACAGCATATAGACGAGTACTTGATGAATCTAGAGATGGACGAAGGGGAGGTAAGCTCCACCCAAGAGAAGAAACGAGCGAAGGAGGAGATGATGGCTAAGAGGGCCGCGAAGGTGAAGGCCAAGCTGGCTGCTCGGCGCGCGGGTGGTTAGCATGTATACCTTCTCTAAACACGGGCCTTCGGGGTACGAATAAGAAAGGTTCCCCAGGTGGCGATGCAGAAAACCTGTTCCGGCGTATTCGGTACTCAATCTAGAACCTTCACCCGTGAACCTTTGGTCTTTCCTTTGGTGTGATTTCCCCCTAGCCAAGTCCTGTCTTTCCCAACGTGGCTAGAAACCAAACTTTCACCTTCCGTCTTCTCGCCGGGCGTGCCGGGCTAGCAAACCTGCCAGAACTTCAATAACCATGCGGGGTTTCCTATGGCGCCGGATGAACACATGGTCTTGTCGGCCGGCGCCTCGATTTGATGTACCAATGTCAACAGAAACCGCTCTACTGGCACGAGGAGTTTTCGTTGGACAAGATGGAAGTTACAGACCACATCAGGACTGCGGTCAGAGATGTCAGGGCATAAAATCCGTTGACACGGTCGATACGGGGGCTGGGCATCTAAGATCGCGTGAGACCGAGGCCGCCACTCATGTCTATGGAAAGCGGGTGCAATTCTGACGTCGATTTTGGATATGTAACGGACGGCATACCGTCGAGGTGGGCAGGAAAGTTCGCATTTCGGGGAAAGAGTAAAGTCTAAACGCCGCCCGACAGGTGTCATAACCGCAGCGTTCCCCAGCTGCGGGAGCGAGGATCCGCAACCCGGTCAGAGTCGACTGCCGGTTTCCGTATCCGAATAGCACAGAGGTTTGTCCCAGGAATGGATATACAAGTTAACCACGCGGGTACTTGGGATACGCTGCGCTTTGTTCCAATTCGGGATGGCGTGGAAGAGCGCGAGTGCTTTCCGTGAGTGGGCGGGCCAGAGTTGCATCGTCGTTGTATCAAATAAAAATCCTTCACATCGGTGCGCCCGATAAATGTTTGGTCTTAGCGTGTGCTTACCATGATTGTGTTTGGAAGTTCCACATGATTGGATAATATGGACAGGTGCCTGGGACAGCCCAGTCGCTCTTCTGACACTGCCACTGTTGTGAATCCTGGCGGCGGCAGGCGGCGCAGCCATAGACGTTGGAATACATAGGGTGTGCGACAGCAAAGTGACCAATCCATTTCTTGTTCCTGGTAGTAATCGGATAATATCAGGCGTGGTCGCATAGTAGGCCGACGAATGTGAAACCAAACCCTGATAACCAGTGGCAGATGAACGGGAAGGACGAACCCTCAGCCCTGGTTACAGGGTTATGTGTGGTGGATACATTAAATTGGCAAACGTAAATCATCACACGAGTAACGGAGGTTCTAAATCAGGATCAGAAGTCCAAGTAGTCGCGACCAGCAGCCCAGGCCTGTCCTCCAGCACCTGTGCCATACGGGTCGTCACCCGCAGGGCCGTCGACTCTGGCGTCCTTGAACGAGAACTCGCGTTGGAACTTTTGCTCCAGAGAAGACAGGTCGCCGATGAGTTTTGTGCATGCCTGGCTCAGAACCTTTACCGGTGTTTCTGATCCGTCCGTCTGGAGTTTTATCAGGAAGTAGGGGTGGAGAGGGTGTGGAACCTTGTAACCAGCGAAAAGGACGTTGTTCATCTTCAAGAGCTCCCTAGAACAAGCCTCAAAACTGGGACGTGGATAAAGTAGGAGGCGGGACGCACCCCCGGATCATATTCGCCAAGGTATGGTCCTGTTTCACGACTTTGACCGTGGCAGCGTTTGGGATCTTGGTGTCATCCGTTATCTCGACTCTGTGGACGATGACTCAGGAGGTACTTGGTCAATGATCACACGACCTACGGCTTTTCACCTTCTTCAAGGACGTAAAGTTCGTGACGTGCCGGCGCGTTCATCGGGATCTGTTAAGTCTGAAAGCCCGAATCATGTAAAGCAAGACATGAGGTAGGACTTACTCGCCGTGTGGGAAAGGAAGAGGATCTTCGGAATTTGCCGATCCCCAATCCCCTCGCCCTCAGTCAACGGCCCATCAAGACAACAACCTGTAAAATCTCAAGGTACGTGTCCCCGCAGGTCGTTCAATCCGTCCCAGACGTCTGCTGCGGTGGCTGGTGTGCGAACGACACCGTAATTATGCCAAGTTAAAGGACGGATGGGATGGATGAAGACCTTGGTGTTTGGATGCACCCAGGACTAACGACCAACACAGACAATGCCTACCCGATTCTCAAACACAAGAAAACACCGCGGCCATGTCTCGGCCGGAAAGGGACGTGTAGGAAAGCACAGAAAGCACCCTGGAGGTCGTGGTCTCGCTGGTGGTATGCACCACCACAGGTACGGCGATGGTCTCTGGTCTTTAGGCTGGCTAGGTTGACCGATAATTTTACAGGATCAATTTTGACAAGTACCACCCTGGTTACTTCGGAAAAGTTGGAATGCGACAATTCCACCTGACGAGGAATCGGTACTGGCGACCGGTCATCAATGTCGACAAGCTGTGGTCATTGGTTCCTGGGGAGGAGAAGGAGGGTCTGACGGAGAATTCTGAGGTTGTCCCGGTGATTGACACCCTCCAACACGGCTACGGCAAGGTTTTGGGCAACGGAAAGTGTGTATTGAGAAGGCATGCACGATATCTGGATTGCAACTGATTTTATATTTTCCTAGGCTTCCCAAACTTCCATTCATTATCAAGGCCCGATTCGTTTCAGCAAAGGCTGAGTGAGTGCCAATCGCTGAGCTCGCTTACCTTGTGATGGAGACTGATCGCCAATCACACCTTTCTTTAGGCGAAAAATCAAAGAGGCTGGTGGTGTCGTGAAGCTTATTGCCTGAGCTGTTTTTGTTGTACCGTCGCTTTCGTCTCGTATAAATCGCATGAATTTATGTAGGCCGTACTCGTGGGTATTTTTGTCTGAGACTTGTTGGCATCGGTCGTCAGCATCGGATGGGATCACTGAGTGCCTCTTCTTGGTGTGAGTTTCCTCGCAGTCCCCAACGACATCTCCCCGCCAACTCCGCTCTCCCTGTTTTCCTTTAGACACCCGTCAGTACCCTACCTGGAACCGCACCAGGTCAATTCACGCCACCCCTTATCTCGCCCGCTCAGATTCTGGACCCTCGCGCGCAGCAACCGCAATGTCCTCTCTACGCCAAGATGCAATCCTTGCCAACATGACCAACGCTCAGGACAACGAAACTGTCCCCAAGGATGCAACCAAGCCTCCAAAGAAGCACGACACTCTCTTCGGCCCCAACATTGGAATCGTCTCCTCTGGCCCCGAGTGGACCGAAACATCGCAGGACAAGACTTTGGTCGACGAGTTGACACCGGAAATCGTCAAGGGTTGGGTCACCAAGAGCAAAGAGGTATTTCGGCAGCTCGTCTTGTTCGCTGGTCTCTGAGATTCACACCCTACCAGACTTCCCAGCCGACGACTACCCTTCAAGCTCTTGTGAATCTCAAGCGACCCAGCCTTCGACTGTCCCCCCTCACTCCTTCCGTAGCTGACGACTCCAACACCGAGCAACCGCTCCATGCTCACGGGCTCGAGTTTGAGTACGACTGTGATGCTCCAAAGTGTGGGATCCGAGTCTATGTCGTCCTCTCCCCCAATCACCCCCTCGCGAAGGATGCCGCCACTAGCGGTGGCTCTATCAAACACTCCGTCTTTGATACCGTCGCCGAGGGCGGTTTCGGTCAAATCCTCAAGCTCGAACACGGCGCGGTCTTGGACCTTGACAGTTTTGACGATGCTCACAAGGCTGACCGTCCGTCACCTGTCCCGGACGCCAAGCCAGAAGATAAGGAAACGAATCACCAAACAGATAACGCCAACACTGCCAAGAAGAAGAGATTTACCGCCTTCATTGGTCGCAAGAATCAGCGAGAACAGTCCATATCCGGTCCTGCTTTGGCGGTTTTCGACTCTGAATCCCCCACTTCCAATGATTCCGACACTCACGATAACAAAGAGGAGGGCGTCAAAGTGATTATCAAGCTCTCCGCATTGGACGAAGACGGTCACGGCTTTGCATCTGCCAACGAACAATTGACCTACCTCCACGTTGTTCGCACCGGTGTTATCCCTCCTGACGGAAAGGAGGACAAGCGTCCTTGGGTCGTGCATGTGGTAAAGAGAGAGGCAACGGTAGGTCATTCAAGGTACCGACAAGTGCATCGTCCTCACTCTTCCAGATTGGACCCCATACTTTCCACCTCCATGAGATCTACGGTCTATCCTCTCAGAACACCCAGATGTCCCACCCGCCTACCGACGCCACCCATACCTACCCTCCAGTGGCACCACCTCAAACGGATGATGAGCCTACATCTGAGTGTCTCGTCTGTCTTTCTTCGCCGCGTGAGGTCGTCCTTCTACCTTGCCGTCATTTGGTTGCGTGCCGCGAGTGTGCAGTCAACATGGTCGAGTTTGGTGCTGGAGGTGCAATTACCCACAATGAGGCGGAATCTGCTCCGGCTGCGGATAATGAGAACAATGCCCAGAACACGGAAGCCCCTGCGCCTCAAGAGGAAGTACCAGGAGCCGTGGTTCAACCTCAGCTTGCCCAGGTACAAGCTGCCAATAGAAGGAAGCGAAGGGCCAAGGGGTGGTTCTGCCCTGTATGCCGACAACGTAAGCCTCATCACCACCTTGTCCCGGACCATACCTGATACACTGCCTGGTAGCCTACACTTCTCTCCTTAGGATTACGACGGCGCTGCCACCCAAGGAAGAGACTGGGACCAAGGCGGAGGACGCCGGGGAGGCGAACCCTCAAACCGATAACAACAACAACACGACTTCCGGTAATGCGATGTCGAGGCTCACTGCGATGGTTTCGCGGCCGTTGTTTACTCGCGGAGTGTCGAGGAATAGGACTGAACCCTTCACCCCATCTGAACTCGAGCGAGGCAACGGCGCTAGCCAGTGAGACACTCGGACTAAATTAGTGTAGTTCCCCTTACAGCTTACTCTCTCATCATTTCCCTCGACCGTTGTATTTCTAATGTGACCGTTTCTACCTGTAACTCGCGGCTGGTACGGTATGCGTATACGATGACCTCTTTCCTGATCTGGATCTGCCCAACTTCGATCGACCACAATGTCACAAGGAGGACATCATGGCCGGATACACGCCTACCGTACTACAAAGAAGGCTGTCCTTGGAACACAGGCTCAGGGACCTTCGCCAGCTTGGAAGGGCGGAGACCGCAGCGGTTCCAGCACACCACCCATTCCCAAGGAGCCCGGCAGCAAGATTCTTATTAGTCGGTTACCACCGGATGTAACCCTCCAGGAAGTCGCTGTAGGTTACAGACACCTCCCTAACTCATTGGGTACTGACGTATTCGCGACACAAAGGATCTTTTCAACAAGACTGTTGGACCTACCAAGGAGGTCATGCTGTTCTACAACGACAAGGGATTGCCGAAGGGAATGGCATTGGTCGGCTTTCAAAAGGACGGCGACGCGGCTTTGGCCGCCAACAAGTATGACGGGCGATTCGTAGACAATAGTGAGTTGCTTTGTCCGTTTTCAGGCGTTGATTCACACCTGTGGTGTCAGAACGACCGTTGAAAGTAGAAGTTATCGTGGGCAAGGACGCGGCCACTCCTTCAAAGAAGCCTCCTGCCAAGAAGGAAACCCCACCCCAGCCGCCACAACCGAAGTCTCTTCTGGAGAGGATGAACATCGCACCGGTAAAAGACCCCGCTCCGTAAGAACCCCTTCCTTCGCTGGAGCGCACGCTCGAGTACCGTTCAAATTGACTGCGTATCTGTGCTCATTTTTATAGACCTGAGACTCCCAAACAGCAAACCCAGAAGGCCCCGGCGGCCCCTGCAGAGGTTGCGACCAAGCCAAAAGCTGTTCCAACGAAGAGGAGGAGGGCGAGGAAGGGACCGGCACGTTTGACAAAGAAGAAAGTTACCGCTCAGGACCTCGACGAAGAAATGGATGCGTACCGCGCTGCCGTCCCTCAGATTGGTGGCGATCCCAACAAGATGGTTGTCATTTGACAATGGTTCATCTCATCTTTCGCGTTTCTGGAGTCCAAGACGTGCCTTTGGAGCTTTGGCATTCGACACTTGGTTTACCGGCAATCCCATTCTCTTGTTCGCTGGCCGCTTCTGAGTTTTGTTTACGAGTTTGCACGTACGCGTATCCCGATTAATGTTGACCTCGTGATTTGTGCGATATCCTGTTTATATCTGGCCATACGCGATCGCAATCCAAATGTGCCACTTCCACCTCCGACCACCCGCTTTCCGATCTGTGTATAGGTCATACCTATATATCTGCCCCACGCTTCCGCTATGACCGCTTCTACAAATCCCATCTTCTTACCAATCACCACCGTCCAACACGACTTTGAGGCTGTCGTGACGGACGTTCGAGAGGGAACAGTGCCCTTTGAGGATTTCTGGATATCTTGCTATCATCAGAACGAACCCTCAGTTCACGGAAAGGTGCGGGCAGAACTGGACGAGGAGGACCGCCATCTTGTCTTGCTCAAGGGAAAGGATGGCGTTCAAATTGAACGAGGAGAACTGGTACGCATCAGATCTAATCTCGGTCTCGCCACGCAGTCTGCTAAGGTGACCTTTTGTACAAAGCACTCGTATTTCGTTTCTTGCTCGCAGCTGAGTACCACGAAAACGAGAGTGGTCGTTCCGAACAGAACATATCCCTCCCCAAAAACAAATTCGAACTCACGGATCGTAGGTCTCCACAGACGGTCACTGGTGCTTTCTTCTGATTTTTTTGACTCTGCGCGAGATAGCCGACCCAGGTAACGGCTTTCGACATCTCTCCAGATGGGTCTCAAATCGCTACCGGGTACGACGACGGGACGGTGATATTCGAATCCACATCAGTACCTGCCAAGAAGTTCCAAAACGTGATCCCCAAAGTCCACGCAGCCTATGTATCCTCACTACGGTTCTTTCGATCATCACGGGTACTCCTGACTGCGGGGGCGGATTTCACGTTGAATATCCTACCAGCCGAGCAAGTTGAAGTGGTTGATCCCGTTTCTCCCGTCAGAACCCTACAGGGGCACACCCGCGTCATCACGGACACAGCAATCGTATCGACAGGGAGAAATGTACTATCTTGTGCAAAGGTTCGTCGGGTGCACCCGTGGTCCAAGTGGCGGTTACGCGGTTGGATGATGATGCTTTTCTATAGGATGGCACCATCAGGTTATGGGACGTGAGCAGCGGAAAATTAATCAAGACCCTCGGGTCTATGGGGTGGGCAGGGATCAATGCAATCAGTTTGGGCGACACGGGCAACTCCGTGTTTGGGCAACCCCACCCAGACGGGGAAGTCCACCCCGCCGAACCAGCTTCACAAGCTAGCGTGTTTATCGACCCACGAGAGGTCGAGACGACGGGGAAGGTCGTGTTCGCCGCGCTACAGAATGGGTCCTTGGAGATCTTTGACCTTGGAACCAAAAATTCGGTGCACAAATATGAGGTCGGCAAACGGGCACTGAACGCGATATCGTATTCCGCCACGCACAACCTGCTCGTGACAGGTTCTACCGATGGAGTGGTGACGGTGTTTGACACCAGGCAGCTATCGACACCGTTGACCTCGTTCGCAAGAAATCGGGCTTCCATCGAAGACCTTGGAATTAGGGGGCACACGACAGAAGCAGAGGTCGTTGTTGTTACGGAGGATGGTTTGCCCTACGTTGCCGGTGTTCGGCCCGATGGACCGCAAGTCCATACCGAGTTAATCGGCTCGGATTGCGATGCTGTGAGGGTGGTGAGGGTTACTGAGAATGGAGCCGTCTGGACCGCAGGAGATGATGGTATAGTCAGGAAGTATTTCTAAGTTGCACCAGTGGTTTGTGCCTCTAGGGCTGTTTCTGGGGCCGCCTATGTCTCCGACGGCTCGAAATAATTAACCACCGATCTTGGATGTACACCATGTGTTTCCACGGACAGTCGGAGAGGTTGATCGCCGATCAGAGCATATCGACTATAGTGTCCATCGCTGACGTCAATTGTGAGGTATTCCGGATGGTCGGAAAATACAGTCGCATAATACTTCATGATGTATACCGTACATTCGCGTGGTTTTACAAGACTTGAAAGGTGTGTTTTAGTATGGGGCGCGCCTTTGTATCTCCTGATCTGTCAGGGGGACGTACTGGAGGGAAGGATGAGCTAGGCCTGATAGGTAAGGAGAGCAGGGCCCACATACCATGACGCCAAAGAGGCGTTTCTTTTTTATGTTACCCCGGTCATCTTTGTCGACCTGGATTATCTCCTGAACCCCTGTGCCGACAGGAATGAAAAGTCGGCCAGGTTGAGCCAGTTGGTCAATTAGCTCCTGTGGGATTGAAGGGGCAGCCGCTCCAACATGGATGCAATCGTAAGGACCACCAGCAATATAGCCTGTGGGTGGGGGTGAAAGGGCGTTTCAAAACCCATGAGAGGGGTTGGAGATTGTATACCCTTCCTGCCGTCTCCCGCTATCATTTCGATCTGACCGCTTTCGAGAGCTGGGCCAAGTCCATCTTTCTTTAGGTTTTCCACAGACCAACTGACCAGTTCAGCTATGTGGTCGATACCGACAACCTTCCCTGCTGGTTGTCCATCCCCGGGGGAAATGAGATGATGAAATATGGCGGTGAGGTAGCCCGAGCCGCTGCCGACGTCGAGAACTTTAGATCCAGCTTGAAGGTAGGTCAGTAAGTACTCCGACGCATGAGCGTGCATGTGTGGGGCTGAGATTGTTGCACCGTGACCGATTCGCCTTCACATCGATCGGGATTAGCGGAAGCGGTTGGTGGGAGAGGGAAAAATGGAACTCACTGAGGTGCGTCCTCGTAAGCACCTCTCTTGTCGAGAACGTAATTCGCTCTGTCAACCTTTTTCATCGCCTATGACGAGAGAGGGCGGGTTCAGAAACGGAGATCGAGTGATTAGCGGGACGGCAAATCTTGTGTACATTTCTCACTGTGGCAGAGCCGATGAGACCGTTTCTAGCCATGTTTTCGATGAGTTCGACGTTAGTAGAACCGCTGCACCTCCATGCCATGATTGGGAGAAAAAGCGGGTGGTAGTCTGGAAACAAGCAGACGGAATTAGCGTAAGTATTGGATCCGTCCCGCGCTCCGTCTCCTAGATGCCATCAATCATAGCCTCGGCAAAGTCACGTGCTGTATGTATCGCCCGTACTTGTCGTACTTACTTGTTTGCTTATAACCACCGAGTACTTCACCAGTCGGCCTATCCACAACCATGGCCGTTGGCCAACCGACCCGCTCAGGATACCAGCGACTGGCTCAACCCCACCAGACGCTTCCGGGGGAGGTTCGTTTAAACGCGCTACCGAATGTGATTCCCACTGCAAATCTTCCAATATTTGTGGTAAGTCTTGTTGTCGCTTGACCAGGAGTCTTCATTCGAACTTGGTCCTCTAGCCCAGGCAAGATGCAGGTCCTTTGTCAAGTATTGCAGGCAGCTCTGATGTAGCCGGGACTCCCGTACCCCCCTCTGACACACAGAGCATTTCGTACGACCCGTCGGCCCATCGCTCAAAATTCGTCCACTGACCTACATCGATAGGCAACCCTTCTCCACCCCTACTGGCGAACCCCCAAATACGACTACCCGTGAATCACCCTCCACGCAACCTCCCTCTACCTCTACGTCTACCTCAGAACCACCGTCCACAACGCCTTCCTCTACGACCTCTCACGAGAGGAGTTCATCCAGCTCACAACTTCCCTCGACGTCTTCGCTCGAACTATCAGTTACTCCGACACCATCGGAGTCGTCTGGTTCCTTGAGTTCTTCTTCCCTCACGTTCACCCCAGATACCACGACCGCCAGTCCCGTTGTTATGACCATTGATGGTCGCCGCACGACTGTATGCCTTCCACTTTGCCTCGCTGCGTCTATTCACCCCCTTGTAGTCTTACGTTTTGATCCCGACAACTCTCAGCGACACTGACAATGGGATATCCTCTTCTGAAAGGACCGCCGCCATCGCCGGCAGTGTCGCTGGCGGGGTTGTGTTCATACTCCTGGTCGCAGCAATTATCCTGTTCTACCGCAGGCACCAGAAAAAGAAGAAAGGGTTCTTCCCAGCGTCCGAACCAAAGCCACGGACTATGCTCTTGGCAAACGAAGACCTCGACGATGAATATGCTTACTCGCGCCAACTCTCAAACCCACCGACACCGGTTCCTTCTAGCGTCCGTCGTGTCGAGAGTCCTGTTAGCTATCTCCCACGCAATCTCAGTACCGACCAGAGTCCGCGTCTACTTCGGCCTAGGGCTTCGGACACCGGCTCTATCTTCCACGAGGAAGGGATCTGGCCACCCCCTAGTGACAGCAGTAGATTGGTCGACCCCATCCTCGCAGGATCGCATATCAATTTGTCGAATATCGTCCACGAGGTTATGGGCAGTCAGCAAAACATTGCCCCTGGAACCGACGCCGTAATTCGTCCGCGCGGTGGCAACCGTTCCATGAGCGGCGACACCGCGACCATTCACAGTGAGGAAACCGTCTATTCAACCGACCTCGTACCTGATCAAGGACAAGACCACAACCGAGACATCTCTACTAATTCGGAAGTGCCGCTGATCCCTCCTGAGCCCCTATATTTGGCACCCCCGTACAATTCCGGATCTTCCTCTTCGATCCTGCCACCACGATATGAATCTGGATTCGATCCTTCAAGGTCGTCGACGAGTGTCAACAATCCCCATGGTACGAGGAGCTGGTTGGATAGGTCACCCCGCAAAATGCCGAATTCCCCTTCTAACCCGTTCAACCGAAGTCCATCGCCCTGATGCCGGAGAACGGAAGATATGATTATGCCCGCTCGTCGGCCCCTTCACAAACTCCAAATTCCCCACCCCCCATTTATACTCCTAATCTGGACAATTTTATTCTTAACTATTACGGACTTCTACACACCCGGGTATGATGGTCACACTACATAGGCTGTTAATCGTTCTTTGATTTTAGGGTGCGTTATTCGCCTCCCACTCCCATCTGTTTCACCTCCCTGGACGAATTCACGTACGACGCACGACGACCTCTCGTTTTCGATTCTCCCTGTCACGTTTGTAACCAGGTGACTCCACGTATATCATTTCAGAAGTTTGGTTGCACTATGTAGTTGGTTAGGTACATAGTGTGGATTGATGCTTGAACGTTTGTACCTTAGACCGGTGACGAGGCTGTGAAGGTTAATGTTGATTCCTCCTTCCCCTATATCGGTGGCCATGCATACTTGGCATCCATACGCGCGCCCGATGTCCTCGCTTAAGCCATAGTAGGCGATCTCGGTTTGAAATCCACGCAAACCGTGTTTTGATGGCGTTGGAGATTCAATCGATTGATCAACTGAACTGCACGTCGACGCTACCGCTGGTATTCTGGCCCAGTCTTGTATTATAGTATACACAATCGCGAGGGAACACCGTCAAACAAGCTCCACCAAGTGCGGACTGGAGAGAGAAAGTGGAGTGGAGAATGGAGAGGCAACGTTTGGGGCATGGCCAGAATGCATGATGTAAAACGCGTAACAGGATGTGAATCAAAAGAAGAAAAATAAGTGCGGGTGTGTGGAAATTACAATCGGAAATCAGTCTTTGGGCTTGGTATCGTCGTCGTAGTTCTTGAATGGGTCCTTCCTCAAGATCTCAGCTTCCGAAGACATTGGAACTCCACGGTCCGCGGTCCACTTGGGTTTCATGACCGAATCCTGAAGGCTCGGATCCCTCGAAGAAGATGGAGTGGACGGGACCTAAGACAAAACCAAAGTGAGACAAGTCCTAAATATACGATGAAGATGATTTGGACGTCACCTCATCCCGATATGGCGTAAATTTCGGTGTGGATGGCACGGGGACCTCCCCGTCAGTATCTCTGAGAGGTACGATAGGAGCTCGCCGCGAAGGCGTTCGAGCTTCTGGCTCGATGTCCTTGAATGGTATAAAACCCGCTTTCCCCGACGGAGTCTGAACCTGAATCTCTGCGCCCGAGTCCCTAAACGGCACGAAGGCAGCGCGTCGTGATGGTGTTTGAGGAACCGCCCCGTCATGGGACCTCCTCGACGGGTTAATGGGAACGGGTGGGGGTGGCATAGATTCCTCGTTCACGCCTTCATCTGGCTCTGGGTCACGGAAAGGGACAAATTTTGGTGCGGCCCCCGATGAAGCGATTCGCTTGGATTTGCCCGCTTGCTTGAGCGTAGCCCCTGCCATCTTGCTTACCTCCCTGATGTTTTCCTTGACACGGGTCTTGCGAGTGCCAATATCCGGGAAGGAGACAGCTTCCTCGACCTCGGCGGCTCGACCCTCAGAACCGTCTGGGTCTACGAAAACCTGTGGCCGAGCGTTCGGCCGGGGTTGAACGGGGACAGAAGTCGACGGAAGCCCGCCAGATATTGATCCCGATTTAGACTTGTGGGACGACTTCGAAGGAGCTAACGCTGGACGTTTGGTGACGGGCAGCGCTGGAGTTTCCTCTGGAGGAGGTGCAGCGAGGGATGTCATCAAGCGTTTCTGGAATTCCGTATGTTTGGTCTTCAGACGGTCAACGGGTTCCGCCTGTCTATTGATGCCAAGGAGGAACACCTCGTCTGCCTCGCTCGTCCTACACACAACATGATTGTGAGACGGTCAAAGTTATCCTATCAAAGAAAGGTGGTCTGATCGACTTACTTGCCCATACGTTCCAGAACACCCGCGTACTCCTCATACACCAACGCATGGCCGGTCCCAATCTCATTCGCCAACAAGAACTTGAAGATCGTAGACGGTTTTTCGACATAGCTCCCATAGAGGACCCATAACTTGAGGTACTTCAACTCTGACCTCCAGGCACCATCTCGATCGTCTTTCAAGACGCGGGTGGCCTCCTCGAGAAGCTCCAGCAAACAACTGTCCGCGCTAGGACCTTGAGGGTAGTTTTCCAAAGTCCAATAGACGAATCGGCAATAAGCTTCCAGCGGATCGTCATCCTCGTCTTCTAACGCGATCTGTACATTCGTCCGATGCCGTTTCCTAGCTTCGGCGAGTTTGGCCTCCCGGTGAACGTGCGGGGTCTTGAGGATCGCGGACAAGGCGGTTACACGTCGACCAGAGGCAAGTGGCTGAATGTTCTCTTTGGCGGCTTCCAGCACATCGCAATCAACGATTGCCGGACCATCACTAAACACGTCAACCTCGTTCCCCGCCGCATCGAATTTAGTCATTGAGGTCAAGAGAGTGGGGTATTAAGGGTAGTGAGGACGATAGTTGAAGGCAAGCCAAAGCCCGGTTTCGGAAGCGGGAGCTTAAAAAGCTCAACGAACGAGGCGCGTCTTCCACAGCCACGTGATCAGACGCGTCGAGTGGCGTCGCGTACCGTGGTCGATTGTTTTACAGCAGTTTTCGAAAACCTTGTCCCCTCTCTGGTTTTTTTTCTCTCCTTACAGCGCCTTGCAGAAGTGTGTGAACACGCAAAGTCAAAAAAAGTATTGTTTGTTAGTGTTTGTAGCGTGACTGGCCGTCACCAGCGTCGCCGTCGGGGAACTCGGGCGGTGGCAGCATGGTGTCACCACGGTCGGATATGATCAACGCTTTCACTACTGGACATGGAGCAGTTATCGAGGGTGAAAACACGAAAGGCCTTAGTTGTGGGACCTAGTACCGAAGATAAATGGATGAGCGGGCACAGCAGGCGTCACCGTCATCCAAGATCTGGGGCCCGGGGCCCCGCCCTTCACTTTAAATCGCGGCTCCGTGTATTCACCACACTCTTCGTACACGGACACTACTAACAGATACCTTCATCTGCAGCGGTATCGCGCATGGTCAACCCCCTTGCGTCAACGATCCCGAAATGGGAGTTTGGTCGGGTCGACCTTTCCGTTCAGCCGGGAGACGAATGAAGGGCCCACGTGAGACGAAAATTGGACGTCTGGTGGGTCTCAGGCTAACTCCCACAGTAAACCTTGATAATGTACATACGATTCTCGTTAACGTCTCGTGGACTCCAAAGCGTAGCGACGTACATGTTCGGGACCAATGATCGTCCCCACCCAGTTGCTCATTGTAGTACCGTCGCCATCCTCGAAACCATAAGAATATGAGCCGTCTCAGATTCCCTTCTCACCCTTCTCGAGCTCCTCGAGAAGCTCAAAGTTTCATAGTACTGATCACGTAAGCTGTCAGCGAGAGCCGAGGGTGGAAGGAGGTCGAGGCGCTTTACCTTGGCCATGCATAGCTTTGGCCGTTATCTGACCCAAAGGGCTCGTTCAGCAGTCGCTTCAAATTGACAGATGAGACTGAAGGCAGGAGGTCTCAATTCGAATCGTGACTTCTGGTCACGGTAAACACAAGCAAACAATACTTTTTTTGACCTTGCGTGTTCACACACTTATGCAAGGCACTGTATGATCAATCGGTGGGTACACACGTACGGCTGAACGGCCAACGCCAAAAAAGTTTGGCAACGCCTCCTACACGGAGGTACTTATACGTAGCAAAGTTCGACCAGTGCCAGGGGACTCAAATTGGAGCATCGGTCTCCCTAATCACAGGCGCGAAATACATTGCTCACAGTAAGGAGTAAAATGAATGAGGGGTGCCGAACGAGTTCAACTACGAGCGGGCTCACGCCCACGCTTGGCCTCACCCTCCTTCGGCTGGAATTAAGCATCGCTTATTCGCTTGCCCGCCGATCGAAAACCCGTGAGGGGACAAAGTTTTCGAAAACAGCCGTAAGCAAGATGCGACAAGGTCATTATGTACAAGCTCGTCAAGGTGAACGGAGGTTTTCCGGTGAAACGTAAAGACATTAGGTATAACAGGAAGGGATCTGGACGCTGTAGCTGTGTGAGGGGATAATTGCACAAGTGCAAAGGGGGATATTTAAACGCCGTTAGAATAGATGAAAGGCCAGAAGAATGAAACATCGCAAATGTAAGAAAGAGAAAAAGTAACGCGCGGATCAACTACGCGAACGTCCGGATAGTGCCTATATAGAAGTCCCAGGTGTGCCATATCTCGAGGTTGCTTAGGCGATGGGAATGTTGTTCTCTGCTCCGATCTGCAACGCCTTGTGTTTCGCGACGATGGGATACAGGCAAGAGACGTGAGCCAACGCCCTGGTTTCTTCTTCGTCGATTTGTGTCATGTAGTGACTGACGACCTTGATCTACACGCGGGCGTAATAAGATTAGAGGGTTCGACGGGAGCTGTGGGGACTTACGCCTTTCTTTACACCATTCGCCTTGAGGGAAGCAAGCCTAATGAAGTACCATGTGAGTCAGTCGAGAATTATCAACTCTGTGTTGCTCCCACCATTTGCGACCAGCTTGCTCTTTGAATGTTGGGAGCGAATGGGCGGAAATGGAAGCGACCCATTGGTTGGTCTCCTCTATCAATTCCGGGCTAACACTCAACGAAGGAAGATTGGCGCCGGAGTGGATAAGGTCGTAAATCTTCGTGAAGGGCATTTGGGCGAGAGTATCGAAAGTGTGGCTTGAGCTAGTTGTGCCTGGCGTTTGTGGAGACGGAGACGCGGCGACAGAAGGGCCTCGAGAAGATAGATCAGGCGTCTCAGGGGTGTTGACTTCAACTGCAACTCCTTTCTGTGGAGTGACAGGAACAGGTGCAGATACGGGAGCAGACTCTTCCTCAGCAGCTTCGAGGACTATCTTGGCATCAGCTATCTTGGCCCTCAACACCTCTGTGTTGAACAAGCAAAGAGCGCGTTCTCGTTTGGGGAGACTCATCAACAGGTCAGACAATTCCCCGATCTGCGACTTCTCCAACTTGCTGATAGCTTGGACCATACGTTCGCGCTCCGAGGTAGGGTGCAACGATCCAGAAGGGGAGGAGGTTCGTGAGGGCGTTACAGCGGATCCTGGGATGGACACTGGGGTCGAAGGGTGCTCGGGGGCAGAAGCAATTGCGGCACTGGTGATAGGATCCAAGAGGCGCGAATCTTGCGAAGGGACGGGTGACGGCGAAGAGAGGGATTTACTCGCTCGCACACGGTCCGCAAGTTTCGTAGGATCTTGTATCACAGAAACGACATCGCTGAGGGACAGACTGACGATTGAATCCACGAGTGGCTCCACCTCATCATTGCGGACAGCCCCCAAGCTTTTAATTCGCCTTGTGAGCTCTCCGGAGAGAACCTCTTTGCGAACGACTGGTGAAAGTGCCGATAAACTGTCGTACTGAAGTGGAACGTTCAAACTTCCGGATAGTGCAGCCTGAGATACAAGTCAGCTCAAAAAACGACGAAGCAACGGCGGGAAAGATGACCTGATAGTAGCTTCCAGATCCTCGCCTTTGTCTTTCTGGTGTGATCCTGTCAACGAGTGTAGAGGTTGGAGATCCAAGAACTGCAGGGTGGGAACTCGGACTCGGCCATCCAGCGTAGCTGTCACCGCCCTCGCTCAGGGTGGGACTTGTGGCACCACTTGCGCTTCGTGGGTGCCCATTGTGGCCACTGAACCGAGCAGCCAACTTTTCTTGGCGTAGTTGTTTCGGCTCATGCAGTCTGACGATGACCGTTTTCTTCTCCAAGACGGCGCCGTTCATCCCATGCATCGCGGCGGCCGCTTGGTCCGGGGTTTGGAATGAAACAAACCCAAACCCTCGGCTTTCGCCTGCCTCGTTGCGCATCACTCGGGCGCTAGGGGGTGTTCAATTCACGGCGTCACATCGGGCGTGGAAGCCTACCTGACGATATGACCGTACTGTCGGGAACAATAAGAAACTGGCTAGTTACACGTTTATGCAACACTCACTGGACGGAAATGGGTAAAGAGCGCGTTTGAGGTGATGGAGGTGTCGAGGTTCTGACATGAGATGCGTGTGAATTACGTCGCATTAGGCTGGAAGTGCAACGGTCCAAACCTTGATAAAAAGATTGCAAGGGTCAATCAGCCCACTGTGGCTGTTCGAGCCAGGACCGGACAACGGTGCAAGTTGGACTTGCTGACCAGGACCATGAACGAAGTTCTGCCTCACGCTGTGGAAATTCGCTCGTGGGGGTGAATACTTGGCGTGAACCGTGAGATTCAGGGTTGGTATGCTTCTGGGAACGCAAGTACCTGGTTCACGGGGTAAGGGTACCCGGAAGCGACAAAGGTCGGAGTACCAAGAGAAAAATCGCTCATCGAGCCACTGGTTCTTCGAGGTTGGTAGCTCTGAATCGCAATGTTGTGGCCATCAATCTGAGCACAATACATCCCGTCCTCAGCCTTGCGCGCGTCGTCCTCACGCCAAAACTCGATCATGGCTGTTTCCTGCGCGAAGGAAACACGTGTTTTGACGGCAGCCAGCGCACCATATGGCCTGAAGAGATCGTAAAGCTGGAAGTCGGTATAGTAAGTTGGGAAGAATTTGACGAGACGCGGGGTGGCTGAGGCGGGCGGCAAAGGCGTGGGGGGATCGGTTGGAGGATACGGCGATAGGACGATGTTCGCGGGAGTGGTAAGACCAGGGAAAGGCTTGGAATGAAGACAGGCAAGTGCTTTCTCAGCTGGAAAGAGATTAGAGTTAGCTAGTTGATTGGTGTGAAGATCTGAAACGGATGGAATGAAAATGACCTCGATCCAGATACTGGAACTCGATGGTCCCGCAGAGCTCCTGGTGAGAGTCCTGTCTAGTTATCTTGAGGCGAAACTTTGCGCAAGGTTGGAAGACTAGGGCAATCTCGTCGTCTGTCACGTAGGAAGGCAATCCGGAGATGTACAAAATGGGTTCGTGAAGATAAGGATGGGGCTCGGTGTCGTGAGCGGCGGGCAAGTTTAGGTCGGCCATCGTGGGTGTCGTCATCAAGAAAAGAGAGAGAGAGGAGGAGGAAATCGGAGGGGCGGAGAGTGACCAGATGATCTCTCTCGCGCAAACACCACACACCTGCCTGGATGTGCGAACAAAAATGGGAAGGGGAATCGCACAAAAAAAACCTGAGATTATGTAAGCTCGGCATTTCCCGGTTTCTCGCTCGCCTTCTTCCCGTGCCATCATAAATAAGTCCCGTATGGGGTTGCCTTGACTTATCCTTGACCATACCCTTCATCATGTCTACCAAATCGACCTCCCCCCCTCCCTCGCCGAGAACTTCCCCTTCGCGTCTTTCCCTCCATAATATCTCTTCAGCCTTTATCCGGATTAGGAGGGTCAGAGAGGCCAGGCAGATTGTATCTACCTCCGGGCCTGAGCCTATCACCCATCCTTCTCTACATAATGCCGTGTCTACACACAAAGTCTCTGTGAGCCGCGAGGATCAGTTCGTCTGCGCTTCTGCTGTCGACGTCCCTAAACTCCTCCGTGCGTGTCGTTCGACTCTCCTCGAACAGGCACGGGCAATCGGCGCGAACGTCCTGGTCGAAGAACGGTGTGTTATGACCCGCCGTCTTCCCATTCCTCGTTTATGACCATTCCTCGCAGGTGGTGCACCTCTATCATCCCTATAAAGAACCGTACGGATGGCCCCTATAAAGTCCAGGTCAGTGACGCCGGAGGTAGTGTCTTTTCAACGTGTTCCGCTAACAGACCCATCAGGTCCAATATTCTGCAAACGCCGCTCGATCGGATAGGTGTGACCCCGGGAGGCCTGTCGCTTTGGATAAGTCCAAGGGCGTCCCAGGACTCATGACAATCCTCAAACGTGCTAAGTGACTTATCCCTACCGACTGTCACGCGCTTGCTCGCTCAGTTGCTTGTAATTATCACCCTCCTTATTCTTTGCTAGTATCGAAACCCTCGTTTGCTTTTGGTCTTGTTTCATCATCGTATGCCTGTACATGCCCGACTCTCTTCTCCATCAGTGTACACTATTTGCTCTCCCTTTGCCTTTCGTCCCCTGCGATTCCCCGCTCTCGTTACCCTATCTCAGTTTTCCCAAGGCTTTGTCCCGAACCACATTGGTGATTTAATCCGAATAAGTAGTCACGTAACAGAACGCACGTTCTATCTAATACACAAGCTGCCAAGGTCGTTTCCCCCATCGTGACCCCGCGATTCGGTCATCAGTCCATCATCGGCATCCTCCGATCATCGCACCGACTCAGAATCCGTACCCTTGCTGGGGGTTGGGGAATTCTGGAGTTTCAGAGTCTTTGCGTTGAGCAGACCACGGATTCGAACCCACTTCGTCAACTTTGGCTTGTGGTTGCGGCTCCGGAGGCCCTCCATACCCGAAACCACTGCTAAAGCTATCACCGTATCCCCCAGTTCCACCGCTAAACCCATATTGACGTGGGGACGGGTCGTAAGAAGGTTGGTAACCCCCTCCGGATGGCTCGGGGTGGCTCGGCGCGTAGGATGATGCGTATGGCGAGGCGTGGATTGAAGGTTTGTCCACACTGGGCTCTGGTAGAATACCCCGATACGATCCGTCGCCGTATGATGGCATGGCGGGTGCGTAAGACGATGCGTACGGGCCGGGTTGTGAAGGCGCATCTCCAGGTCCTTCTCTTTTTCCGAATCCAGAACCACCACCAAAGGGGTTAGGAAATTGACCCGACATGCCAGGAATATTGGGGAATCCTCCACCTCCGCCGCCGTAACTCGGAGCAAACGACGATGATGAGTGCGAATGTGACGATCCATGACCGGTTCCCCCACCTCCGCCGCCGCCGCCACCCGTGAGGTTTTGCACGTAGCCTTGAATAGTTGCTTGTGCCTGGTGTCCATAATTCTGTCCAATGCTGCCCTCTGCTTCGCCTACTCCACCTTCTCCTGCAAGTCGAACGTTCTTGTGGTCTCTCACGGCTTCCTTGCGCAGTCGTTCGAGCGTGGACTTCTTCCTTTTCTCGCCTAACCCATTGATCCACGTGTACGTGTATTTCATCATTTCTCGCTGGACTTGAGATCTGGTGTTATGGAAGTCTGGGTGGAAGCTGGACGACTGTTAGGCCTCTAGGAACAATCCAGGGCCACGGACTCACAGCACTTCCAAGACCTCTTCGGTCACATTGCGAACATTCATACTCGGTTCATCCCAGGCTCTGACGACCAAGTTCACGGTGTGTGTCTAGGTGTCAGTCCGTTGGTCTGCGTCACATTTCCCCATTGAGAAACATATCGTACCGCGATAATCTTGGCCAGGTTTCCAGCGGGCTCGTTAAGTACCAAGTTCTAACCGGATGCCATCAGCTTGGCAAATCAAGACGTGGGGACACAAGTACTCACAAAATGGTCTTTACTCAAGAAGGAATGGGTCGGATCCGACTGTACATAACCATGAACGTCCCTAATTTAATGATTTCCTTGTATGAAGCGCTTACCGCGGTGGGAATGTTGAAAACCTAGAAAAATAGTGGGTGAACCTTCACTACATTACATCAGACGCTCACCGCGGAACTGACCTCGTATTGATCGTGACTGTCGATAACTTCACCTGAGGCTGCCATGAGGCCGGTCGTAGCTGACTTCATCAGTGGCTTCAACAGTGGCTTTGCGATGACAGGCATCAATCCAGCGACCCGTTATCGTCTGCGGTACCTCTGTACTCACCTCCAACGTCGTGAACACAAACACTACGTCACGGATAGTTATCAGATAAGCGTCTATGCACACTGTGGTCGATCGCACCAGATATGCTCTCCATCAGCCTCTCGATCAAAGGTCCAAGGCCCGGGATCCGTTCTGAAGTGAGGTCAATTCTCGGTTCCTCTATAGTTGGCAATGCGCACCAATAGTCTTCTCGATCTTCTTAACAACTGATTGCACAGCAAGTCATAAGTCGCACGTTAGGGAAAAAGGGCAAATAAAGGACATACTTCGGTCTCGGAGAATCAAGATTGCCCACAATTTCGCATGCAGCTCTTGCGGGCTAAGTTCTTCAGGAGGTTTACCATTCATAGACCCACCCTCGGCACGGATATTTTCCATCTCTTGTAAATCGCTCTTCATATCCGATTCGCCTCCAGATGGCATGGCCGAAGCCAGGTCTTCAAGAAGCGAAAAGGAATTATCTCCGGGGCCGCGGGTGCCACCCGTCGACGTCTTCGTCTTTGCCTTTGCCTTGTTTAACTCGGCATTAAGGTCTGTGACGGATGCTTGACTCTGAAGGTAGGTATTTTTAGCATCGTACCCTTAGCCGAGATGATAAGCTCACGATATGATCTGTAGCTTCTCCCAAGAGACTGTGGATAAAATCACTAGATTGGATTTTCAGGCTTGCGACGCTGTTTGCAGTCCACTGGAGTATTACCTAGATCCAAATGTTCCTAAGGTGAACTCGTAAGAAGTGCGGTCCGATGAAATGAGATAGATATACCACACCTGTAACCAACGGAGCAACCCATTTTCCGCCAGGGGCTTGGATCCTTACCCGGTCGCCGACGTGTAGGAAGACCTCGGTATAACCCATCGACCAGAGGGCGAGTTCACAAAAATTTGAGTGGGCGGGGAAATCCTCCAGGGTATGTAACTGTGAGATAACAATATCACTAAACCCCCGACGAGAGACGCAGTTTGATGCCTACAGCCTGTCCGAGAAGTCTATATGCCTCGTACTCGTCAGCTTTCTGGCCGTTGGCGCGTTGAGCGCGACCGCGCCGGATACATTCTTCAAGAGTCCTACGGACGAGGGCTCTGCTTGTATCCCATCCGCCGTCCTCTGCAATGAATTTGTGAGAGACGGGTCATTGATACACTCGTGGGCCTGACCATTGGCAATGTAGTTCTTCATCCCAGTCCTTGGATCGACCTCCAATTCGCGGGGCTAGGCAACATACTCAGAATTCGCCGATGGGATGTGCCGAGGCGCTACGTACATCCACGGGCTATAAATACAGGAATCAATGGGGTGGGGCCGATGCGCTTGGGCGTTACTCACTCCGCGGAGCCTCTTATCGTATTTTCGCGGGTCTTCACCCTCTCCGTAGCCCTTGGGATTGTCTATGTGTTCTGTCTGCAGCAGCAGTGAGCGGATGGAGACCGGTGGTGTGTGGTGATTACGAACCGGGAGATAGCATCCCAAGCGTTCGGGTGTTACCTCGAATTCAGCCGTTGCATATCCATGAGCAAGGAAACCAAGTGCCATGCATAGGTTTATGATAGTCTGCAGGAGATGTAGTCGCTTGACACGTCCACATTGAGAAATTGCGAACCTGGAGTTGTAACTTCTTAAGGCCGGCGACATCAACAGCCTGGCTGTAGTCTCGAAGCCAGTTTCTACCCTGCAGTCAGTAGGGGGGCCCTGGAGGTACAGGGATTAAACGAACCCAAAGTATACTCGTTTGACATCGAGGTTGTTGAATTTCGTGCCTCCTTTGCCAATCAAGCTTCCTAAAGCCGCAAGACTACCTCCATGTTTCTTGACGAGGCTACCGAGGGTGTCTTCCTACTCGAACGCAATCATGAACGGACTAATGAACGACTATCTGGAAACTACGCACGATGTCACCGTGTCTGAACGCCTTGCCCTCGAGAAAGGCGAAACTGGGGTTGCGATCAGCGTGCTGCGATAAGATCTAACTAATTGGCGGGATTCACCTTGGTATATTTCCTGCACCGAAGGCGGAGACGTGACTGTTGTGCATACATACTACTAAAACAAAGAGCAGCACGAGGAATATTCTCATGCTTGGGTTTGTTCTGGACATGGTAGATGTCTGGTCGCAAGAGCAAGGGAGTCGACTGCGAGGCACTTCCCAAAACGGAATTACGAAATATCTCGAAAAACACAAATATTCTTGTGGTGGAACATTGGTTACGTAAGCAGTTTTTCTGCAACTCTACCAGTCACTCACCGCCTCGAGGTCGTACAGGTCGTCCACTTCTTCCCCAGTCCTCTCCCGAATCCGTCCATCGTCTTGTAGGTCACTCCCTCAACTTTTCTTCATTTTTTTTTCGTCTGATTTTCGGCGATTTTGGGACACCGCACAGTCCTCGTCATGACTTCCTCATCAATCCACAACAACGTTGTTCCCTCCGAAGTCGGCTGGCAGTTCGTGCCGCAGTACTACACATTTGTAAACAAGCAGCCTCAACGTCTGCACTGTTTTTACACCAAATCGTCCACCTTCATCCACGGCACCGAGGGTGAGGATGGCAAACCGGCGTTTGGTCAACAGGTATGCGTGCACACGCGGTCTTCCCACCCGCCACACATGATCCGCGGTCTGACTCGCCACCTTCCAGGAAATTCATAATCGTATTACTGCCATCGGTTTCGAGGATTGCAAGGTTTTCATTCACTCCGTTGACGCTCAGTCCTCCGCGAATGGTGGCATCATCATCCAGGTCATCGGTGAAATGTCCAATCGCGGAGAGGCTTGGAAAAAGTTTGTTCAGACGTTCTTCCTTGCGGAACAGCCAAATGGATATTTCGTCCTTAACGATATCTTCCGTTTCCTCAAAGAGGAGACTGCCGAGAGCGAGGATGAACGCGAAGACGAGGAGGCATCCGCTGACGAGAAGCCCGCGACTTCGCCCGTTCCCGAACCTGTCCCCGTTCTCACCCCTCCTCAAGAACCCACTCCGGAGCCTGTCGTAGCCTCCCCTCTTCCTCCAGTGGACGAGCTGGAACCGGAACCCGAGCCTGTTCCCGAGCCACAGACGAACGGTGATCAGACCCCCGTTGTGGTGGAACCTGAGCCTACCCCTGAACCAGAACCCACCCCCGCAGAAAATTCCCCCGCTCCACCATCAGCTACCCTTACTCCTGAACCACCTTCTACCCCAGCACCTGAACCCGCAACCGCCATCATTCCAAAGTCCTCTCCTTCCCCCGCGCCACCGGTCCAGCAACCACAACCCCAGCCTCAGCCGCCTCAGCCAAAAACGTGGGCCAATCTCGCTGCTGCCAATTCTAAGAGGTGGGGTTCTGCCGTCGCACAGGAGTCAAGAGGTGTTTCCGAGGTTCCAGTAACGAGCACTCCCCCTAATGCTCCCGCGTCTCCCGCTCCTCCACCCGGTCGCGATCAGCATCCTGCCTTCATCGCGGCACAGAGCATTACGCATCCCCAATGCTTTGTTAAGGTATGCACAATAGGTTTTATGTCCTCTTGCAAACATTGATCGTATTTGCAGGGTGTGGTGGAAAGTGTTACGGAGCAAGCGCTTAGACAGGTCGTCACTTCACGCTTTGGACCCGTCAAGGACCTTGAGATCGTTCGTAACAAAGCCTGCGCATTCCTCGAGTTCGAGAAACTTGAATCTGCCAAGCGTGCCATCACTGCTTCGCTTTCACCTCCTCAAGGTGGTCAGGGTGGCGTCAGGATCGAGACTGAGGGTGGAGGGAATGTCAGGATCTTCATTGAAACCAAGAAGGAACGCGGTGAGAGGCCTGTAAGCAGGCCAAGGGGTGGAGGACCCGGACAGGGTGTTAATGGTGGTGGTGATGGCCGTGGCCCATACCGAGGTAGGGGCCCGGGATCCCGTGGTCGTGGTGGCCCCAAGGTCCCAAACTTGTAGTTGGCGTCCTGTGAACTGGTTGTTGGACCCTCATTGTTCCAACGTCCTTATTCCTTTTCTCCCTTGCATTTGCATTTGTCATCCTTTTCCCCTTGACGCCCACGCTTTCACTCTTTGACCCCACTCACCGTTGTTGTTGTGTGTGTTCGCATATGTCTGCTACTTGTCAACCCCTGTCCTTTCAGCCGGCTCTCCTCTCTCTTTTATGTTCCATTTCTGTGATTGCTCTCGATTGTTTTGCGACGAACGGGTGGGGTTCATGTTACGTTTTAAGGCGTACAGGGGCGCGGGTCGTTGTTCGGAAGTCGATATAGCTCGGTCAGAAACACAAAAACCATTCGAAAATTCCCACTTGTGAGGCTATCCGATCGTGACTTTGAGAAGAACAGGTTGTGATTCTAGCATGGAGTCCCTTGAGACCGATGAAGACCGTAGTACAAACAGCAGCTGAGATACGACAAGAGAGGGCGATTAAACGAAAGGAAAGGGATATTCGGTACAAGCCGTGAGATTTGTTCGTAACTAAGTTCGATGATGGAATGGAAAAGTGCGAGGGTGAGTTAGACGACATTATGTCATGGGAGGTGGGTTGAAAGTCATGATCTCCTCGTATAGCAATTCTTTCAGCTGTTCTCGGCTGATATCGTCCTTGTGCACTGAAGAATCGCGTTCGGTTAGAAGGTGATTAAAGGGTCAACGACTGAGGGAGCCACTGACAATCGAATTCAAAGAACTCAGGGTCGAGAGGTGGTGCGACGGGCTCATCGTCGGGGTCGTGCTGCAACGCAGAACGGTCGTTATGAGCGATCGGACGACAAAATAAAGGCTGTCCTCACGTATGCTTCCAAATAGGGGTGGGCGAGAGCATCCTCGACTGTGATACGCTTTTTGGGATCAAATGTCTGAGGACGTGCTCGCGTGAGTAATGCTCAAAACAGATGGAACCATGCGACATACTAATGTCTTGGTCAAGAAATCGCACGCTAGAGGACTGGCGTTTGGGAACAGTTGTGAGAACGGGCGTCGCTTTCTAAACGGCAACGCCCTAATGTAGTCCCGAGATCTCCTAGTCGTGATTGCGTAGAATTCGTCCAACGTGGGTGTTCCAAGGACGTCGAGGATGAGGGTAAGCTGATGATGATAGTCCCTGCCAGGGAACAAGGGTTTTCCTGACAGCATTTCGGCGAGGATGCACCCAACTGACCAAACGTCGATAGCCTTACCAATGATTGTTGGCAGGGTGAACCGAATATGCGGAGAGACGCTCACCTTGGTATACTGCTTAAACGTCAACATAATTTCGGGTGCGCGATACCAGCGAGTAGCGACGTATTCGGTCATGAAACCAGTTTCGGTTCCCGATGGTTCTGCCGTCTTAACCGAGCGAGCAAGACCGAAATCGCAGACCTTGAGATCACAGTTTGCGTTGAGCAATAAATTGGATGGTTTGAGGTCCCGATGGATAACGTCGGCGGAGTGCAGCGCCTTGAGGGCGCGCAGGGTCTGGTAGATGAAGTACTGGGCGTGATCATCAGATAGGTCCTGTGTTCTGATCACACGGTGCATATCGGTTTCCATGAGCTCTTGGATCACTGTACGGCGTTCATGAGCTAAGCGCAGGGAAACGGAAATAAACTTGGGCGCTCACAGTAAACCTCTTTGAAAGCCTCTATTGAAGGGGGCTTAACTATGTCCAGAATCGAGATGATCTGGAATCAACATGCATAAGCGAACGAATGTGCATGGGCATATATGATGAGCGGCGTACATTTTCGCATACACCGGCCTCGCTGAGAAATTTGAGCAGCTTCAACTCCCGAAGAGTTCTCAAACAGAACATTGAATGGTCGAAGGGGGCAATCTTCTTGATCGCAACCTTTCTGCCGGTTGGGCGATGGACAGCAGAACATACGATACCGTAGGCACCCTCTCCTACGACATCGAGGACCTGGTACTGAGAACCTGTGAAGAACGCTAGATGAACACGAGAGCAGGAGAGAGGAATGGAAGCGAGCAAATACGGACCGACGTTGAACCTGACCTTGCGAGGGGCAGGTTGCGCTTGAGAAGCGGCATGGCTATGCTTTGAAGACTGTTTGGATCCTGCAGCATTGGTTTGCTGGCTCTGCGGCTGGGATTGCTCAGTGGGCATGAGGAGAGGGAGAAGATGGAGGGAGAGAGAGAAAGAGAGGATGTGGCGCGCTGATGAAGAATGAAAAGTTAAGTACGAGACAAAAGGAAGATCGAGTCGCGAGGGACGATTGGTTACCAAGGCGAAACACTGGTGTCGCTTGTCCTCTGTTGTTCTGGTCGTCGTCGTCAGGTGAACGTCACTCTATTTCCCTCGATTACAACGCTGGTTTCTCCTGATCTACAATGTCCTCGTCACGAAAAAACTCTGCCATGAAAAAAATCCCCCCTTTCAAGTTGATGCGTCCGCGACCGTGGGAACCAAGAAAAACAAAAGTCACGCGACGTCCAAGGAGTTGCCACGTGACTCAGTCTGGCTCGGTAATTTGACTCTGCCACTCTTGGTCCCACAGCCACACCGCAGGTTGACAATTTATTGCTCACTTCGGAGTCATCACCTTCGTTATCTCTCTTTCTTCTTGACCTCCATGTTAGATGTCTGG
>Ga0307514_10001103_pt1 | contig 37713 bp, 38 predicted proteins | sample 16_EM_MG_FD_203088 | JGI IMG/M metagenome (GOLD analysis project Ga0307514, IMG submission 203088) | Populus trichocarpa ectomycorrhiza microbial communities from riparian zone in the Pacific Northwest, United States - 16_EM | ecosystem: Host-associated > Plants > Roots > Unclassified | place... | reverse complement strand
TTTCCACTTCATGAAGACGCACGAACAGCTCAACAAGTACAATGCAATCTGGTTATCCGTGCCTGCTTACCACGACCTCACACCAAAAAATAAGTCATATGAAGAAGTTTCTCAATGGAATGGGAAGGAGATGAAGGAAATGAGCCGGTACCTGCTTGGAGTTGTAACCCAGTCTCTACGAGGCAGAAGGCCCACTCAGCATCCTATATTCAATCATGCAATTGAGTGCACACGGGCATTGTTAGAATTCTATATGTATGTTCAATATAAATCTCATGATGATGCAACATTGAGCTACATGGAGGACGCCTTGCGTCGTTTTCACACCTTCAGAGATGTTTTCTTACTGGGGTGAGCCGGCAAAAAGGCGAAGGCCAAAGCCAATGCCCTGAGATCAGAACTCGTGAAGAAGCAAAAGATAGACAAGGAAACAAATGCTGAAACTTGGATGCCGTCTAAGGAGCGGCGCGAAATGAACACCTGGCGGGATTATATCAGCCACAAGATAGATGTTTCCAAGGAGTTAGATGCCGACCTCAACTTTCCAAAGATCCACTTGATGTCTCATTGGGTTGAACAGATTTGTCAATTTGGAGTCTTGCAACAGTATTCTTCCGAGAGACATCAACAAGCCCATAAAACAAACCTCAACGACGGTTGGAATGCCTCCAATCACAATCTCAACTACCTGCTACAAGTAATCACCTTTCAGCTCGCATCCTCTGCTTCAAAGTCAGAGAGCTCAATCTCCAAGCCCTCGCTCAGCATCGGGAGAACAGCGCTGCCGCATGCACTCTCCTCCATTCCAGTGCTGATCTGGCTGCCCCCCCTGAGCCCCCAGTCATATGCGAAGCCCGAATTCATGAGAACCCAAAACTGCCATGATGGAAAGCATCCTGATGCTATGATCAAAGACTTCAGAGCATTACTCGACAATACTCAAGACGCAACGCACCGCGTGGCAATATACAGTGGCACACGGGAGTTTATCAAGCATAAGAGTCGTAACAAGACGTATATATCGGATGAACAACTGCATGAAATGGAGCTCTGTATTTACCATGGTATTAAGGTTCAAGTTGAGGGTTGAGATGGTAAACGCATGTCTCAGATGTGTCGATGCACAGGAAGCCAGAGCAGGCGTGGAGGGGATCGACAGAACGACTGGGTGTGGGTAAAGCAATGCCCGGGGAGGTGTTATGGCCCGCTGAATGGGCGTCTCCCGTGGCAACTGCAACAACTATTGAAAATCAAACTCCAAAACGAGGATGGAGCTTGCGTTGAGTACTGGTTAGCCTTGGCGCTCACCACAATACCTGAAAACTCGGGTAACTTAGATCCTGTCTCGAAATTTGTACAAGTGGGAAAAGCACCGGCAGCCGTTGCTTTGCAAGTTTTCAGCGTGGGAAATATTGTCGGCTGCGCACACGTAATTCGAGAGATAGCTACTAGTAGTAAGACAGGTGACGGACGGAACGAGCGATGGATTGTCAATAGCCACATAGAACTGGCAACTTGGAATGATGTGTATAATTAGTAAAGAGAGAATTGCATTTTGCGCGCAGGAAGAAGGAACGCGAGGAGAGATATTCGCAGCGTCACCCATCGCATTGCAATCCCAATGCAAGCGCGTACCCAATGAACCCATTCTGACGTATTGTCACAGTTGGGCACAACGCCAGAGTGATCATTTAAAATAGGAGACCTACAGAATACGAAGAAATAGTAAAACAGCGATCAGAGGGCAGTATACAACGCGACGCATTGTATTGACGCCGGGCACAGAGTAATCTGCCACCGGGGTGTCTCTGACAGCTCTGACGGAGCGCGTCCACTCCGACGGAGCCATTCCACCTGAACGAAATATTTTTTTGCTGATGCGCCGTAGCAAGCGATGCGAATGCTCTGCCTCTGTTAACCTTGTTGCATTGATCCCGGGTATGTTTGAAGTGGACGCAGTTGGACTTGAAATGTCCTGAGAGACCGCAGGGATAGTAAGTTCGTTCATCGTTCCTGGAGGTGTTTGTATTTCCAGTGATTGTGTCGTTTTCCGCGTGCTTTCTCTTTCCACATGGTTCGGTGGTATGATTGTCCATCTTGTAGTATGTGCATTTGTGCCTCTGGCGTCTGTTTCCTCGTCCACCTCCTCGTCCGCCACCACATCCGCCACGACCACGATTTCTGCCACGGGAGTATAGGGCCGCTCCAGTGGACGCATCTCCGATTTCTTTCGTTAGGGTAGTTCGCTTGGTATATTCGCAGATCACATGCATACACTGCTGGGCCGTAGGAGCGAGAATCCGCTGTTCAAGGATTTGGATGGTCGTTTCATATGAATTAGATAGGGTAGTGAAGATATGTGTCATCATGGCATCATCGGTGATATTTTTGGTGGTGCCGATTAGCTTCTTGCGGAAGGCGATTAATTTGGTAAAGTACTGGGTGACCATTTTGTCTGGCGATGGTCGACAGGCAGTGAACTTCCGCAGGACTTGGGTACGGCCAAATTTCGTTCAGGCATTGTCAAGTCGGTCCCTAAGTGCTTTCCACATTTCCACGGGGTCAACAATATTGTCGATGAGTGGAAGGAGTTTGTCGCAGCATCCGAGGTGTATTTGTGCTAGTACCTTATTGGCTCGGTCATGCCAGCTTTCTTGTAGAGGGTGTAGGGCGATGCCGTTGCCGACAGGGAGGAGTTCGACACCGGTGGTGATATTGTAGGCTTTCTTGGTGATGACAACTCAGCGAATCTTTTGCTTCCAGACAGGGTAGTTTTCCTCGGTCAGCTTGGGTATATTGCCATGATCGGTCTTGAATGTTTCGTTTGGCATGTTTGTAGAGTGGAGGAAGTTAGGAAGGTGACGATGGAGGGTGATAGATGGTGATGGTGTTGCGGCTGATGAGCAGGGATGGTTGTGAGTGGGTTAGGGGTTTTGAGGCTCTTTTTTAAGATTGTGAGATAAAAATAGTAGTGGGCGCCGGGCTCACAACCTGTTCAAATAGTGATGCTAGAGAAGCTTAATTGTATTCTATCTAAGAGGGCCACAAGGCCAGTATATATATGAACGTACCAGTATGGCTGATTGCCATCAGCTCGTACCAGAGTCAACAGTCATCTCCAGCCATACGAGACATCACCGTCTCCGGCCATACAAGACATCACTGTCTCCAGCCATACAAGACATCTCCGTCTCCGGCCATACAAGACATCACTGTCTCCAGCCATACAAGACATCTCCGTCTCCGGCCATACAAGACATCTCCATCTCCGACTGTACAAGATATCTCCGCCTCCGGCTGTACAAGACATCTCCGTCTCCGGCTGAGACCTGTATATGCAATAGTGGGTCCGTAAGAAAACACAAGTGACAAGTTGTGATGCAGTTGTGTGAGATAAAGTGGGGCAAAGTGAAAGTCCCTAGCGTAACACGAATTTTCAGGTCAAATTTTCCCCAATTTCCGCATCGCTAATACTTCAGTTGTCTCGTACCCAGCCTCTCGTGACTAAGCTTGCGAACCACTAGGGTTTGGGGACGAGACAAATACTTCAGAGCACTTCGCCACGTCGTTCAGATAACCCTATTTTCCTTAAGCGAGAGTGGTACACATGTATGAGTTCGGGCCAGCCGTTGACACTCACCCAGGTGTCAGGGCCGCTATACCTTGGTAGTTAAGCCCTCCTTTCCTGCTGAAAGTGAGGTCTGTTGCTGCTCGTGTGTATGTGCGTATGGGCTATTGTCTACAAAGGGAAGAGATGAGATCGACATATCAAAAGCTCTGTATGCATGATTATCATTACGAGTGCCAATGTGCCACGGATGCCTCACATCCCTCCCATCAGCTTACGGTCGACATCAGCTCCATCTAAAAATGTAACATAATCAACATCAAAATACTGACCACAGATGTTATTCTTATCTTCGTCCATAGCGAATCGATTCACGCACAATAATTGTTTCTGCCTATTTTACGTTGAAACCATGGTATATTAGATACAGCATAAAAGCCCACAAGTTGTTGTAACGCAAAAAAAACAAAAAAACAAAAAGCAAGACACTACAATACTCCAAACCAATGCATCCACAAGAAAAGATGAACACCATCGAATTGTCACTCTTTATAACACAAAGACTCCCCTCCATCCAGTCATCGTGCGTCCGTCCATATTCAACGTAAAAGAGAGCACACGGTACACTACACTTAACGAATTTATAAGTTACCACCTAGAATCGCCTCCGTTGCTATTCACACAAATAAGTTAGTGAATGATATAAGTTTGTTAATAGGTAACGGGGGATGAGCATACCCGAATTAATATAAGCCCTCTTCGCATCCAATATCATTCCAAACCTCGTTTCCAACTCCGTCTTGATACTCTTCTTCGTGACCGTCATCAGATCCGCTGTTCTCAAGATCTCTCTAATTTCAGCCAAAATCGCATCATCGGTTGGGAGCTCCAGCATTGACATCTCGAGCTCTCCACGGCCGTAACCGCCACTTCTTTGACTTATCATATCACTCGGCGCAATCGACATGCGACTATGCGCCCTCAGGTTTGGCAGGTCGAGCTGACTCATTGGTCTACTTTGATATCCTGGCGGGGGCATACCACCACCGAATCCATACTCTGAAGTGGGAGCATAAGATTTGGTTCCATAGGAATAACCCGAAACCTCAGAGCGTGTGTCGTTATGGCTACGTTGAGTCTGTGCTTCCCAGAGGTCATGTTGATAGTCTTCCCACTTCTTTCGGGGAATGCTGGCGGGATCAAATTTCCCTTCATCCGAGATAACAATCTTCTGGCCTTTCTCACCAGTAACAATACGAGTGTTACCCCACGAGAAATCATCCATGTGCCAAAAGGAGTAAAGAGGAAGTGCAAAACTGAAGACAGGAATGGCGATGATATACAAAATCATCCAACCGATCTATTCATAGTTAGTAAGATTGGGGGCGCGAGACGATTAATGCCACATACCATTTCCCACTTGCGCTTCAAGATAAAGATAATAGCTTGCAGGCCATAGACGGCAGCGAGTAGCACAAAAGCCCATAATGGTATCAGGGTGGAACTTGTGGAAATCATGTAGATGAGATAGATGAGATATCCAACCGTAACAGGAGCAATGATGGTGCTAAGCAAGTCGAGGAAGACAACAAAACGCATAGAGAAACAGCAGAAACCGCAAAGCTGCTGCATGGGTACCAGTTCTGCAAGATTGTGAATCGTCGAGTTAATCCACCGTCGACGCTGCGACAGAAATACCGCCCAGGAGTCCGGTGCGATAGTGTAAGCATGAGCCTCAAAGATAAATTTCGTCTTGAATTGTGGATGATGTTTCAAAAGTAACGTTGTTAGGTATCGATCCTCACCCAAATGAAGAAGGTTTTTCATGTGTAATGTATCGACCCGAATTTCGGCATAAGCATCAGTAACCTCTCGACTGACAAATAGAGGCTTCCCGGTTTCCGCAGCACGAATGCGGTACATCGAGAAACAACCGGGCAAACAAGTTACCGATCCAAATAAACTTTCGAAGGCCTTAGAGAGATTGTGTGAAATGAAGTACTCGTACACCTGTATCATGGTGATGAATGAGTGCTTCGCGTTATTGAGACCAGTCTCTCCACAGAGGGCGATGATTCGGGTATCTGCCAGGAATGCTGCGACCATACGGGTACCAGAATCATTTGCAACCACAGTATCTTCAAGTCTCATTAGCACATATATAATCATCCAGGAAGCTTGTCTACTTACCTGCATCAATCTGTAGAATAAATTCATAAAAGGTAGGGTTGACGCCAATAATATTTCGGATTTGATGATGCATCTCTAATTCCAGAGGACTCATTGGATCGTTGTAGTGAACTCTGTTCAGGAACCGCATTATAACCATTTGGGAGTCACGCTTGCCACGATTGCCAGGTCGGGAGACTTCCGAGGGCTTTCCGACCTTGACGACAACCAAGAAGGGAACAATATGTCCTTGAACCTCGTAAAGACCAGAGTAGATCTTGCCCATGTTGTGTTGCTTTTGGCCTTCTCCTAGGGACTCAAAACTCAAAGGTTCGGGATCCACTGATTCCGGTACACCGAGAATATCGAGGACGATTCGGGGCGTAGGTCTATCGTTCCCTTGTCCGATAATCATACCATCACAAACGACGATCAATAGTTTTCTCTTGTCATCGTAGCGCATCCTTGCCACGGAATCAATAGCACGTCGGAGAGATTCCTCATCTTCTGTATAGGCCGGAACCTGACACATGATGAATTTGTCAAGATTTTCCGGCATATTTTTCTTGCCGAACTGTAATGCAGCAAAAAATTTGAAGGCAATGACCGAGACAAGCATGATCGAAATGGCAAGTAAAAGGTATCTTGCAAATTGACACTGAACAGAATTTCTGGTATCGACATTTCCAACGTAAAATAGACGGTTGAGGCACACTCTCATACGCTCCTTAACATCGGCACTCAGACTAAGAGTTTCCCAGTATTTGGTAACATCTTGACCAGAGCGTCCAGCAAAAAGATCGGCTACTTGTTGATCCATAAAGTCCACGTTGACTTTTGCTACGTTTTTGTCTTTCGCGTTGGTTGGGAAAACAATTCGCCGTCCACCTTGATTGTACTCGGTCATATCATACACTCGGTCACCGATAATAGCTATGTCTTTATTCTGGCTGTTGGCCAATCTTTTGACATCTTTGGCAGAGTAACCGATACTGCCCTTTTTGAAATTAGCTTTTATGACCATCATCTGCTCATAAAACCAGTCTGGTCGAGAATCATTGGTATAATAGCGGAAATCATGATATCTTGCATTCGGATCCACCGTTCTGTCCTTGGTCGCGTTATCGCCTCTGTAGTTGAGTTGAACCGCCGGATTAACGATTCCCTCAACGCCATTGCAAAGGGCTGAGACCTGGACTGGGAACAGAGTTGTAGCATCTTTCCCAGAATATTTTAGGAGCGATTTCTTAGGTATGATGTTAGGATAATGCGAAGGTATAAAGTCCGTGAGATCAAAAACTATGCCACGAATAGCGACGTAGGCATCGCTTTCAATATTGTTCTTTCCTCCATCATGGGTGGAAAGTTCTTCAAGTGTGAAGATATCTTGTTTGGGACAGATCAATTCCGGAAACACCACTGTGGCGTGTTAGCTATCCAGAGAAAAGAAAGCGGGTCGAGCTGCGTCATACCGAGGAAAAAGACCGCGATACCACACATTAGCCATATCATCATGTTGATGGCCAACTTTTCACGCCATGCAAGTTGCACATCTTTCCGTTTGATGCGTCCGACCCAATGGATGAGAAAGTCAGGTACGAACCATGTGAAGAGCCAGACAACGAACATCCACCGTTTGCGTGAACCAGACACAGGTAACTCGTCAATCTCCTCTTCCCGGGCTGCTTGACCTTTCTCTGCCATTTGCTCGCGGGTGTCGAAGTTGCGGAACATATCTCCGGAATGGAAAGCGGAGGCAGCTGCTTCGGATCGCAAGTCGTCCGACTTGGAGAAAGAACCTCCTTTGCCCTCAACCCCGTAGATGTGCGATCCAAGACCAGCAGAACTGCCCATGCCCGGAATCAATCGTACCCGGGAATCGGAACCACTGAAAAGAGCGCCGCCAGGCTCGCCGACCGGTGTTAGGGGATCACCACTTCCTCCGTCGTCAGGATCTGGAGAATATGCAGCACCACCCGCTCGTGTTCCCCCCTCACCCAGTTGTGCAATTTCGAGCCAGCATCGTTCACTAAGGAAAACACCAGTTGAACCTACTCGAACCTCGTTCGATTGCCAGCCCTTCTCCTCGACCACCATCTCCGCCTTCTCCTTCTCACTTCCCACTATAATTGATTCGGCCTCTGCAAGCCCTAAAAATTCTCCAAAGGGTAAAAAGACTGAGAAATCCGCATTTCGTACTCGCTGCGAGATTTCTGCGATTCCCAGAGTCCGAATTTGGGTGCGCACACACTTAGAATCAAATTGATTGGCAATACGCCGGTCATTCGGCTTCAAACAGAAGATGAAGTAAGGGTTCGTATTCGTCCCGGTGAGTGATCTAGTGACGGTATCCAATGCACCGACAAATTGGCCTGCAGCCCCTTGCTCAAGTAATGTGGTCTCCTTATGCTCAGATTTGATGTTTGGCTTATCGCCCTTCTTTCTCATGACACTAGGCATTCGCAATGGTCGTGAAGAGATCTGGCCTTGCATGATGGCTGTTTTTTCGCGCGGATGATGAACGGTAGTCACTACTTTGCTGCTGAACAAGTCGGTGATGAATGAGCTGGTCGTGCCACGGAAAAGGTTCATAAGGTCAGCTGAGATGATCTCGCTGTTCTGCTCGATGAGCCCTGCAATTGGATAGTCCACTTCACCGGCGAAATGTTTGACGGTAAAGCTAGTTCCCGGCGTTGAGAACTTGGATCCTGGAAGGGGAGATGAAGCCCCGATATTAACCGCAGGGTTACTCTTGGTATCAAATCGCTTCTTGAGACTCTCAAGGAATTGCGCATCAGAGCGGCCTCTCTTCGTCTGGTCGTCCAAGATGCTCAAAAGGCCATTACCAGACTTGAGCAAGGCCCGCACAGCGTCAGAGTTGTCGAAGTAACTTGTAGCAGGGACGCTGACTTCCTCGCTCTCCAAGAGCTCTGCCTTCTTGTCAAAAAAGCTCTGTAGACAAAAATTGTACAAGCTTTCGGTGGCAGCATTGTTGAGGAGTTGATCGAGTGTGCTACCTGTTGCTGAAGTTTGGGAGAAACCCGGAAAATCGATGATGGAGATTGTATTGGCGATTGAATCTTCCACAGCACAAAGACGCTCATTGCAAGATTCGACAATCCATGCGACTAGGAGTGAATAGAGAGTTCGCGCTAACTCATCTGCGTGTGCTCTGGCGCCTTTTGCGTCTAACATCACGGTCACCCTCTCTCGGTTTAACGTTTTGGTTCGATAACCTAAGCTGGTTTCCAGTGCATCTGGAGGAACACCGAGGAAAGCTGCGATTACACCGAGGACATCTTTGTTGCGTACAACCACGACTTGATCACCACCTTCCATCGCTCCCGATTCATCTCCTCCAGCCAAAGTTGCATGACCGTTTGCGAATTCAAGTTGGCCAATATGGAGCACAACTGCGAGAAGCTGGCATATCTCCGCTATCTCGTTGCGCGGAAACTCCAGTTTTCGCAAAGCAGTTTTGAAGTGCTGAAACCCGTCCGCATCGTTGATGCCTACCTTCAGCTGAGTCGGATGCCCGAGGTATTTCCATCTCTTCTGGCCTGCCTTGTTGCCCATATCGCCAACACTATGCTTGTGGGAGGAGGTTGCTACATTTTTGAGACCAAGATGCTCCTTCTCAGCGTCCGAGGTTCCCGCCAGAAGATAGTAGAGGGCGTGAAAGTTTCTTTCTCCAGTGGGAATGTTGGCAACGCGAGATCTTTCGAGACGATGGTCAAGCAACTTGGCACCAATTAATGTCTGAGAGATACTATCATACTGAAGCTCGAGAAATAGTCCAGCTTTGGATGCGGTAGGGGTTGTCAGAGATTTGGTCGTTGTCAATGTATCAAAAAGAAATGTAAAAAGCGAAATCTTGTGGGAGAGTGGTGTAGAGCTAAACGCTAATAGAGACGATAGTAGGTGGGAGCGGAGAGTAGTTTTCCCAGACCCCGATTCTCCTCTATTTGGGCATCAATCAGTATCAATTCCGACTCAACTGTAAACACAACAGAAACACCTACAGAAACACAGCAACCTGGTTCTCCCCCCGTCCTCCTAAGCGCCGCCACATCCTATTGGCCATGCCTTCGAGCTCCACGCCGACAACATTGGGGGTAGTAAAGGTGTTCAACGATACAATTGCCTGTGAGCTGATGGTTGCTGTCGGCAATGACAGATGAAACCGGGAGGCTAGATGAGCAGTGATATGCGTATCTGACTGAAGGTGCGCTGGTAACGACGGCAAAGATGGCTGCGATTGAGGTGATTGTTGAGCCATGGCTGAGGAGCTGGTGGAGGGGATCGCGCCCCTCTCTGACAGACTGGGTACGTCGAAGAGTTGCTGGTTATTTAGCGGGTACAAACTTTCTACAACCCCATTCAACACCTCGAGCTCCTGAACTGTTATTGCTGATTGAGTCGGGTTTTAGGGCGCAAATGAACAGCTGTCTACCTCCAGTATGAGTTAGTGCCCGTTGCCTTGAGAACGCAATCTCAGTGGGGAGTAGAAGTGGATGAATTAGAGTCGTGTGAGAGGTGGTAAGGTATGTAAGTTAGTTGCGTCAACAGCGAAGGGCGAAGAGAAAGGGGAACGAAGAGTTGTCGCCGGACGAGTAAGACAATAACAATACAATAGTGGCACCAAGCGAATGTAGTAAACGACTGTCGGACAACAGAGAGTGAACGTACAGAAGAAAGATAGAGATACCTAACAGCTCCAGAAAATCACTGAACTTGACAGATTCGACGTAACTGTTGCTTGGGTGATATTATTATTCAAAGCGGCGAAAGTAAAAGACTACAAGGGAAACAGCCCGTGTTCGAGACTACTGAGATAGGTACAAGATGGCATGGTAGTCTAGCGCAACAAGAGTGATCAGGCGTAACTGCCCCTCAACTGTAGGTACTCTTCGGGACGCTAAAAATACTAGACTAGAGTTCAATTCTGCCAGGTGTTTCGCAATAGCAGAGATTGTTGCTTGTACATTACGACTCTCTGCCGCGAGAAGTATGTCCTCAGCAGAGAGTACTTGGTTCATCGAGGCGTTTCGCGTCTCAACGTTGTTTGTTATGATGGATGTTGACACCCTTCGGCCTCTTAGCGTGGTGTGGTTGCTCTGCAACGATATTTTGTTGATATTTTGGGAACGGAGATCCGCCACCGTAACCTGAATCCGCTTCCTCGCACTTCCGGGTTTCACTAGTAACATTTTTGCATTCTCTGCTTTCGAGCGGATCTTAACGGCTAGGTAGGCTTTATGACTTCTAATTCCGGGAGAATCTGAATGGCCATGTCTTTGTTGCTTCGCCTTCCACCCTCTCAGGCGTGTGCATTGGAGGAGTTCGAGGGGTGCGCAAATGGCAATGAGATTTGTTTACATGTGCAATTCTGAAAAGGGGAACCATAACACCACTAATGGATTTTGCCGACTTTTTCAGCCGGCTCCTTCCCGAGCTCAGGGTCGGAAAAAAAGCAACTGTTTCTTTTTATAGAATCCGCCATCACCGTCACGTTGCGATGAGAAGAGTCGCAAAATGTCAGTCGTCAACATCACGATCAGTAGGAACAGGAATCTAACTACTTGTCAGGAAAGACGAATACTGGGCCATCTCGAGTCTGTAACTATGCGTACTTCCAATTACCTAATGTACACGGTGTTTAGGGCCCTGTATCTATGAAGAGCCATGCAGTGAGTACTGGATAGTGTAGAATGGCACGAGTGGCACGGAAGTTGCACTGCAGGAGAAATGCTACTTCTAGTGGCAGGGTGCATGCAGCAAGCACATCACCACACCAAGCTGTGTTTTGTTGCTCCCAATCAACCTCACCCTCTTTTCTGTTTACTTCAAACACTGCCATCAGCACCGCCTGCTCGTCCGTCTTCGACATTCACTCTACTCCCTCTGTCGTTCGCTACTCCAAACATCCGAATTAATCATTTGTTTATTTGTTTGTGTGGGCGTGGATGCGGGTGTGTCTCGGCAGTACTTTTTCTCGGCCTTGTTGAAAGGGGATCGATTAAACATCTGGGTACTACCTATCCTCTCCAGCGAACAATCACTTTCGAACCCCAGTTCAGACAACGACGGTATTTTCCTTACTTTACCTTCACCATCTAGGACTTTAATCCTGCGGGATCAGTACCATTGCTTAAGGGATTGGGTTACGAAGCCCGAAACCTCGTGCACAAACTACACTCATCTCCCCCCGGTTCCAATACCGTGAGAACGTGTAGAACGATAGTGGCTTGCCTCATTGTGGGCCCTTTACGCTCTTACGCCTTGGGTCGTCTCGAGTGACCTTCGTCATGTCGTTCACGAACAATCGCCACTCCATTTACTCCACGACGTCTGCTGCGCCGTACGGCAACATGCCTTCCAATCAGCCTGGTGCCTTGACAACGTCTACTCTACTTTCCGCCCTCCACAATGCCTATCTATCTGGCTCGGTTTATCCTCTCGATGCAGCTACAACCGTAGTTGTGAATTCTGGAGCCGGTAGGGGAGCTAACCAGTTTATGGGAGTCTTTGATGAAGAGCTAGGGATGAGGGTCTGGGAGCATGCACGACGGAGAGCTGAAGATCAGACGATCGTCCTTGCGTACGTGAATCCCTAACTTTGGGTTTATTATCATATTCGGGGTTCTCGAATAGTGGCATGTTCTCGAAATATGCACTTTCTTGGCTAACGGAACGAAATCTAGGTCGCTGGGTTCGCTATCGCCCTCTCTCCTTTTACCGATATTATCCACCCTCCCTGCAGCGCCCGATCTCCTTAGTGTATGCCTTAACCTCATCTCCACCTTCACAAATTGCTTGACTCCTGAATCACCATTCTCTGTACCGCGGCATCGAGGACTGGCAGTATCTGCTCAGATTTCCCTCTCTGGTGCCATCTCGGGTGCACATATTTCACTTTCGGATGCAGGTCTTGATACCGAAAATGGGCTTCTTCATATACCATCCCAGCAGGGATATAGAGCGTTCGACGTTTTCTATTATCTCCTCTCCAATGTGTCGACATCTGCGGAAAGACAAGGTCTAGGATTACAAAGTCCCGATACATACACTTTACTTGCACGTAGCAATACCTATTCGCTACCAAGCTACCTTCCAACGGCAGATGACTCGGCCGCTGCTGAAGATTGGAGGGCCAATTTGAGGGCTATCGGAATCAAAGGTGGAATGTTACGAGGGCTGCTTTCAGTCATGGCGGGCATTCTCAAACTTGGAAATTCGGTTGGTCTTTTGGTTGACGAAGAGGTGGTGGAAGAGGTTTGTGAGGATGTATCCGGCTTGTTGGGCATTGAGCCCGACGTGTTAGCCAAGAAAATGGGCGACAACGAGCGAGAACTTTTCATTGCGACTGTTTATGAGCTTGTTGTAGAGTGGATCATTGCAAAGGCAAATGAGGCCATCGCCGCTGACTTTGCCACAAGAAAAGATGCGGAGTCGAACTCAGGCGACAGCCAGGAAGGTGATACTGTACAAATCACGGTTCTAGAACTACCCGATGAAAAAATGGCGAGAGCCGTTTGTCTCAGGGGAGTATTCGATGACGAAAGCGGGCTGAACATAGAGATGAAGTCCGATGGTGTTAATATGCCGAACGTTAGCAGCACTGTGATTCGGGAAATGAAGGCTGCGTGGAGCGATGCCGAGAGTGCATGTTTAGTTGGCATGGGTCGTGAACGAGAGTACGAAAACGATCGAAAGGAGCAAATCATCGAAAAGGGGGGGAGAGAGGTAGAGGATGGCGGGTTCCTGAAAGAAGTTTTGTTTCCCACAGAATTCGGTCGATCTTCAGTGACGGTGCGATTAGACGTGTCGCAGCTATTAGCTGCGAGCAGGGCGTGGTACCATCTTAATCTTTCACCCACAGAAGGTTCTTCAGCCACGGAGGATCCACATTCCCAAGGTCAACCCTGGTCAGCTTCAGCAGTGAGTCGCCAGTTGAGAGGTTGGAGATTACCCGAGTGGGCGAACCGGCGCAGCAAAAGACTAGATTTCACCGCCGACTTCGACTTTGATGAATTTGAGGTACGGTATGCTGTTTTAGGTTGTTCAGGTGGACGAGATGGTGTCGAGAGCTGGGTACTTGAAAGAGGTTGGAGTAACGGCGAAGTTATGGTTGGAAATGAGCGTGTATGGATGCGGGAGCCTTGCTGGTGGGAAGCCGAAAACATGCTGGATATCAAGCAACCAGGCGTGCCTCCAGGAATGATGGGAATGGGAACGGTTATGCCTGTACCACATATGGACACTGGGTACACCACAAATACCAACGGAAGTGGCTATTTCCCACCTATGGGAAGCCAAGGGTTCGAGCAGGCGGCGCCAAAGGATCAATTACTGCGGCAACAAAGTACCACTCCATTGCCTGGTGGAAACGACGAGCAAAACCGAAGTCTTCTCGCTAAGTACGAGGCCAACCATTTCACCGCCCCTGGGGATGTTGAGCTTGGTGAGAAACAGCATATTGAAGAACGCCCTGTTTCAACGTCTAGAAAGGTCTGGGCTGGTTTTGTCTGGGCCATGACATTCTGGATTCCGAGTTTTATGTTGAGATATGTTGGTCGTATGAAGCGACCGGACGTTCGAATGGCGTGGCGAGAAAAAGTAGTGCTTGTGTTTTTGATATTCATTCTGAATGCCGGCATCATCTTCTGGATTGCTATTTTTGCGCGATTACTGTGTCCCAATATCAACAAGGCATGGTCCCGAGCAAATGTCGCGAGGCATCAGGGCGAGACCGACTACTGGGTGAGTATGCGGGGTAATGTTTACGATCTCTGTCAGTTCTTCCTGCTTGTACCCCTCGGGTTACCTCTACTAACTTCTGCTATAGCAACCTTCTGGACTATTCAGCACAGCGATGTTACAGGCCAAGATGTGACTAGGGATTCCATGATTGAGTTCGCAGGGCAAGATGTTTCACCCTATTTCCCCCCTCCAATCTACCTTGGATGTCCCGAACTTGTCACAGACAATACGGTGACTCTACAGCTGAATGACACCACTGCACGATCCCAGTCCAACGCTATACACTGGACCGGTAAACAAGCGTTATTTCCTCAGTCAGCCTTGGCTGATGTTGATTGGTACTCTCAAAAATTGCTTCCCAGACTCAAGCATTTTTGGACAGGCGATCTTGTTTGGGACAAAAAGCAAGTCAAAAAGGATGGTGTTGAGAATAACAAACCTTGGGCCATTATCGATAACGAAGTTTTTGACTTGACCGACTATTTCTATACCGCCAAGCGCATGAATAACCAGCCTCCATACAAATTTCTGGACTCTAAACTAGAGGAGATTTTTAACGAAAATCCCGGGTCAGATATCACTGAAATGTTCTATAAGGAGCTGAATGCGACCACACGGCGAACAAATATACGGTGCATGAAAAACATCTTTTATGTAGGCAAGGTTGACTTTCGGTATGGCGCCAAGTGTCAAGCAAGTGGTTATGTTCTCCTTGGTTTTGCTGCCATAATGTGCGCGGTCATTCTCGTCAAGTTTTTGGCTGCACTCCAACTTGGCACAAAGCGACGTCCAGCCATGCAAGACAAATTTGTTATCTGCCAAATTCCAGCATACACTGAGGGTGAGGACCAGCTTCGTAAAGCAATGGACTCTTTGACTGCTCTAAATTATGACAACAAGAGGAAACTACTGTTTGTTATATGCGATGGCATGGTTGTTGGAGGTGGAAACGACAGTCCTACACCCAATATCGTCTTAGAGATTCTTGGAGTAGATCCAAAAATTGACCCACCCGCACTCCCGTTCAAAAGTGTTGGTGAGGGGAGCGCGCAACTTAATTATGGTAAAGTCTACTCCGGATTGTACGAATTCGAAGGGTGTGTGGTTCCATACATAGTTGTTGTCAAAGTGGGCAAGCCTTCGGAGACTAGCAAGCCTGGAAATCGCGGAAAACGCGACTCCCAAATCCTCGTGCTGGAGTTTCTTAACCGTGTCCATCACCGCACCGCAATGTCTCCCCTCCAACTGGAAATGTTCCATCAAATCAACAACATTATCGGAGTCGATCCAGAGCTATATGAGTATATTTTAATGGTGGACGCCGATACTAGTGTCAAGGAAGACTCTCTCAACCGTCTAGTTGCAGCATGCGCCCACGATGCGAAAATTGCCGGTATTTGTGGTGAAACCAGTCTTGAGAACGAAGAGCAGAGTTGGTGGACCATGATTCAGGTATATGAGTAAGTGCTGTTCCTCTTTTTTTGATTGTGTTGGTAACCGTTGACGTTTGTTAGGTATTATATTTCCCATCATCTGGCCAAGTCCTTCGAAAGTCTGTTCGCGTCTGTTACTTGTTTGCCTGGATGGTAAGTAATCCAAACCACACCAGCACACCGTGCCTGCACTATGTTAATCTTCATAGTTTCTGCATGTATCGACTGAGAACTGCCGACAAGGGTCGCCCTCTCATCATAGCCGACAAGGTCATCACTGAATACGCTGATGGTATTGTCGATACTTTGCACAAGAAGAATCTGCTATCGCTTGGTGAAGATCGTTACCTGACTACCCTGATGACCAAACACTTTCCCTACATGAGTTACAAGTTCATTCCCGGTGCTTATGCGATGACAGCCGCTCCCGAAAGCTGGAGCGTCTTGCTTTCGCAGAGACGTCGCTGGATCAACTCGACTGTTCACAACTTGGCAGAACTTATGTTCCTCGAGGAGATGTGTGGCTTCTGCTTATTTTCTATGAGATTTGTCGTGTTCATCGACCTTATGGGTAAGTGTATCATTATACCCTCAGTTGTTGAGCTTTACTCATTGACCTACTAGGTACGATCATTCTACCTGCCACCTGTGTTTACTTGGGTTACCTCATTTACATCGTTGCATCCAAGACTGGACCTCTACCAATCATATCGCTAGCTATGATTGCAGGTGTCTATGGTTTGCAGGCTATCATATTTATTGTCAAACGGCAATGGCAACATGTGGGTTGGATGATTATCTACATCATGGCGTTCCCCATCTACTCATTCATTCTCCCCATCTACTCGTTCTGGGCCCAGGATGACTTTTCATGGGGAAACACTCGTATTGTGGTTGGAGAAACTGGTAAGAAAAAGGTTGTTGCTACCACCGATCCGGGCTTTGATCCAAAAAGCATTCCGCTCCAGACCTGGGATGAATACGCGACCCAGAACAAGCTCCCTGGTCGACGAGGTGGTGCGCCAGAAAAGTTTGGAGATATGGGCTACGAAGCCTATGAGATGGATGATGTACACTCCATGTATTCGTCGGTCAAACCCGCGTCTACTATTCTTACTGGACTTCCGAACCTTGGTGGACAGACGTATATACCTCCTCGATCTCCGGCTCCATTTGCAAACAATCGCCAGTCGACTTATTCCGCGTATACTAGCCTGACTGGTCTTGGTGGACACGATCAGGGGCAGCATCAGAGGCTTATGTCGATGGGAGGAATGAGTACTGGTGATTATTGGCAAGACGGTGGACACCATAACAGCCGCCATAGTCCGATGTCAACGAGTGGACTGCCGAGTACCGATAATTTGCTTGGTCCTCACACTCCACCCCCGAGAGCACATTCTACAACTCCTCTTGGATATGGCGGATCGAGGCCAGTGAGTCAGATGGATTTTACGAGAGTCGGTGGTGGTCCAGATGATGAAAGTATTGTGGATGCTATCAGGGGGGTGCTTCGGGAAGTGGATTTGGAGAATATTACGAAGAAACAAGGTATGTGATTGCTGCTGTTTTACTTAGATATAGTAGTTTACTGACACTAGCGTAGTGAGGGCGCTTGTGGAGCAGAGGTTACAGACAGAGTGCCAGGGTGAACGAAGAGTATTCTTAGATAGAATGATTGATGCAGAGTTGGCGAGTATGCCATTGTAGGCTGGGGCGGTGTGATACCTTTTCCTTTCTTCTCTTTTCCCTGATATAATGTTGGTGCTCTTAATCATGGCGGATCATAAATAGGTGGTGGGAAGGCGAGCAGGTGAGAGGGGCATGCATGGAAAGGTTTACTTAAACGGAGTTATTTCTCACTTTCCATTATCTATGTTCTTTTAAGTTTTTGGTGTAAAAGTACTCTTTTGCATTGTTGATGGTTGTTTGATATTGTGTATATGGATTAATCATTGGCATTTACGGATCATGAGATTGGATGCATATTCTTCATAGTACAACTAAGTAGCTCCATCCGATTCCTTGACCCCGACGGTTTGAGAGCCGGGGGCTGGAAGAAAGGGGGTCTGTTCCCTTCGACTCGGCCTCCTTTTGGATCTTCCGCTCGGATTTCGGGTGTTATACCCGGTTAACACTTATTCTAAGTCATTCGGCCTAAATAAGGGGTGTTTAGAGAGCCAATCGGTGGCGGCCACACACGCTGCCGTCGATAGACGCACTGCATTCTGCAGCTAGGCTGGTCTAGATATGTAGTGCAAGGGAACAATGAAGGTCGATTTCAATGAGCGCAATTGCAAGTTAATAGGGGGTTTTTCTTGTTGATCAGCATACACATGTATAGATGAAACTCGTACAGCAGTAGCAAAAAAGGTCAACAACGTTTTAAGTATTTTAAAAATTAGCAATTGGATAATAAACGCATCACTGGGTAGAGTTATTAGTCTCATATCACGCTCTGAGACATAGTCCTATATGTTAATATTGAATTAGGCCACTTGATTTACTGGCGGGGCGGGGATCAAGCCCGGCGGCCATGTATGTGCTAGGTACGTTTTGTAACCTGGGCGGCACCCTGCATGAGGTCGAACAAACTTGACCTAGAGTAGGCCCACCGAACATAACATCCGAGCAGGGCGGGTACCAGCAATTTGACGTGGCTAGTGCTGCAGGCTATCCGGAGGAGATGGCAGGTAAAAAAATCGAGAAGACAGAATCCCATGGAAGTTTGGGTACCAAGCACGTATTATTTAAGGGCACATTCTCCCGCTAGTTTCTGGCGAGGAAGAATCTCGTGAGCTCCCTCCCCCCCCTCCCCCCCCCTCCCCCCGGCTTGCATGACGGCACTGACGAACAAACGGACGAATAGCATCAATTGAGCGATATCACTTGTACACGATTGGATACGCAATATATTTCACAACCACGAATCACAGTCGGGTTATTCTCCAGTTCAAAACACCCCACCTCAGGACGACGAACTATTCAATCCAGTTCTTCTCTCGTCCATCCCAATTCCTCATTAAACACTTCATAACTCCACCACTACCACTCATTTACTATCCTCTGAGGCGACTGTCGGCCATCAAAATCCTTACGCACAAACACCTACACGGAAAGAAGCCGTAAAGACAAACAACCCCACCTTCCATCCAAGTCACGCCACTTCTCCTTCCACCTGTCCACCTGAAACCCTCTCACCACTACCGCAAAATGGCAATGAGAGAACCGTCGCAATCAAAAGCAACCGGAATAATAATCGGATTCACGATAGCCGGCGTGTTCTTCCTCCTCTTCGTCATCGCACTGTTTCACTGGTATTCGCGGCGGATGCATCCGAGACGAATTGAAGGCAGCCATAATAGCAGTTCGAGTGGTGACGGACGGAGTGAATATAGTGAGGTATAGCAGGGAGGGGGGGAAGTACAGTAAAGGCGGTTTTGCATATTTTTGATATCTTCTGCTTCGCGTACATACGATTTTATCCTACCATCTGACGGTTTTCGACGTGATCCCACTTTTTGCAGTGGGGCGGGCAGTTTAAGAGGGAGTTATTTTTTTTTCCTTGTTTGCTGATTGGGCTAATGTGGTGGTGATGTTTTTGGACCTAGCCAGTTGCTGTATTTTTTGGCTGCATGATCCCTGAGATATGACGTGGCCCTTTGTATTTTTTTTGTTCTTTATATATTGGTGCAGGGGGCCTGTTTATTCGCTCACTCGCCAGCTGGCTTTCTTCTTCACATATTATGGGGCCATGTTTTACGAAGACTGATCATGCATGGGACGAAAGGTGTTGAGTAAGATTGAAGCAGAATGTTAGGGAATAGATACCAAACAAAAACTGGCTGACTGTGACTTCAGATGGAAATTGATTCAATTCGGGTGGCATTTAGAATCAAAACATTCAATTGGACAATTTTACTGGAGCCAGTAATTCTGAAGTTGATCATCTCCATATAAAGCAGGTCTCAGTAACTCGGAAGTTTTGATACTTATTCCTCCGTCCTTGCCGTCCGGCCGGAACGAAGTGTCAATCATGCATTGCGGGTGCGTCTGCATTGATTGAACCCGCGATTTTATAGTGTCTGCATGATGAATTTAGGTCGCTTCTATTCGTTCAGCTGGCAGCTAGAGTAATTGTCCCACACTTCTCACTGAGTATCGGGTATGCGAGCTGTACGAGCTATAAAATCACGAGTTCAACCAGATGATACGGTAGACTCGGATCTGCAAGCCATCGATAGATATATCCTAAGAGATTCAAGCCAAATACAGCCCATGACCATGTGGTATGTTTCACACTGAGGCCGATACACGCCCGCCGAATTTAAACAATCACGAATCCTGAGTGACAGCACGTGTATTAATGCTGACTAAAATTAAGACAAGACCCAGTGCCCTACATAATGCACCAAAAAAGACCAATTGCTAATGCCAAAAATTCTAACACTGAGCGCGCGGAATATGAGGAAGGACAAAAAGAAACTAACCAAAAAGTTCAGACTCATAATCATGATGGCTCATGCTATTATCACAACTCCCTAGTATTAGTCGCCTCCATTGCTTTTTCATCCATAGGGTCAGTCGAGCGAGAGTCCGGTTCTTTATCCTATGTTGTCGACTTGTCAAATCCTATCTCCTTACGTTCCTGCAGAAACCGGTGAAACTTCCATCTGCTCTTGACGGTGTCGCTGTATTTGAGAAATAGGAACGGACAAACGCACTACTCAAACAATTAGCATGAGGGTTCGGCCACATGAATTACTCCGAAATAGAAAATTTACCATCCCCAATGCCAAAAATCCCAGTAAACTCGACGCCATGGCACCCCCAGGGCTTTATACACTATCACCAGTCAGCATACCGTGGAGCCAAGGAAGTAAGGAATAGAGAAATCTACTATGCCTCGCAAACAGCGGAAAACTGGCCCCAAACAAATTACGACACATAGAACATGCGGCGAGCGCAGAGGCTGCATAGATCTCGTAGAAATCTGTGATATAGTTCAGGAAGCTGATGAACAGCATACAGAAGCCGAAGCCGAAAGGAACCCCCGCCACCACCGATACACTCCAGTGCACATCCGCCCTTGCGGACCACCCCTGCCAAAACATTGATATAACGTAGACTGGCCCCGCGATGCAGGCCAATGTCAAACACCAGTATTCAGAGCTTATTTTATGGCCCTGCGCTTCTCGTCTCTTGATGTGTTGGTCCCAGAGGATGACGCCAACGTACGAAAAACCGGCGCCGAAGCCTACGGGGATGAGGGGGAGACCGCTGACTCCCGGGCCGAACCCGTAGACTCCTAATACGGACAGTTATGTTATGTGTTGAATAGGAAGATAAATGACTACCTTGATAGGTAATTGGGTAGCTCTGGGAGAAAAGATAAAACGTCCCGTAGATCAATGATATGTACAAGGAGACGAGCAAAACAATGCTTTCGTTCCAAAGCATCCGGAAAGTCCGTGACAGTGTAGTTTTGAGGGCGGATTTCAAAGAGCGGTCTTCAAGTTCCAGAGGTGCAATCACCTCTAAGTCTCCCTGTGCCCGAAGTCATTTGGCCTTACGGAGAAGGAGAACTGGGGCAAACATCTCCGGGCAGAACAGCATTGGAATGAAAGATAGATCGCTGATCATTACTAGAGAACGTCAGTTCGGCTCAGACCATGGTAAGATGGTAAGTAAGGCTAACTATCTGTATGAAAAACCATCCGCCATCCTAAGCGTGAGTTGGAAATGAATCCACCAATCACTGGAGACAGGGTTGGCCCCACCTGTATTTCATTAGTTTAGTATTCAGGAGAGGGATTAGGGTTGTCAGTACCATCGTAACCGCAGAGAAGATAGCCATATCTACTCAGAAACATGCCGTTAGCATCCAATAGAGCACAGGAGAGATTAAGGGCCAGTACTTTTTTCCCGCTTTTCAGCATCGGGTCATATCCGCAAATTGCCCCCCAGTCTATTGACAATCAGTCTACAGCTCGAACACCCAAGTATATATTAGGCCACAAACCACTGATATGGGCGCAGAAGCCCCAACACTAGCTAGGAATTGGAATACTAGTAGAGAAACGATGTTTGGACTCACGGCGTAATAGATGGTTCCTACTACAAACCACCCAAAGGCTATTATGGAAACAGATCTACGACCATAGAACTCGCTGAAAGGTGCAAAGGCAATTGGTCCAACGACATACCCGAGCAAGAATAAGGAAATTGTCAAAATAGTAACTTCAGTATGCGTGACGTTTAAATCTTGCTGTATAACTGACATGGCACCAGATGGCAGTAATGATGCAAATGCCGAATTAGTTACAGCCAGAATTCCAGTGTTTGTGATGAGCCATTTCTTCCTCTGTGATGAAAGTTAGAACCAGGCTTCGTCAAGTAGTCTATGAGGGGCAGAACTTACTGATGACCAGTTGTATGGATTGTCTGGATCTCCTGGAGTAAAGGATATCACCCTCTTCGTGTGGCCTGTGTCTACTTCAATCTTCCTCTCAATGCCCTCGCGGAGCTCATCCTTCTCTGGCAACCCTTCCCCACACAGCCAGGTCGATCGCACTCTGTGGATGTCGAGTGTGGATACCTGCTCTAACCTTTCCGGGTCCAGCTCTCTGGCCATCGAATGCAACAAGCACAACACAAAGATCACAGCGAAGGAGTAGGTGAGAGCATCCAGATGACCAGCAGCAAAGGCAGTGAAATAACAGGCGGACAACGGTGGAAGTTGGAGCTGAGGTTGAATTACGATTTTAAAGCTTTTACCTTGGAAATAGTGGGGCAAAACCTAGCTTTTTAACTAAATGATAGCATAGCTTTCAACATCGCCATGCACTTCGGTTACCTGCGCTCGAGGATCAGAGTCCCCATTTCTGGCAATTGACCACACATAACCGGCAATATACGAGAAGCGTCTCGTAGATCCTGGTAAAGCGCGATTTGATATCAGCAAGAAGGTAAAAAAACAAAGGTGCATTGACTTCAGTATCAGCTTCGGCCCGTGATGCGGGTGCCATGCATATCGGTTAACTCGGCACATTCTCCACCATGTTAGTCCGTCGTCGAATTCAATCTAGATATGGGAATGAGGATTAACGTATCATCTAAATTTTTTTGATGTTGGAGGCTGTAGGATGTTTGCAATAATAGCAATGCAGTGATGTCAATGTTCTTTCAATTCCTAGTAGTTGCTCCGAATTGTTTAGTTTACTGGCCAATGCAATCAGAAGGACGTTGAAATCCTATTCATATCGATCAGTATGGCCCTAAAGTTTGGAAGAACTTCTAGCGTTAATCTGGCAAATTTCCGCGAGAATAAGGGTTGGACATTCGAATTTTGTTTGTTTGTTTGTTTAATTCATACTGTATGCACTCTAATTAGAGTATGACAGTCCTCACAACTCCAGGGGACCCAGCTAGATGGGGAGATCCCCACCCTCTACCCTAACTTCCCCTCTACCTCGACCCTACTAAGTCTTCGTGTTATGTTTCGTATGTTGCGATGGACATATCATTAGCCCCTACATTCGAATTTTTACGTCCATATCCCCATACCCAAGTATCTACTCTAGTCGGCAACGGTACAGGAAAATACTTAGTCGAAGTACGTTTTGGATTCACCGGCCCGCAATTTAAAAGAGGGGAATATTCACGGGTAGATAGGGAGTTAGATAGGACTCGAGATATTGAAAAAAAAAGGTAGTCAAGAAGTGGTTAGAGTGGCAATACTTTTTTATTACTGATGGAAAATGATAGGTTTACTGATGGCAGCTAGGTTGAGCAGGTTCGACAGATGCCGATGACGTGTTTTGATTTCTGTACAGGCAATAAATGGCCTGCTCGGCGAATAGATTGATGGCGTCGGGGATTCTCGAGATCGTAGGGGGTTGTCGACGACTTTCGGGCCGCGCCGCAGATGACATAATGACCGGACATCCTAGTGGGTTGTTGTTGTTTATTCATACTGTATGCACTCTAATTAGAGTATGACAGGACCTAATACCCCCTACGCCTCCGGGCGAGCCGGCTAGATGGCGGAGCTCCCCCCCCGCTACCCTTCATCCCCACATCCTAGTGGGTTGGACAGAGCTCTGAATGACAGCGAATCAAAGCCGTGATGACAGATGACGTTTTGTACCTAGGTTGCTAGTAAGAGTCTTCCTTCACTTGCTCACTTCTCACTTCTCACATACCACTCGTGCTTGTTATCACAAATCGCGACATCAACGACTTGATACCTCGTACGATGCATCCCTCCTGTACAACAAAGTTAGAAACGAGCATCAGGATCAATAAATAAATAATCTCCATGACGGTAAACCTCATTTCTCCAGAACCATTTATATGCTTCCGTCGTACAATAACGCCGAATGAAACTAGAACCCTTGTTTGGCCATGCTCCATCAATGGACATCCTGTAGCAAATCGCCAACTCCTAGCGGGACGCCCTTGTACTCAATATCCCTCGCGTAGGCATTCATCCACAATGTTAGCACAAAAACCACGGTACTAGATGGGCTCAGGTGATTTCGACATCGCTAGTGCTATCTCTTCAGCAAGAAACTATCGGCTTCCAAAACATCTGCCCCGTTGAAAATGGTGACTTTTCGCAAGTTCCTGGCGTTCGACACAGGATGAAATATCCGGGATGGAGCCCAAGGACTTGGTCCGGGTCCGCTGTGTCTCCGGACAGTCAATTCTTACAGTCAGCCCGCCAGTCAACTTTGACTCTCTTGCCTAAAAAGGTATAAAACATGATCGAAGAATTTAGGAAATGTGTAGGTTTATTGTCCGGGTTCCTGCATTCCAATGCTATGTGGTGATCCGCCTTTTTCCTATGACTAATGATTTGAAGTCGGATTTTGATGTTTGCATATTCAATTAGGGTGGAATTTTACTCAATACATGCTAATCCTCTCATAGACAATATTGTATTTTCCGCGCATTGGCATATGATCAAATACTGGCAGTCAAAGCCATACGGATATGGTGTGGGACTTTTGATGACATTGTTTTGATTCCGATCTATAGGTTTGTATTCCTCCTTTGTTTTGTACCCTACCCAAAAGTTGACTGACGCGAGTTGACTGTAAGAATTGACTGTCCGGCCGCGGAGACATGGCGGCCCGGTCTAGCGAGACTCCGTGAGTGATAGCCTATTAGCTAATAGCAATTGACCAAGGTCATTCCTTCATATTTCTTCCTACCAGAACTCCCAATGTCCTTCGGGGCTTCGGAGGGAAGCTATCGGAGCAGGAGAGTTAATTGATAAAGAGGACTGGACAATGATTAGGCAAGAAATAGCATCATAAAATTGTTCGGAAGTCTTGGCACCTGTTCGAGACGCGCGGATAGGGATCAAAAGACCATCGCCATTCACAATATTTGTGTCATCGAGCTTTAGGATAGACACATCCGGAATTTCTAAATAGCGCACTTCGAATAGAATTCCCTAAAAGTGAATGGCGGACCGTTATGCCGGGTTCTGGAGGAGGGGCATCACGAACAGGTGGGGTCTGCCGGTGTGGGGTACTTAATAGTAGTGAAGACGGATACTGGTTAGTGGCTTTGGCTGGATAAAGTTGATATATACTACATCAACACACAGCTTCAGCCTTCAGCGAAGGCACGCCCAAATATTCATCCTAATTTTAACATTGTGATAATGTGGTGCACTCGGAAACTAACCGTCTGACAACTTGCTTTCGCCGAAAATTTTGGAAACGAGAGCAATGATGTGGCCTAAAATATAGGATAAATTACAAATCCGCCTTCGGGCACTCATACTTTACTCTCTGTACAATGATGCTGATCTGAAGACTACATCACCAATCAAAAGAATAGAGAGAGGAATGTTACAGAAGCAGGCGAAATGGTCGACATTGAGAGGAGTCTTCCGGGGTGTTTGGTCTTCTGGCATCACTGATATCGCTCGCCGCATGGCTGTACATCTCTGGGACAGCTCGTGGAGTTATTTCAGCCTGGTAATTATTGGTATAGAAATCAGTTAGGCAGAGTTTTACTACTTTGATTCATTGATTGGGTCTATGTTCAATTGAAGAAACTCAAGTAAACGAGTGACTTAATTGTGTCAACACATCAAACATTTCCTGTTATTCCTCGACCACCAGCGAACATCACGACACCCTTTCTGCTCCTTCTATTTCCTTCTGTTTTGTATTTTTTGAATCACTAAAACAACTTAGAATCATTCCTTTGCTACAATGGTCCAACCTCGTCCCGGTCAAGGGAACCGTCGTATACTGTCATCTGCACATCCGCCTCTAGCTCTCTCTAATGCTCTTGCCTCTATTCACCGACCGATTGACGTACACGAGAATCAATACTTCCGCGCCCTAATGCATGATACGCAAAGCAGCAGCCGTAACCGCCATGGGGGCTCTAGGTTTTGCTTCCTTGTTCTTTGATTTCATTACGCATGGCTGACAACCAATAATAAACAGAAGTGAGGTCGTCACCAAAAATGGCTTTCGCTACAAATCTGTGGCTGCCCAGTGGTTCGAAGACACCCCCAGCGAGTCTAAGCTCAAGGATCTCAATATTAAAACCACTGCAAATGGATTCAAATACTGCTCGGTTGCTGCTATTTGGGATAAGGGCGAAGAGAGGAAGAGTGATATTCGCTCTCGCTCCCACTCTCGTCCTGTTGCTGTGTGCCGCGAGCGTTCCAATTCTGGTACTTTGTACCGTTCTCCGCCTTCTACTCGCCGTCGTTCGCGTTCTCGGAAGGAAAGTCACCGCCGTCAATCTCACGAGCCACATGGTGGGGACCAGAGAAGCTCTTCAGTATCGATGAGGAATGTCGATGAATTCAACCTGGGGTTGAAACCTACTAATCGAGATGAAGAGGAGAGGAGGAGGAACGAGAGGGCTAAACGCTTCGCATTGTCGGGTGGCGAATCGAGCACTGCAGGCAGCGGCGGAAAAAGGGCCCGTAGGGGAAGATCGTAGTACGGTACGTGAAATCAAGCGCAAGGATAATAGAGTGAGGTTGATGGTGTACTAATTACCGTTTTCATCCACCAGCCCCCGTTCACTCACCATTTTCAAAAAATAGTTGAGCGTGAAATACAACATGAGGGAAGCTCATGCTATGTTGAATAATTTCCTGGCCAGCTAATGGATATCTTCATAGATTCCTTGGTAGCGACTAATGAATATACATCGTTTCAGTGCTGAAGTTGTGTGTATCCCATTATTTGGGAACAATTGTGCTCCCATGTACTCACATCCGGGGTTGTGACTAATCTAGTGGAAATAAATGTCCACAGGATTCAAAGACTTGTATTATTCTTTCACATCACAACCGGCCTCATGTATCATTCGTGCGTACTGTCATCCAATGGCTGCTGAGTTGGGACCCAGGTAAACTCTGTTCAATTCAGCTCGACGACGCCTTATCGGGGCTTAGCATTTTTACTGCATTGCACTGATTGCAAAGAATCAAGGTACGCCGAAGTACCTTCACATACACTTGAACTGGAGCTATGATCTTGAAATACCACACTGCACACTTACATACAATGGAATGATAGGTTGTGGAAAGTGTTAAGCTATTAGGTGAATGTAAATCTAAGTACTGTTGCTTATATTCGCAAGCCGTTAGGGCGTGAAACCTCAGACGTATGTGAACGTAGGGTACGTCAAGCTGCTATCTTGTTATGAAGTAAGTTTGACAAACGATTCCAAATAAAATGACATAAGAATACCAGTTTTCTCCGCATTGGCCTTCCATAATGCTAAACTTGCCTACCTAGAATCATGGGTCCAGCTCCGGGCGCACAAATTATCCTTGCAGGTCGTACTAAGTACAGAGCCTACAATGCTGCCTGGGATGGTAGAAATGGTAATATTGGTCCTTATATCAAATGCGGATTGGTCAAGCTCGGGCTGACTGGTCTGCAGGACTGCGGTGGAGATTGGCGGTAGCTGTTTTGAAACTTGAGAGGATCGATGCTACGGTCATTAGTGGCAACATTTATATATTGTTTATAAGATTATGTACTGTTGATACATCCATGCTCTGAGAATATCAACTTCCCAGTTAATCTTCTACTCACAGTACTCCTGGTTGAAAACTTATGCTGGAAAATGGATGTTGAATGTGGTGGGCAGCTTGGTTCTTTTCCCATGTGCCACACCACTATTTGCAAGCGTGCGACTCGACAAAAAATATTGCCAGTCTAGGCGCAGTAGAGCGGGTTTCGAAGTTTGAGAATGTTCGTCTTAGAAATTTATGAAAATGGCAAGACGTAGAACCCCTGACTGGCATATGGACGATCAAAAATGCTAAAGTTCTGCTCGCAATCAGCCATGTAGGAGGAAATTCCGGAAACAGGGTTACTTTATTGACTCTGGCTGTATATTTCTCATCTTCTCTCCAAATAATTTTCTTGTGGGGTTTTATTTATCCTGGGGATGAACTCCAAACAAAAAAATCTCGGTAGTTGTTTATGGAAGGGGGGGGGGGGGGTTCAAGACAACAGCGGAGGTGAGATTCGGGGACGTTGAGATAGACGCTATGTGTAGAGTTCGCTGCTAATACTTAAGTATTCACCCACGCAGTGTTCCCAACAGTTGGGCTGGCTGGGCTTCACATGTTTACGGCCGGCCCCCCTTAGCGCGGGCTTTTTAAAAAAGCCCGGCCCACGTGTTAAAAGTAAAGATAGAGAAGCTTGATTGTACTATCTAAGAGGGCGACAAGGCCATATATGTACAGTAGTCCATGTACGAATGCGTGCACACACATCTATGTATAGAGACGGCTGAATACCATCAGTCCAACAGCAACCTCCCATACGAGGCATCATCTCCGGCCTTACGAAAGCTGAGATCTATTTATGCAACACCGCGTGTTCAAAGTAAAGATAGTAGAGATGATAGAGAAACTTGATTGTGTATTATCCAAGAGGGCCACAAGGCCATATATATATGGTAGTCCAAGTACGAAAGCGTACGTAGTCGTCTATGTATAGATCCGGCTGAATGCCATCAGCCCGACAGCAATCTCCAGCCATACCAGGCTCATCTCCAGCCATACAAGGCTCATCTTCGGCCATACGAAGGCTGAGATCTATTTGTGCAACACCGCCAGACCGAGTGATTTTTGGTGATACGTACATATTGAGCAGACAAAACTACAGAACTATGATATTATTACTAACTATGCTGCGACAACCCTGATAGAATGAGGGAAGGTGGCGAAGAATGAAAGGAAAAGAATATTCTGATCGTGGTAAAGCTTTTGTGCTATATAGCACAATTTACTCTTGCTGCTCTCCCTCTTTTACCGCTGCTGCAACCATTATATTCTCGCTAATCACTTATATGACATTAGCTACACTCAAATTAGCATAGCTAGCTAGCATCTGCAACTATGGTGAAGGTTTACTATTTTTGGGCCTGCATGAAGTTGTATATGCAGGCAGGCCCGCAGGTCGGCCCGCTTTTGAAGCCCGCGGGCCCGTTGGGCCTGTTGGGAATACTGCACGCACGTAACTGTTTGCATAGGTAGTTGAGCCATTGCTGATCCTGTAGTGCATGTCTGCAGCCAATATGGGAAGTGTACCGTCTTTGAAAGCTACAAACTTACTAAAATAGCGTGGATGGATGTTAAAGTGTTAAGCCGATAACTTCAGCCTATTCGTTTAGATTTTTAAGTGCACCCTTGCAATCCTAGCTTAGGAATAGTTATTGCGAAGAGTCAATTTAAGAAAATTACTAGCCATTGAAAGTCATTTACGGTCTGGTTTAGGGTTGCAGGGTGCGGGCACTTAAAAACCTTACGAGTACAGAGAAGCGTTAGTGGAACTCCCACCCATTCTAAATTTACGATATAAATAGTCACTCAGTAGATAGTTTGGCACAGATTGATCTCCGAAGTCTACTCTGGGAATTGTTAATCTTGGGTCACGCTGACGGTACCATGGAGTCATCACCGGGCTAACGGATGTTCTGGTTGTAGAGATTTGTTCCACGTGGACTTCTAAGTTGCTCTGTAAGAGGAACTTAAGTTCTGGTGCTGAAATGTGTATTATTGGGTTGTGGTGAAGGCTATATAGAAGTTAAACATAATATTAAGATTATGGTAGAAGCATAAGCTTGCTACAAATATTACAAGTGTTAGGCAGCAACAGCCGGCGTAATGTAACCTTGTAAATTGGTTGTCTGGGCGAGAAGAACTCCGTCGTCACCAGTCGGCGGCGTAAGAATATGGCTCCTTACTCAGCCGCCACAGCCAAAACCAAAGGATGGTATCCAAAGCCAACACCAGCGGTGAGCGTTTGACTGAGTCACGATCAGATAAAACAATATTGTCCCGTTTCCATTTGGCAGGGTGGTGGCTTAGTTCTCGTGACGGGCTGGCAGGCGGGTGGGAGGGTCTAGACTGGCTATGAGACGGGTGGAGGATCACTTGAGCTATCATGTCGGTGGGTAGTGCGAATCATCGAAATTCGGAAAGGCTGAAGCGTACTTTAGACATAGACGGTTGAGCGTATGGGAATGGATGAAACGGTCTCACCCTGTATAAATGCAGATATTGAGAGGTATGATATCTGTGATATAGTTATAGGACATTAGAAACAATACGCATACTAAAGTAAAAGTACATGTACTTAATACTTACCTAGGTAAGTACTCCATTATTCGACTTGCCATTCATATTCTGGACACATAGAATTGTCGTCGTGGGGAACCGTTACGCGGAGTATTTGACTGGCATGGTGTCTCAGCTCGCTGTCGTGATTTGTGTCCGACCTAACTGGTGGTGTGGTGAAAGCTTGTGTTACCTTCCCCTGAGCACAGTATGTACGCTATAGTACTCTATGCAAGTTCCTGTGTATGCATCCAGACGGATAGTCCCGCCGAACAGCTCTCGGACCCCCATGTGACTTCTAGATGCCGACTTCTGCCTGGTTTGTATGTACCAAAATATTCGCCTTATATTACCTTTATCACCATCACCACCATGCCAAAAACCTGTGAGTTTGTGAGTAGCACAACATCATATTATGACCGAAAGGTAATTATACAGATTTGATTCGTCCCTGGGATTGCGCTAACCGGCTAAATTAGTGGATGCCATCTTTGATTCAACCTCCGCAACGTTCAGGCACCTGACATGAGGCCTGTCGAATGATTGATCAATCACATCTTGCCTCCATCGTCACACTGACTTTGTGGAACGGTATTTGGTTATAACAATAAAAGCTATCGACGTACGCTTGGATCGAGTTTGTTCTTTATAACTACCTCCACAAAGTATTCTTACGGCATTCGATCCGAGACTCGTTTAGTAATTCAACATTCTCAATTTTTGAGGTGCAGAAACCGTTCGAACAGCACCCAAAGCCAATTAACATAATCTCCCTTCGAGTACTGCTAGCTCAATCGTTCGGTTGGAAAAGCGACTTGCAACGAGTTGGTGAAACGACATCGTATCTCTAATCCACTGCCGGAACCGTTGGGTTAGTGAACTTTCAATACTCACTTCCCCACTCATGGCAGACTTTGAATCGCTTGAGAGATTGTTGGTTCCGACTTGAAGTGTACTTAAAATCCGTTGGGATACTTCTAATGTTGCAGAGCAGAGGATCTATCGATCTCAACTTCCATAAGAAGGAGAAGGAGGTCCCAGCATCTCTGCGGCGAAAAGGATGTTGCCCATATGTAAACCATACCCTCTCAAGAGTTTTGTCTATTCTCTACCTCCCTGTTTCAATTCCTACTTATTTTGTTCTTTCCTCCCTACTATTTCGCAGTAGTCGTTCGGTGGGACGCGGTCTTGATTCTATTTCTCTTTCACACCTACCCGCCCTGATCAGAATCGTGGCATCGATTATGAGATATGATATAATGCTAACATTCATGGCCCATCCTCTGCAAAGAGTTTCTCTGATATTACTCCTCTTTGCGTGGTGCGTCAGTTCCAGTACATACCCCGGAGAGCCCATTGAGCGGATGATACTGCCTATTCAATACATCTCAGGGCCAAACTGGAATTTTACTCACGGTCCTACACCTAACCTTCCACCAAGAACACACTGCAATCTCAAAAACTTTGGGCCGAGAAGCAACCACTCTGTCGGAATGGCCTGTATCTTCAATAAACCCATTGAAACCGATGCTCCGTTGGCCATGTTCAATAGAACAAAGCATCCCATATCCCGCGAGGTAGTTCTTGACAGGTCAGAGCATCCTGTCGGGACGAATAAGTTAGTCCCCTTTGTGACATCATTTACAAAATAAATTTTGCTAATGCTCAAAGCTTTTACACCAATCCGTTGCTTCCGGACGCGATACGAGGTGCTTCTTGGACACTGCCGTATCTGGTTACCTTTCTCAATGGAACCCTTGATACTGAGTGGTGTGGAATGGTTGTCTCTCATACCGAAACAGACAAAATGGTATGGCGTCACTTTGATATCCACTGATATGTGCTGATGTTGTAGTAGTCAATGGGGCCGGACTCAAATGCAGACCCGGTTCAATTTTACATCAACCCACCAGATATTAAATATTTCGTGTTCTCTGCGGTCGAGTTCAAAAACAAAATCACTACAATCACGGCGGATTCCAGTACACAGATGAGCGTCAATCTCAACGTCCATGCGGATAGAGCCAAGTTCGGAAATACAACAAAGAAAATCACGTTCCCCTTAGTCCAGGGCATGGGTTTTGTTACCGCTCAGTATTCCAACTTGGTCCCCGTTCTAGGCTCTGAGATTTTCTTTCGAGGAGTAAAAGAGGTTTCGGCGCCGCGCCGGGGAATGCAGAAGTTTCAGATTGAGTTGGAGGACAGAAGAATATGGTTGATGTATGTCATCTCCAGCACCGGCTCTTCCAGATTTCAGTACGACATGAGTGAGAACAAGAGGAAACTTCTCGGAAGGGGTCCTTTCACCGGTATCATTCAAATCGCCAAACTCCCCAAACTAGTTGTAGAACTCGAGTCGGTGATCGATTCTGCTGCTGGTGCATTTCCAACCGCAGCAACACTCTCGGGTACTGTTAATGGTAGCTCTGGAAGATATACCTTCGACTACACCCGGCAGGGTGATAACAATGCTGGGAAATTGCTGATGTTCGCTTTGCCACATCACTTCGATTCCTTTGACTCAAAGACACTTATGGGACAAACGAACTTGCAGCTGCGATCTCCCAGCAAAGGTATGCTGAGAGGCATTTTCGGTAATTCTTGGACGATGCAGGAAACTACCTTGCCAACCGATATTACCTGGCTCCCAAATGGAGGGAAAATGAACAATGAAGTGAGGACGGCTATCTATGAGGCGGCGACAGCGGATTTACAGCAAGACATGCAACTCAACACGGACGACGCTTCTGTGTACTTTGCTGGCAAGGCTCTGGCAAGGTTTGCCAAGTAAGTTTTCCGCGAGCCCTATAATGACGCTTCTGCTTATTGTACGGATAGCGTGATTCTGGCTCTTGTAGCTTCTGAAACCGATCCAACCAAGGCCCGCAAAGGGTTGGTTGGTCTTAAAAAGGCAATTGGGAGATGGACTTCCAACAGTCAAAAGCATCCTTTGGAATACGATGAAACTTGGAAAGGCTTAATATCCAATGCTTATTGGGTGAAGAACGACCCTGGAGCTGATTTCGGAGGCCCTTTCTACAACGGTACGTAAAACGAGTTCCAGTGGAGGCAGTCACTGACTTTTCAGACCACCACTTCCGTATGTAGAGCGGGTTTACTATCTATTGAAATGGTCATTGATGCTTCACAGACTACGGATATCACATCTACACGGCTGCCGTAATTGTTCAGTGTGAGAGGATACTTAATCACAGCTCGGACTGGTTAAATGAGAATAGGCACTGGGTCAACAGTTTGGTACGCGATGTAGCTAACCCCAGCACGAAGGACCCGTTTTTCCCTGTATTCAGGTCCTTCGACTGGTTCCACGGTCATTCATGGGCCAAGGGCCTTTTTTGGAGTGGTGATGGTAAGGATCAAGAGTCCAGTTCTGAGGATTACAACTTTGCATTTGCGATGAAACTATGGGGGATGGTGAGCGGAGATGGTGCCATGGAGGCGCGCGGAAACCTTATGCTTGGCATTTTAAAAAGAACGGTGAATCAGTATATGTTGTTGCGTAGTGACAATACCACCCATCCGCCCCAGTTTATCAAGAATATGGTTTCTGGAATTGTAAGTCCCTCCATCACCTTTTTGATGAAAATTCTAACAGTTTGGTGTGTAGCTATTTGAAAATAAGTGGTATGTATCTTTCGGTATCCGGTTGGCAAAGTCCTGCTAAATCAAGCTGTTTGTCTTAGTGACCACGCGACATACTTCGGAAACCGGACCGAATATATCCAAGGGTAATCCTACAACTCATCTCCTCTGTCTTCTGTTAACAGGTGAACAATAGAATCCACATGCTCCCACTCACTGCGATCTCTCCGTATATACGTAGTCCTGAGTTTGTTCAGACGGAATGGGAGCGGTATTTTGATGATGGTCGTGCCTTAGCTGCCGACAAGGGCTGGAAATCTATTCTCTTCGCCAACTACGCCATTGCAAATCCGAAGGCTGCTTGGCAATGGTTTAGACAGGATGGTTTTGATCAGATTTGGTTGGATGGCGGACTGAGTAGGACTTGGGCTGTTGCGTTTGCGGGAGGTAAGTTTTGTGTGCTAATTTTGCGTGACGGTTGCTGACTGATGGATTCTATGTAGCATTGGGCGGCGCCGATTGAACGGCTACAGTGGCTTTAGAATGCTGAGACGAAGTTGTGATGTGAAGTTTTGAAATTATTTGGTCTCTGTAGTTCTTTATTTTTGTTTCTGTTTAGTGAAATGGTTGTCTTAATGATACCGGTTCCTTTGCATCGATCAACTGTTCACTATCTTTACACTTGGTGTGATGAAGAGAGTACTGCATTGAGCACTGGACTGTATGGGGTACTGGTAAAGGAGAATTAGGAAATCCCGTACGTATGATATCAAGTGTTCCCAAACTACCTGGTGGCCTACCTGGCAAGCTTGGTTGCCCACAGACTGGGCCAGCCGGACTGCTATGTTGCTCTGGCCAAGTCCGGATTCATATAGTGGCCTGGCCTAGTTGATTAGAAACTTGATGGTATCATGAGAATAAATTTGAGGTAGTGTAAACCCTAGTTGAATATGCTCTAAACGAGGCTAGTTAAATTGAAGGAGGGTCTACTAATAGAAACTGTAGTAAGCATGATCTAAATAGTCTGCATACTCTCGGGCCAGGCTGCAGATGCTCCAAAGCTCTTTTTCTAGTAGGTGAGTGGCTGGGGGACGGTCGGGGGTTGGGAAGGGAGCGGCTGGGAGGTGACAACGGGGATGGGGTTAGAAATGCTTTCAACTTGATACCAGTCATCGACTCATGATAGTGTACACTTGAACTGCAACTTCTATCTAATCCTACAAAGTGTCTTATAATTGACTGCACTTTGCTTTCTCGGGCTAAGCTCACTCTGTTGTATTCTGTTTTAAAGGTTTAGCAAAAGCAGAAGAATGTTATGGAGATGCAACTGTGATTCTGCATCAGGAAAAAACTTGCGCGTCTCGGGGTATAATTTGCGTTTGTATGTAAGCTGTACGTCTGGTGCGTCCGTAACGGTGTGAGTCATTTGTACCCTGTCCAGCAACCTTAGTACAACTCTATACAGTGTGAGTAATACCTTCCATGTAATGCTTTCTATGGAATACCTATGTTTGAAAACTGCCATAATTATCAACTTGTTATGCCTAGTACCAAATATATCTTTCCAGACTACTTTTGTCATTGTTTTGATATGATGAAGAATATTGACCCTGGATATGTAGAATATAGGAAGTGGATGGAAATGTTTGGAACATTGTGATGTATCAAAGTCTTGTAACATTGGTATCAGAGGGAGGTGGTATTATTTGTTAAAATAGGGAAGTGATTGAGGGATTGTTAAGTAGTGTGATTTGGAGTAGTTATATTGATAAGAATTTAATAGATATGCAAGATTATGGTTAGATAACTTGAATAATATAATAGAACACAAAGGGTAATTTGGTGATAGCAGGCAAGTAGTATATGCAGAGAGATTGGGTGATATTAGTGGATTGCATTTTCATTATTCTTTACTTGTTTTCTAATTTACTGATGTAACTGACACTTTGGATTTTAATATTTCTTGTACTTGCCTTGGAATCAAATATACTTTGAAAATTAGATTTCACTGTATTATAAGGTAATCTGAAGCTGACCTGGCCTATTACACTTGAATTGATCTACCAATCTTATCTTCAGCATTGGAAAAAGTGCCAACTGACTATAAAATATGGTTTGTGTAGATATGTACACATACATCTTGTAGCAAGCTTCCCATGGACCCCTGCACAATGCGCTGTCTATAGTTATCCATAGTCACTTGGCTGACATCTGTGCATGGGACTATGATAATATATGTTAGGGGGGAGCTTAATATAAAGTATATGTTCTTATGCATGGCCCTAGATTTGATGTTTGAAATTAGTTTCTCTAAGAGCTGCCAGTTACTGTTAGGGGTTTTCCTCTAACAGTGTCTATGGTACTTGAATAACTCAAGGGGTACATATCATGTGACTTAGGTCATGTGTTATGCATAACACCTACTCTGGTGGGAATTTCAAACTTACACCAGTCACGATAACCTTTAGCAGGGTTACAGTGGGACAAGTCTCAATTGAATAAGCAAGTCTCATTGCTGAGTAGATTCATTGAAAGCATATGCCGAGGCAGCTGATTTGATGATGCAGTGATACTACCAGATCAAAGGAAGCTTGCTGTTGCTGAGTGTATCACTTTCACCCAGATTCAGCTCCAGATACTAGTAGAAGATATTTCTGAATGGACTGAGGAATGCCTTGAATCACAGACGAGGCAGTCATTAACCTATATCCAAGAATGCGGGATTCTGAGGCAATCTCTTGTGCGAGAATGTAACAACTCATGCACTCCACGGCCAAAGGGAATGGTTTTGGCCTAAGCATGGTGTGATGGAGGGATTATGACATTGGCTGTTGAAATGAGGCCAGAAGCAACCCCACACATTGGTTTGTGTTGGAATAGGTAATGCAACATCAGACTCAAATGTAAGGTTGCGCTACGTGTCATTTAATTTACATTGGCATAGTATTGGTTGGTTGCCGATTAAATCTACGATACAAGCCAAATAACCTTTATAGTGAAGCATTAATGTGCAGAAAGCGCTGAATGACTATAATCATCAGTTGTTCCAATTACTGAACCTTATGTGTTGTAAGATGTCCAAGTTGATGTTATGATCTGATATATTGTCTGATATGATATCATGCAACAGTGGGCCGATTGTGATTGGTAGCATAACGCCTTAAATTCTCCGTTGCATGAATACACTAACAAAAGGGATTTGTGGCCATCTCTACTATGCACATTCATTTGGAATGTGCGTCGCGAAGCACATTGCTTTCATGAGCGATCGAATCATAACATGAAAGTATGGGCATACAAACCCTCGAAGATGACTATAATGAGATCACATTGTTCGGGCAATGTAAAAGACAAGCTGTATGTTAGGGGTTCTCCTATAACAGTGATAATGGGACTTGTTGAGTCGGACAGCGTATACCATGCCGAGACTCGCAAGTATTCGGCCCAGTGATATGCCTTTTAGCGGGGGTTCATATCAATCACGAGAAGAGCTCAAAAGATGGCCAGTAGCAGGAAAGGCTAGGACATGAGAGGCTTCTTTCATTCTT